>WNFM01335940.1_pt1 | contig 15518 bp, 16 predicted proteins | sample 5400271 | NCBI WGS metagenome assembly WNFM01 (sample SAMN13153352, study PRJNA577476) | soil metagenome | isolation source: 60 cm saprolite on Douglas fir-dominated hillslope | place: USA:California | collected 2013-09-17
GTGCAGCTGGGGTGAGGTCTAGCGCAACACACTCCAAGACGGGGCGTTGACATTTTGTCGCGGCATACCGTTGTCGTGTGCTGTCCACATCGGCCACGATGCGAGCGAGCCCTGTTGGTCGTGGCATGCTACAACGGTGTGACGCGACCTCGTATGATGGCTGGCGCGTTGCCCTGTCCTGAGGCGCCGCAGCCCAGGACAGGGAGCGACCTTCTGGTATTCGCTGCCCCTGGAGGCCAGCTTGACGTACCAGGATCGGGTGCCGCAGGGAGAAGAATCGTTGCTGCGACAGGACAGCGGCGACCGCGCTGCGCAGTAGCAGGCAGGTCTGCGAGCACCACCCCATCGTTGAGACAACGACCAGCTCGCGCAGCCACCCACTCCGGTGCGTTTCCGTTCGATGGTGCGAGGTCAGGAGCGCGCCACGGCTCGTGCGCCGCAAGACGGCTACCGATGCTCGCTCGCTTTGGGTGGAAGAGCTGACGATTTCTCAAACTCGCTCCCTCCCGCGACACGATGGTGAGCACACAGCTCCGATGACAACTCCGCCCGTAGACGAGGAACGCATGGGGCATGGGCCGGCAACCTGGCGAGGCGTCATAGCTTCTGGATGACGGACTGCATCTCGGTCTCGTTGAACGCGTGAAGGGTCTCTGTCCGCACGTTACCTAAGCCTCCGACGGCGAGCAGAGCAGCCATGGCCGTCTGGTCGTCGGGGGCCTCGATGGTGGTTACGATGTCGTACTGTCCCTGGGTCCAGTAGATGCTGAGGAGTTTGCCGCCGCGCCGCTCAAGATCGCTGCGGAAGGCTCCAGCTCGTTGGATCGAGTCTTTGGCGTTTCGCACCCCTTGGTCGGTCCACTTGATCAGCGTTACGTAGGTAGGCATCGCGCTGCACCTGCCTTCACAGAACACGCCACACTGCCGACCCGAGCCCCCTGCCATGCGTAGTTATGTCGCGTGCATGTGGCGGCGTCAAGGGGTGCCCACGCTGCCCACTCCTCTCGAACCTCCTTGCCACATCTGCTCACCTTCGCCCAACCTCGACGGAACCTTGACCTGACCTGCACCAACCGGCGCTCAACCTCGATCAGACCCGCCGAATGTTGGTCACCTGGCGAAGAATCTTTGGATCAGCATGGCCACGAACACCCCCTCACTGACGATGCCGACAACTGACTCGCCGGCGGCGACCCACGCGGCAGGACTCCAGGCCCCCAGGTGCTCAAAGGTCGCGCGTCCGTGTAGAGCAGACAAGCTGACGAGGAAGGAGTCCCAGAGCGCGTACAGGCCAAACACCTGCGGCGAGCTATGGACGCCCAGCAGCCAGTAGAGCACGGCAAAGAGGACGAGTACGACCGCGTACGCCGCTAGAATGCGCCAGAGTCGGTAGCTATAGCCCGAGAGCACGGCCAGAAGGAGTGAGCCGAGATAGCAGAATGGCTTGCGCTGGAGGCGATTGACGCGGCGCTGGAGGACCTGCGCTCGCAAGACGCTCGTGCGCTGGGCAACGACTTCGCCGAGTGGTCGTGGCGCTCGATCAAATGGCAGAATGTGTCCCTCAAGGACTATCAAACGGTTGCGGGCGCTATAAACGGCCTGGACTGCTACTTCCGCTTCCGCTCCTACAGTCACGAGTGGCCCTAGCATGCGCTGGACTGCTAGTAACCACGTGCTGCTCCAGAGCTTCCTGGCCAAGGTACAGGCCATCAAACGCAGGATTGACGCGCATCGCATCCAACGGCAGCCTCTGTCTCTTGCCTCTGGACCGCCGGCTGGAGCCACAACCAAGTGTGTGCTTTCACCCCCTCATAGGCACAAACCCCACTCCTCCCTGCCTGCTCGGCCCTCCCTTGATCATCGTAGCGCCTCACAGGCGGCAAATCCGAATGGATCAATGCCGCACTTCGAACGAATTGCACTACCGGCCCTGACCTCAAAGGCCGCCTGCTCCGGCGCGTACGTGCGGGATAGTAATATATCCACACGCGCGCGGAATCACCATCCTCGTACCCCGTCAACGACAACGTCGACGACCACGATCTAACCCTCCTCTGTGTCTCTCCGGGATCTCAATCTGGAAGGAGAAGAATGAGAGGGTCATGTTATGGTGAGTAATCGTGGTCGTCAACGTTGACGTTGTCGTTGACGTGTGCACGCGCGGGCGCTTATGAAAATGTGCCTCGCGCCGCATGGTATGCCAGAATAGAACGTGTGAGCGGTGTTCTATATTTGCACAGACACGTGCCACATGCGGCACACGAGAGACGGAGCACGGCCATGCAGCAGCAGCAAAGAGCAGGGAGCGCTGGTAGCTCGTGTGGCGAAGCAGCCTACCAGACGCAGCGGAGGGCGCGGACCGCGGCCGCGCAGCTCCGCAATGTGGCGCTGACCACGCGTGGCACCCCGCGCCAACGCAAGCCCAAGCAGCCGCGCTACGAGTGCCTCGCCTGCGGCCGGCGGCTGCCCGCCGCACAGTTCGAGCCGAGCCGCAAGCGCCCCGGTGAGCTGATGAGCATCTGCATGGCCTGCCACTACCCCGACGCCGACCCCCAGGACCGTGCTATCCGTGCCAGCATGCCCTACTGGTGGGACCGTCGGCCGCGCACCCCCAAATCGCGCAAGCGCGCGGAAATCGAGGCACGTACCACACGGCCGGCGCATCCGCCCCACCCCGACCGGCTCGAGGAGTGGCTCCCCGATTGGGCATGGCCCTTCTAGGGACCTCCTGGGACCCCTTATGCACGCGCACGGATGCCTCGCTCGCTACGTGTGTGCCCGCTAGGCCAGCGTATCGGGGCCATCGGGTATCGTGATACCCCTCGTGCATCGCCAGCGGTACTCTCTGTTGCTCAGTTCGGCGCACACCGTCGCGAGCTCGTCGCGGAGTCAGAGCTGGCGGTCTGCGCTTTCCCAGGACCAGTTGCGGAAGCGCTGGGCCACGTCGGCCCGCAGATGCCGGCTGGCAGGGGTTGAGACATCACGGTGGCGGCGTTGCGGTGGGGGTGGAGTGGGTACGCGGCGCGGAGTGTACGGTGTGTACTGGAGACGTCAGCACGCGCGGATTCTGCGTCAAGAATGTGCGCACGTGCCAACATGGGTCGTCCATGACCATTTTGTGTCGTTGGCAATTTGTGAATCGTTCTGCACATCATTTCTATCACCGCTGTGCATGCTATCGCAATCGTTCTGCCGCCGTGCATCGCCTGGCTTTGTGGCGACCGTCCAACCACTCAAACATGAGGCGTCTAAAGGGACTGCGCCGCCTACCTGAGGGATCTTACTTCCGCCCGTGAGCCACCTTTTCGCGCGTATGTGATACAGAAGCATCGGCGGCTGCGGCTGAGCGACCGCGAAAGACATTGGAGCAATCTTGCCGTGTGGAGGATTGGCCGCTCTGTGACCGGACCCTCGTGCGCGCGACCCTCGCGGCTGTAGCTGCCGTGCGGTGTTGTGAGTGAGAGTGCCCCTCGTGTGTCGGCATCGCGGTCGCAGTCGTCGACGTCGACGTCGACGTCACAAGTGCTACCCCTTTCTGTCGAAGCACCCATAGTTGTGTGGCTGCAGCCCTCTTGGACGAGGGAGTCGTCCTTCCTCGTCGAGGCGCCGTCTTGGGCATCGTAGCGCCTCTGGCATACCCTTACATCGATCGAAGTCGAACGACAAAGCAGCCCCGTATGGGGCCTGATCCTGAAAATGCACCATCTCGCGTGCACGCCAGGCCAATGCAAAGCATACGACGGGTATCGTGTGGCTTCCGTGATTCTGGTTTCTACACCATATCCCTCCGCCACCCACCATCCCGTAGGCTCACCGCTCGAAATGGCGATCATCGTCACACAGCAGATGAGCACCATCCACGTCTGCACCGACGGCACGCCCATGACCTGGAATGAAGCGCTCGTAGTCAGCTTCTCACCGTGCCGCGGGCGCGGCTTCTTCTCCACGACCTTTTAGCTGGGAACCCACAAGGTGGGGCTCGCCGCTAAGGCAGCCCTGGGCTTGCTCATCGAGGTGAGCTTCAGTGCTGCCTTCACCCAGCGCTTCTTGGGCTCCAGGTGAGCGGAGCTCAGTGCTGGCGCTATGGGCGTCCTCGTCCGAACAGTCACGCTATGCAGCGAACGAGGCAGCGATGAGGCCAGTACTCAGGCACATGATTCCCAGGGGCAAGGCCCGCCCACATGACGGCACCCCAAGTGCCGTCGCAACATGCAACGCAGCAGCATAGGCCAGCCGCTCTCTCGGACCCGTCGTGAGGCACAGCATGCGATCAACCTCGTCCACATGGCGGCAGCCTCCTTGCGCGGTATGATGAGCAATGGGCCCACGTTGTACCGTACAGCCTTCCACATTCGACTAACACGGATCTCAGGCTCTTCGTTATTGAGAGCTATATGGGCGAAACCGTACCTTCTCCGCGTGCCCGGATGTTCGTGTACGATGTCGTCACGATGGGTACGACAGGGTGCCCAGCAAGCCGGATGACGAGGAGCGCAGTGTTGGACACAACGAATAGTGATGACCCAGGCAAGAATCAGGCAGATCGACCGACCCTTTGCCCAAACGGGCACGAGCTTCTCTGGACCTCTACGCTCCTGTATGGAAGCGGCCCGTACAGGCCTGACCAGCAGGAGCACATCGCGTTGCTTGCATTGACGGCCGAATGCATTGGAGACGAGTGTGTCCGCTTCTGGCAGTGGGCTGAAGGCGACCTGCACCAGGCAGACCCGATTGTCGCGGCAGTGTTGAGGCACATCAGGCCGCTCAAGGAGGATGCTGAGCTACATGCCGAGGGCGCTCGGCGGTATCATGCGATTGTCCTCCTGGCCAAGCATCTCATCAACGCCTTCCAGCGCGAGGTATTCGGGACTACTAATGCGATACGCGGTGACACCATGTTATCGGCATTTGCCGTGTTGCGAGCTGCTGAACCCTTGCGCAACTTAGTCGAGGCCACCTCCAATTTGTCGGAGTTCGATGACGTATGAGCGACTGATTGCACCCTGAAGCCGGCGTTGAAAGATGACGGTCGCCATACAACGGCCAAAGCGTCACAAATTGCTGGCTCCTGGGCCGAGCAGGCAAGTAACCAAGTGAACAGCAGCGCCGAGCCTTAGCGCGCTCGCCGGCGCCGGCCCATCCCTCGCGCGCGTACACGCGCGGAATAACTTTGCATCCACGCGCAGAGTTACTATAACCGTACCCCGTCAACGACAGCGACAGCGACAGCGACCACGACCACGATCTATCCCCTTTATCTCCTCTCTCTAGATCTGAATGATGATGAGAGAAAGAGCGCGCGTACAGAGAGGGTATGTTATGGTGAGTAATCGTTGACGCTGTCGTTGTCGTTCTTCGCGCGCCGGCGTGCCGTATGTGAAATTCCACGCACTCAGGCACAGCGCCGCCACGCTGCTCTTGAGCCAGGGTATCCATCCCAAGATCGTGGCGGAGATGCTCGGCCACACGACGATCGCCATGACGCTGGACATCTATTCGCACGTCACGCTCGACATGCAGCAGGAAGCCGCGGACACGATGGATCGCCTCTTCCGCGCCCAGGATCGCGGCGCCTCGTAAGGGGCATTTTGCGCCAACTGTGGTCAAAAGTGTGGTCAAATCGCCGGTCGACTGGATGGCGCGGCACCACTCTGCGGATGCTACACACGAGAGAAACACAGATACAGACTGGCGTTGCGCGGTAGTGCCTAGTGGGTTGGGGTCGGCGTGGCGGCCGGCGGCGCGCCGTAGTGCTGGTTCGGCGCGTAGGTCGGCGCCAGCCAGACGCGGTCGTAGCGCTGCCAGGCGCTATCTGCGCTCAAGCTACCCCAGGCGAGAGTGGCAGCCGTGGTGGATGTGAGGACGGCCGCGCCATAGGGTCCAGTGGTTACGTCGGCATAGTCGTCGAGCGTCGGCCCCAGGATGGTCACCGTCACGCTGCGCAGCGGATTGCCGCTGGTCCATTCAGCCTGCTGCGCGCGCAAGCAGAGCAGCTTGACATGCTCCTGCGCCGCCTGGATATCCGCCTCCGTGCGCGGCACGCTTCCCGCCAGCGTCGCCGTCAGCTCCAGCGCCTCGTCCTGCGTGTCATAGGTGGCGGCCAGATCGTGAACCGCGTCGCCGAGCGCCTGGCGGGCGATCAGCTCCAGGCGACCCTGGACCGTTGCCGGCGTCGCCGTCGCCGTCTGTGCGCTATGTGTGGTCGCGCAGCCACTCACGACGAGGCAGATCAGAACGGCGAGCGCCAGGCAGAGCACACGCGCGCGCTCGCCGATCGCTGGGCGCTGGCCGCTGGCGTTGTGGTAGGTTGGCATGCCCAAACTCTAGCATCCGGTCCCAGCTCCACTCAAGTCCTCGTTGCAAATATCGCCACGGGAGGCTCGCCTAGCCCATAAACATGCGGCGCGGCGGCGCCGTTACAACACCAGCGCCTCGCCCTGCGAGGACGCGAAGTCGCGGGCGGGATCGAAGGTGGCCAGGTCTATCGTATGCTCCGCGAACGGCGGCGGCAGGCGCACGCGCCCGCCTGAAACCTCGCCGGTAAGCAGCGCCTCGATCAGCACCGCCGTGATCGGCGCATGCATCAGTCCGTGGCCGGAGAAGCCGGCGGCGTGCAGCAGGTTCGCCCGCGCGCCGTCGTGGCCGATCAACGGGTCGCCGTCCGGGGTGGCGCCATAGAAGCCGCTCGTCGTGGCGACGAGACCGCCACAGTCCGCCAGCGCCGGCGCGAAGTCGGCCACCTGCGCTAGCGTCGCGTACCCATAATTCTCGATACCGCGCTCGTGGTGGAAGGCGGCGTCCACGCGATCCTGGTCGGCGTCGCTGAAGTCGGGTTCTGGGGGCGTGCCGTGCGCCCAGGCCAGCACCAGCTGCGGCCCATCCGGTCGCGAGAGCGCGCCGCGGCCTGCCCCCAGGCCATAGATCGTCATCGGCAGGCCCAGCCACGCATCCTCGCTCATGATCGGCTGCCGCGGGCGCAGGTAGTAGAGGTAGCGCTTGAGCGGCGCGATGGCGAGCGGCATGCCGCCCAGCCGCTGGCTGACGCGCGGCGCCCAGGCATTGGTGGCGTTGACGTACCACTCCGCCGCGATGGCCCCGCGCGATGTCTCGATGCGCTCGATGCGGTCCCCGCGCCACGTCGCCCCCAGTACCTCCGTCTCTGTCAGCACCTCCACGCCGAGCTCGCGTGCGCGGCGGTAGCCTTCGCCGAGGATGACATGCGGGTGCAGGAAGCCGTCGGTCGCGCAAAAGGTCGCGCCTAGCAGCCGCGCGGGCTCGACGTGCGGCCAGCGCGTGTGCACCTCCTGCGGCGCCAGCAGCTCGACCGGCAAGCCAGCGCGCTGCTGCAGCGCCACATACTCCCGCGCGCGCCGCCACGCCTCCGCCGCCGCTGCCGCTGCCGTCGCCGCCGTGGGATCTTCATACAGGAAGAGGTAGCCATTCTGCTGGATGACCGGCTGGCGCCGCTCGGCCGGCGTATGCAGCAGATCGTGGAAGTGGCTGTACCACCACTCCGAGTAGCGCATGCCGACGATCGTCGCCTCGACGCCGAATTGCGCGCGGATGCCGGCGTTCGAGCGGCTGGACGAACCGTTGCCCAGCGCCGCCTTCTCCACCACCGTCACGTGGAAGCCGCGCTCGGCCAACCGCACCGCCGCCAGCGCGCTGGTCGCGCCGCCGCCGATCAGCACCACCCGCTCGCCCGTCGCTGCCATCGCCGCCCTCCGTTTCCAGCGCTCGCCCGTCGCGCTCATGATAGCAGAGCAGAGAACTCGCCACTGAGCGTGTGCTTGGCACTGGGCATTAGGAGAGAATACGTCGACGGCGTATGCTGGGCGGGCCAACACTGACCCATCTGGTCTTGTGGCTTTGGGTGTATCGGCCCCTTGCCCCGCCGTCCTCGTTCCTGGTCTCCACACCCAGCAACGCACGTTCCTGCATCTGCCCAGGCGCCTATCCATCAGGTATACTGATGAGCGGGTCTGCGCGTTCTTCGGCGGTCAGACCCCGCACCGAAGGCAAGCAAGTAGCAGACGCGGCGGCCAGTGCTCTCCCTCACCTGAGGTGAATGGGCCCTTCTCGAAGGAACCTGCACATGGAAACGTCTTCATCGCCCTCCCCGTCCTCCACCATCCCGCGACATGTGTTCATCTCCTATGCCCATGCGGATGCCGCCTTCGTCGATCGTTTGGTCGAAGACCTCGAACGTGCCGGCATTCCTTGCTGGGTCGATCGCTGGGGTTTGCAGCCGGGCACGCCCAATTGGGAGCAGGCCATCCGCGCGGCGATCGCCGATGCGTTTGCCGTGCTCCTCATCGCGTCACCCGCCTCCCGCCAGGCGCTGGCCGTCCAAGGTGAAATGGCCCTGGCGAGCGGCAGTGCGAGCCGGATCATTCCGCTCTGGGTGGCAGGCGACCGTTGGGAAGACAGCGCTGCCCTCACGCTCCTCCGCACGCAGTATGTGGATTGCCGCGGCGAGCGCTATGCCGATGCGCGCGCTGGCATCGTGACGGTGCTACAGGGCGAGTGGGATCGGTTGGCGCCTCAGCAGGCAGTGCTCACGCAGGCCTGGCCGCCGCTCGCCGGCTATGTAAGTATCAGCCTGGCTGACGGGCGCACCGTCGCGTTCCGAGCTGCGGCCTACCCAAGCGTGCGGGAGCTCCTGAATGCCCTGTATCTGGGCTACCTGCGCGATGTGTACCGGCCGTTCACCTACGGGCGGGATTGGCTCCTGACGAACCAGACGCGGGAACGCCAGGAGCTCTACGTGCTCGCGGTCCCCTGGGGCTGGCTTCAGCCCGCCGCGCGTCAGCAGCCCTTGTCGCAAGCGCAGCGCGACTGGGATGCCGTGCCGCTCGACACCTATGGGCTCGCCGCCGGGACCGTGTGGTCCGTGCTTGCCCCGCCGCCCGTGGCGCTGGGTGTGGCGACCAATAACGTCGCGTTTGACCAGACATTCAAGGACTTCTGTCACGGTGAAACACCGAAGGAGTTGGATCTCTTGACCATCGACTTTCTGCCGCGGGTCGCTGGGAACCGCTCCGGACGCTACACACGCGCCGATCTGGTGATCCAGGTGGCGCCCTTGCCCCCCGACGGCACGGTCCCCGCGGACTGCCCCTACCGCTACGTGCTGGGCGGCACCGGGAGGAGCGCCTCACAGCTGCGCTCCTATGACGGCAATGTGCTCAGCTATCACTCAGCGGATAGCCAGGCGCCCGTGGACTGGTGGGACTAGTGGGACTGATGGAGGCAGCGAGGCGGCACGACACTATCAGAAAGGGTTTAAAGGGGCTTCTGGTCTAGCTTCGTGTCAAGCGGACGAGGGGCAATGTGCCGAATGTGGGTCACGCAGGGCGTGCCAAACGAGCGCCACTCACCACTTGTCTCTTTTGCATACCTCCACCTCGTCTCTGTGAACTCTGTCTTCTCTGTGGTGAATACTCTGCCCCGCGCCTGGCCAAAGGCCTCATGGCTGTCCTGTCCGAAGGTGCAGATTTCTGAGCGAAGTGCCCTCGCGCCGTCCGCGGTGCTTGACGGGTTCGTTTGCCGCCAGGTATACTCGTGAGGTAGCCTGTGACCGGCAGACTGTGTTCGGCCACCACGCATTGCGCAGCGCCATGAGGGGAGCAGAGACGATGACATGCGGTAGCGTCATCATCGGCACTCGCGGCCTCCTTGTGCCCGCCGCAATTCGGCGCCGCCGCATCGCTACCTTCGCCTATAGGGGTGGAGGTTTCGGTGGCCGCAGTGTGCCCATGTCAGGTAAGCCAGCAAGCTGGGAAGACACCTATTGAGCTGAGCTGAACCGTCGTCCTGAGGACCATGGGCCTGCGCACACCAGCAAGGCCCGTGGTCCTTTTTGGTGTCTGCGGAAAGAAATTGTCAGTGTGGGGCGAGCATGTCTGAGGCACGGAGAACGGAATCCTGACATTCGTTGTCTAGTATCTACAGGCATACTTATGGAGTGAGCAAGTGGGAGAGGAGCGCCCCGTGGCGGTGCTGAATGAAGACCTCCAGCCGTCGACGCAGATCGTAGAAAACATGCAGACTCCCCGCCGGCCAAGTACCCTCTCGGCCAGCGAGCTGGCGGATCTAGACAAGCACGACGCACTCGTCATCGAGAGCGTCTCGAAGCACTTCATGAAGAGTGGCGGACGCTCCTGGTTTGGGCGCGGCAAGCAGAAATCCGGCCGGCGCATCGTGCGCGCCGTGCAGGACGTCTCGCTGACGATCCGCCGGCGCGAGATCGTCGGTGTGCTGGGCTCCAACGGCTCCGGCAAGTCCACGCTGATTCGTCTGATCTCGACACTGCTGCTGCCCGACGAGGGCACGGTGCGCGTCTTTGGCCACGACGTGACGCGTGAGGAGCGAGCCGTGCAGCGGCTCATCAACCGCGTCAGTGTCGAGGCAGCCTTCTTCCGCAAGCTCAGCCCGATGGAGAACTTGCTGTACTCGGCACGGCTCTATGGCGTGCCGGCGGCGGAGGCGAGAGCGCAGATCCGCCAGATTCTGGGCCGGCTCGGCATCAAGCAGGACCGCATCGGCCAGCCGCTGGAAAGCATGTCGCGCGGCATGCAGCAGAAGGTCGCCATCGCGCGCGCGTTCCTGACGGCGCCGATTCTCCTGCTGCTGGACGAGCCAACCACCGGTCTCGATCCGCGCTCCAAGCAAGATGTGCAGGTGTTCGTGCGCGAGCTGCGCGAGGACCACGACGCGACGATCCTACTCACCACGCACGACATGGACGAGGCTGAGGCGCTGTGCGACCGCATCGCCATCATCGACGGCGGGCGCATCGTGGCGCAGGGCACCGCGGATGAGTTGAAGGTGGCGGTGACGGCAAAGCTGGCGCTGGACCATCCGGCGACGCTGACCGAGGTCTTCATGGCCTATACCGGGCGCGACTGGGAACAGGACGAGGCTGAGGACGACGACGAGTAGCCGTGGGCCAGTGCGGCTAGACGGTTGGAGATAGAAGGGAGGTAGGCATGCTCTCAGTACGAGAACGGGCGAGCGCCGGCCAGGCGCTGCGCGGGATGCTGAGCGGCGCGGGCGCCGAGGCGGCCAAGGGCTATGCGTTCATTGAGCGCAACTGGTATCTGACCAAGCGCTACTGGGCATGGGAGGCTGTCTGGATCACCTACAACATCGTCAATGCGCTCAGCGTCACATTCATTGCCGCCAGCGCGCAGAGCACCATCCCAGGCGTGCATTTCACGCAGACGCAGATCAACGACTTCATCCTGTACCTGACCATCGGTACCGCCATCTGGAGTTATGTCAGCGTCGTCTTCGACAACGTGACGGAGATGGTGACGATGGAGCGCTGGGAGGGCACCATCGAGTACACCTTCATGGCGCCGGTCTCGCGCGTGACGCACATGTTCGGCGCCTGCGCCTTCGCGCTGCTACACGGCTTCGTACTCACAGTTGTGCAGTTGTTCGTGGTTGGCTTGTTCTTCCATCTGGACCTGTCGCACGCCAACTGGGGCGCGTCGCTGGTGATTCTGGCGCTGGGCAGCATCTCGCTGATCGGCCTGGGCACCATCTCGGCGATTCTGCCGATGCTCTTCACCGAGCGCGGCGCGCAGATGGCGTACATCATCCGGGCGATCATGCTGCTGGTCTCGGGCGTGTACTACCCGATCACTGTGCTGCCCGGCTGGCTGCAGGTCGTTTCGAAGATCACGCCGACAACCTACGCGCTGGATGGCCTGCGCAGAAGCATCCAAGGCGGGACCGGGCTGGGGGCGCTGGCGGGCGACATCTGGCCGCTGATCATCTGTGGCATCGTAAGTGTCCCCCTGGGACTGATCATCTTCAACCAAGCGGAGCGCTACGCCAAGCGCACCGGCAAGCTCAAACGGAACGGCTAGCCCACCGGCTTCCCGCCGCCTCGCGCGCGGCGGAAGCGGACGAAGGCGGCGGCACCTGCGGGCAGTTCGGCGGCGCTTGGGGAAGGAGCGAGACTACCATGGCTATCTACCTCCATCCAGACCCTGCGGAGAACGAGATCTCCGATCTGTCCAAGCTCATCTCCGCCGCGCGGCGGACGTGGGCACGGCACTCCGGCGAGCGCGTGCTCTGGCGTGTGGCCGCGCTCAGCGCCGGGGCGCGCCCCGTTGGCTATGCCGAGACGGGCCGCCATGCCGTCGGCGGCGCGGATCGCTTCTGGCTGCGGCTGTTCGTCAGGTGTGAGGCGCGCGGGCAGGGCATCGGCACGATGCTCTACGACGACGCGCTGGCCTTCGCGTGGGAAATGGGCGCCACCTCGGTGGAGGTGGCAGTCTGTCGCGAGGAGCGCGAGACACGGCGCTTTCTGCGGTGTCGCGGCTTCGCGTTCGCCCGCCACTCACACCACAGCGATGTGCTGATCGGCACGCTGGCGCTCGGCCGCGAGGACGGCGAGCCGCCGCCGACGCCCCTGGAGCGGGCGCGCATGCTCCAGGCGTGCTAAGGCACGTGCCGTCAATGCGTGAAACGGGCGGTCCACTGCGGCCGCCCGTTTTGCTGTCTGCCGCGGCTGCGGTATGAGCGCCGCAGCCTAGAGCCAGAGCGGCCAGTGGACGAGATGACCCGTGCCGCAGCGCGGGCAGGGCACACCGGGAAGGAACGACTCGTCCTCGACGCAGCTTTCCAGCGCAGCGGCGTACCCCGCCGTCTGGCGCAGCCGCTCCGCCATGGTCGCGACGGCGGCCTCCACCGACGCGGCATTTTCCACCAGCGCGGGCAGGCCCACCAGGGTGTTGGTCGCCATGACGGCCGCGTGCGCATGCTCCAGCGTCTCGGCGGCACGGCCAAGCTGCTGGCTCAGCGACTCGAGTGCCTCGGTGGTCGTCAGATCTCCGCGCTCGATGCCGGCGGCCAGCGCGTCCGCCGCCGCGACCGCGCCGCTCACACGCTCGCGCGCGGTGCGCTCGCCAGAGAGATCGAGCCATGCCCGCGAGTGGCAAGCCTCCGCCAGCTCGCGCAGCGCATCCGCAAAGGGGATCGGCTCCGCGCCGCAGCGCGGGCAGGCCGAGCTAGCCGCCGTCCCATCCGGCGCCGCCCCCAGCCAGTGCGCCGTCCGCACCGGCAGGCGGCACTCGCCGCAGAGGGCATCGCTCCAATAGCCCACCGCCGGCTGCGCGCTCCCCGGTGAGACGGCTTGTGGCTGGCCAGCCGCGTCCACCCCGAAGGGCAGCCGTTCGTAGAGCGCCGCCGCAAAGTCGCACTGCTCGCATGCCAGCTGAATACCCCGGTCCATCGCGCGCTCCCGTCCCCTCGCTGCTCGTGGCGGCCCTGTGCCGTCCGAGTATAGCATGGCAGCGCGCTGAAGGGGTGAGCCGGCAGCCAGAGCCGTGCGTGCTAGTTGTGTGGCGCCCTAGCCCGCGCCGCCGAAGCGGCCTCGTAGACGCGCGCGGCGCAGCGCTCGGGCGCCTCGCCGCCGGAGGGCTCTACGATCAACCGGCGAAACTTTTCCTGTTCCAGCTCGATGACGACGGCGCGCTGGCCGCTGCCGACGGCATAGAACACCAGCCCATCATCTGCGACGAAGGTGCCGAGCTGCATGATACCGGGAATGTGAGTGCCAGCTTGCGTCATGTGTTTGAGATGCTCGAGCAGGCTGCGCGGCGGCTCCGCCCTCGCCTCCACCGCCGTGATGTGGGCCAGCGCGACGGCGACCTGCTTGCGCGAGGTCAGCAGCCGTGCCAGACCATCCACCACGACGACCAACCGCCCATCCTCGATCTTCACCTGCGCCATGCCACCCTCCCTTCGACCTTCCGCGCCTGGTTGTTGTATACACAGTATGGCACGTTCAGGCACGCAGGGGTAACAATCAGAAGTCATAACTATTGCATTTTAGGATGTGTTACGGCAGTCTATCAGCAGGAAGCTCAGCGAGCACGCCAAACAGGTGGGCGTCACCGACCAAACCACCTAGCAGTGGTGGACGGCTGGGCAGTTGGATGCGTACCAGGTGCCGACCGGCACCAGTATTGTGCGTGAGATTCAGCCGAGCGCGACCGGTGAGGTGCTCGAGGCGCGTGTCTGGTCTGCTGATCAGCAAGACGATGTGACCCGCCAGATGCACCGCCTGCGCCGTGACGTGGCGGCAAGCGGGTACCAGGTGGTCACCGCAATCAGCGAGATCGCGTCTGGCCTGAGTGATGAGCGGCCCAAGCGCAAGACGCTGCTGACCGCTGCCAAGGTGGGCATTAGCGTCTTGGAGCAGCGGGACCGACTCACGCGCTATGGCTCTGGCTCCCTCGCAGCGCTTCTTGAGCATAACGGACGGCGGGTGGCAGCGATCGCTGCCAGGCGACACGGGTTTTGATCTGGTGGACGACGTTGTGGCGGCCATCACGAGCATGGACGCACGCCTCTCTGGCCGACGCAACGCCGCCTGCCGGGCCGCCCAGATTCAGGCGTGCATCAAACGCTGTGTTGAGTGGGCAGAGGCAGAGGGGGGCGAAGCTTATCCAGCGCGCGTACAAAACCGAGCTTGCTCTGAACGACAGGCAGACCACTGCCTGCAAACGGCACGCGGGCGCGGCGCGCTGGGCGTACAACTGGGGCGTGCAGCGCAAGGAGGAAGCCTACCGCACGACCGGCAAGAGTCCCTCGGCCATTGATCTCCACCGCGAGTTGAACGCGCTCAAGCAGTCTGACGTGCTCTGGATGTACGCGGTGTCCAAGTGCGCGCCGCAGGAAGCTTTGCGGAATTTGGACACCGCTTTCGCCCGCTTCTACCGTCGTGTCCAGCTCAAACAACAGGGCAAGCTGCGCGGCAAGGTGGGCTATCCCACGCGCAAGACCAAGAAATGTGGGCTCGGCGGCTTCCGTCTCACTGGCGCACTGGTTGTGTTCCCAGATGCCATCCAGTTACCGCGCCTGGGGCGGCTCCGACTCAAAGAGCGCGGCTACCTGCCCACACACGCCAAAATCCTGTCGGCCACCGTCACCGAGCAGGCGGGACACTGGTACGTCTCGCTGCTGGTCGAGCAGGAGCACGTGGTGCCAGAGAACACGGGCCCAGTGGTGGGGGTCGACCTGGGTCTGAAGCGCCTGGCGACCATATCCGACGGAGGGACCGCTGAGAATCCCCGCCCTCTGAAGACGCGCTTGCGCAAGCTCAAGCGGCTGCACCGCGCCGTCACCCGCAAAGTGAAGGGGAGCCAGAATCGCAAGAAGGCCGCACGACGGCTGGGCACCGCGTTCCGCACCGTGGCCAATCAGCGCGCCAACACGGTGCATCAATTCACCAGTCGGCTGGCGAAAACCAAGTCAGTGGTGGTGATTGAAGATCTCAACGTAGCCGGCATGCTGAAGAACCATTCACTCGCCCTGGCCATCAGCGATGTGGGCTGGGGCGCATTCCGCCAGCAGTTGGAGTACAAAGCCGCCTGGTCTGGCTGCCGAGTGATCGTGGTTGACCGCTGGTTCACCTCCTCCAAGACGTGCTGCCGGTGCGGCTGGGTGGACGAGCAACTCATGCTGAAGGACCGCACCTTTCGCTGTCAGCACCCGGC
>WNFM01040797.1_pt1 | contig 15517 bp, 13 predicted proteins | sample 5400271 | NCBI WGS metagenome assembly WNFM01 (sample SAMN13153352, study PRJNA577476) | soil metagenome | isolation source: 60 cm saprolite on Douglas fir-dominated hillslope | place: USA:California | collected 2013-09-17
TTCTCATCATGAATGTGTTTGGCGCTATCGTTTACTTCATCGATGGCTTCCTTGATGGCAAAATTTCGTGGCGTGAATCATTTCTTTCAAGGCTGATCTGCGGGCTCGCTGCCAATGCAGTTGTCATTATTCCGATAGCGATTATCCTCGCAATCAACTTCACTACGGATGATTCAATTTTCAAACCTGATTCCGTTAAAATAGCAGTTCTACTGATCATTGCGCTTTTCATTTATGAGATAGTTTATGGTTGGTTTTATTCGTTCCGTTACTATGCACACACACAGGTTGAGCGCTTAAGACTTGAAAGGTGGCAGCTTGAATTGCAATTTGAGTCACTCAAAAACCAAATCAGCCCGCACTTTTTGTTCAATTGCCTCAACACGATTTCTTCTTTGCTCTATAAAGATGTTGCACTCACCGAAGAGTTCATCCGCAGAATGGCGGACACCTTTCGCTACGTGCTTAAAAATCACAAACAGAAGTTCGTGTCGCTCAAGGAAGAGATCGACTTCGTAAAATCATTTCATTATTTATTGCGTGTTCGTTTTGAAGACAACTTCAAACTCGAAATCAACGTGCCAAAGGAGTTGATGAGCACACCGGTGCCGCCACTCACACTTCAGCTGCTGGTTGAAAATGCAGTGAAACACAACAGAGTCACGAAAGATCTTCCGCTTACAGTTACTATTTCATCACACGCAAACAACAGACTCACCGTTTCCAATACCAAAACAGAAGCTATACCAGGCAAGTCGGGCTTCTCGATTGGTCTCGATAACATCAAAAGGCGTTACGCTTTCTTTACTAACGAGCAAGTAGTAGTGAAGAACGATGAACAATTTTCAATCCAGCTTCCCATTCTCAAAATCGGCCATGTATGAAGAAGTTGTTCATCCATAATACTGTCTTCCGCATCTGCGCCCCGGTGCTCTACGGCATCCTGGTTTACCTGCTTATTTTGTTAGTCAATAACAACCTCAATGATTTATTAAAAATCTACTCCAACAAAGAGCTTTACGTCTGTCTTGCCCTCAGTTTTCTGTCAATGGAAAGTCTCCGGGCTACCATTCTCCTGCTAGCAAATTCGCTTACGCGAATACACAGGAAGTACCGCTCTGTAATTCAGGCTTTGGTCAGCCTCGCCGTGTCTCTATTCATCGTTTACCTGGGCGTTTTCTCTTACTTCAAGTGGGTGGAAGGCTACTCGGTAGGTTGGTATGAGCTGCGGCTCTTCTTTGTGATATTTGGCTTCACAGCTGTGCTATATAATATTCTGTACTCAAGTAATGAATATTTACTTCGTGAAAATACCGTCCAACTCAACCTTGAGGCCAAGCTACGGGAAAAGGTCGAAGCCGACTTTATCACATTCAAAAACGACATCAATCCCGACTTCCTTTATGAAAGCCTTGAGTCGGTTTTACAGTCCCTTTATGTTGATGTAAATGATGCCGAAGACCAGGTTGACCTGCTAGCCAGCGCCTATCGGTATCAGCTCATGAACCGCGACAAGGAATTGGTCAGTTTAAGGGATGAACTCGGTGCCCTAAGCAACCTGATTTCACTCTTTAACTATAGGACTATTGGCCAGATTCGATTTATTTCAAAACTAACATCGATCGATGCCTATGTTGTGCCCGGCTCCTTGCTCATTGCCGTTGATGCTATCATTCGCAACACGTTACTCTCCCGCGAATCACCTTTCGACATCACATTCTACGAAGAAGAAGACGGTTATATAGTGCTTCAGCATAAACTCAATGACAAACTTATTTTACACGAGGAAAGTCTTCAGGCATTTGCGCGCATACAACGAGTATATTCTTTCTTCAGCGACATTCCATTTGTCCAAGTCAAAGCTTACGGAGAGAACTACATTAAATTTCCGGCTGTAAAAATTTCAGAGAATATTGCTGTTCCTTCTCAATCATGAAAAATAAAGAAAAGCTTCTCCAAAACTCTCAGCGCAACTCTGTGTTGCATTCCTTTGCGCTCTTTGTGGTAGAAGGAAACCGCAGAGCACGCGGAGTTCGCAGAGACTGTCACAGAGGAAGTGGAGCAATAATAAATTTTGAATCTTGATATTAAGAGTTCTAATAATCGAAGACGAAATCCCTGCAGCCGAGAAGCTGGAGCGTCATTTACGTAAATACAATTCGGGTATCACAGTCGCTGCAAAAATCCCTGCCGTTAGTGGTGCCGTACAGTGGCTGCGCACCAACCAATCGCAGATTGACCTCATCTTCATGGACATTCAGCTTCTCGATGGAAAGAGTTTTGACATATTTTCACAAGTGAATGTTGAGAAGCCTGTCATCTTCATCACTGCTTTCAATGATTTCGCGCTTGAAGCTTTTAAAGTGAAGGGGATCGACTACTTACTGAAGCCTGTTTCGTTTGCCGATTTAAGTGCCAGTCTCGATAAATTAAAGGATTTATCAATAAAATTGGATTGGAATAAAAAGCTTGACAACATCAAAGAGGCTGTGGAAATTTTGCCACAGAAGGGCTATAAGACACGTTTTATGGTAAAGCTAGGCGACCATATTCGTTCCATAACAGCCGATCAGATCGCGCTGCTCTTTGCTGATGGCCGTGATGTTTATTTGCTAACCTCCGACAACAAAAAATTTATTATTGATTACACGCTAGAAAACCTGGAAGAGATACTAGATCCCAAACAATTCTTCCGCGCCAATCGCTCCTATATACTCAACATCCACTTGATACAAGATGTAGTAGTCCACTCTAACAGTCGGCTAAAGATTCTTCCGAGCATTAAATGGGAGCAAGAAATCATAGTAAGCCGCGAAAAAGTGAATGAGTTCAAGCTCTGGTTTGACGGGGCTCATTGAGTTCGTTAGCCGTTATAAGTTATACGATCAGCGCCTCTAGTGATGTAGCTTCCGAAAAAAATCAATTCTGTCCAAAGGACTCCTTCGGAGAGCGGCAATTGTGCTGCGATCACAGTCATAGGACTGATTTCGGTTACCAAAAAAAGAACGAAAAGTAAGAGGCTAGCGAAGAATCCTGTCGAGGGCCTGTTGAAGTCAGCAAGTTTCGGGTTTTACCAAGATTCCTTGCAATGCAATTTTGCATTGTTAATAAAACATATATGAAAACAAAAAATAACCACATGAGAAAGACGCTACTTTTATTTGCAGGAATAATCGTAGCCACATTAACCACGTTTGCTCAAGAAAAAGAATCAAAAACACTTGAGCAAAAGAACAAAGAGATTGTATTGAAATGGCTCAACAATTTTTGGTCGAGTAAGTACAATCCGGCAATCATTGACGAGCTAGCTGCTCCTGATATGATCTTGCAATACTCCCTTCATAAACCTAGAAAAGGCAAGGCTGACATCAAGGACTTCATGAAAAAATTTCGCGATGCTTTTCCTGATCTGGCGTTCGAAGGCGCCTATCCCTTGTTGGCCGATGGTGAGTATGTTATAGCGCGTTGGGTTGGTGGCGGCACTCACACAGGTATCGCTTTCAGTGATTGGCCCGTAGGAACATTGCCTGCGGCCAGCGGTCGTAAAATGCACTTTACCGGAACAACTGTTTTCAAATGCACTTTACCGGAACAACTGTTTTCAAAGTTGTTGATGGAAAAGTCGCAGAGGAAATCGGGCTTGATGATGGATTGACTACATTGATGCAACTCGGATTGGTCATCCCTGTGAAATAGAAGCGACTGATCGTGAAAAAATTAATTGGCTTGTCCTGTTGGATGAGCCAATTAATGATTATCGGTAAATAATTTGGTTCTCAGGTCAGCAACTTTCATCGACAATCTGCTAAGACAACTCTCGTTTGAAGAGGGAAATCGTTGAGTCAACGAATTTTCTTTCCAAATACCCATCGGTTCTGCAAAATTGGGTATTCAATTTTTTTGAAATTATGGCAGCCCAGCTTCCGGACAAAATTTTGCTCAATGGTGAGCAGGTCGATCTCTACACTAATCCTTTAGAGCAGTACTGGATCCGCAATGATAAAAAGCACCCTCGTTTTCTTTCTGCACCCAATTGTCAGCGAGGGTATGTGGCTCATTGGGAAATCAAGGATGACCAGCTTTTACTTACAGCCGTTGGAGGTACTTATGAAAAATGGAATGTTCTTTTCGGGTATCAAAAGACATTGTACACGTTAAAAACGTTCATGCCTCAGGCCAAAGGAAGACCGGTGAAAGCAACTTGGTTCTCCGGCAAGCTGCGAGTTCCTAAAGGTAAAATGACCATGTATGAACACCACGGCTACGACTCCCGCTTCGAGCAAGAAACCATTATCACTATCGACAAAGGGAGGCTGATAAAGATGGTCACTGTAGACTTTGCGAATAGTGTTTTAATTACTGACTCTGACTAGTTGCTCCTCACGGTCAGCAAGAGCCAAAACTTTTTGCACTGTCGGCCGTTTCTATTTCATTAAAATCACACATCAATGAAATGGAATCCTTTCAAAAAGCCGGTTAATCAGAAACCAAAATCAAAGCTGCAGGAGTGGCGCGACTCGCTTGTCTTTGCTGTTGTAGTAGCCTCACTCTTCAGATGGTCACTGGTAGAAGCCTTTGTAATCCCGACACCTTCCATGGAAAATTCGCTCCTCGTTGGAGATTTTCTTTTTGTAAGCAAGTTTCATTATGGAACAAGAACTCCGCGAACGCCACTACAAATTCCTCTAACTCATCAGAAAATCTGGGGAACCGAAATACCCTCTTACCTAACATGGATTCAATTGCCTTCCTATCGCCTCCCGGGGCTCCGTGAAGTAAAGCGTGGAGAGCCTGTTGTATTTAATGTTCCCAAAGATTTACTCGATCCTACCGAAAGGCCAGTCGATCTGAAAACATATTTAGTAAAGCGTTGTATAGCTGTTCATGGCGATAAGTTAGAAATCAGGGATAAGCAAATTTTCGTCAATGGAGAAAAACAAGTGAATCCTGTAAACATGAAGTTCAGCTACCTGGTGATCGCGAAAGATGAAATCAACAAAAGGCATTTGAGTAACCTTGGACTTGACAGCGATGATTACACCTATTTAGGCAGAACCACCGATGCCATGGCAGCCTATAATTTTTCGCTTACACGCGAACAATTAGAACAAGTGAAGTCTTTATCATTCATTACCTCTATAGAAGATATTAGTGTGATCCGTCAAAAGTCAGGGTTCCCTATTTTTCCCTCATCAAAAGATGCAACATGGAGTGGCGATAATTACGGGCCATTGGTTATTCCTGAAAAGGGGATGAAAATGATAGTAAGTGATTCTACCCTTAATGTGTATGGAGAAATTATTCGCTTGTATGAAGGTCATGAGAATGTAATTATAGATGGAGGCAAACTCAGTATAGAAGGAAAGCAGATCTCGGAATATACGTTCGCTCAAAATTATTATTTCATGATGGGCGATAATCGCGATAACTCACTTGACTCACGCTACTGGGGCTTTGTTCCTGAAGATCATATTTTGGGAAAGCCACTTTTCGTTTGGTTTTCATTTAACAGCGATTCGCACAAAATCAGATGGAGCAGATTGTTCAGCATAGTCAAATAACAGCGCTGGATTTTCATCATTAATAACTGATGTTACGCTAATTGAATTCCATGATTTTAATCTTTGTGATTTAGTGTCTTTGTGGCTCAAATTTCAAACCCATTTCTTTACCACCGGGTCACGAAGGCACAAAAGATACGACCAACTGCGTAACCATCGGTTAATAATTCAGTAAGAATTATATTTGAAGAGTATCAGCTCCTTAGAGTTTAAGGAAAAATAGTTGATGATTTATGGCGGTTCAGGATCTAAGCCTTGTGCATAATCTAGCAAGCAAACTCTTCAAGACTCCTTGGAATCTTTTAGACTTTCAGATGATCAAATAAATTTTTTTCAAGAGAATGGCTTTCTTGGTCAAGTAGAATTATTGAATAGAGATCAGATCGATTACTTAAAGAGCGAGTTGGAAAAAATTGCTGATGTAAACCACGAGGGGCATCACTTGTTTTATGAGTTTCATTCCAATGAATCAAATGATCCTGAATCTATTTTGTTTCATGCGCTCGGAGCGTGGCGCATTTCGAAAGGCTTTCATGACGTACTATGGAATCCACGCTTTTTAGTTGCAGCCTATCAGCTGCTCGGAGAAAAACCTGTGCGATTCTGGCATGACCAACTTTTTTGCAAGCCACCCAAACAAGGAGGCGTAGTGGCATGGCATCAGGACTATTCTTATTGGACACGCACGAAACCAATGGCTCATCTCACATGCTGGTGTGGCCTGGATGACTCTTCGTTAGAAAACGGCTGTGTTCAATATGTTCCGGGAAGCCACCGATGGGGTCTATTGCAAAAACCGGTGATTGCAGGGGATATGAATGGTATAGTTCATTACCTCAATGAAGCACAAAGACAACAATTCAAACCTGTAGCAATAGAAACAAAAGCTGGTTTCGGAATTTTTCATCATCCTCTTACCCTCCATGGGTCCGGAGAAAATAAAAGCAAGAATCCAAGAAGAGCGTTTGTGATCAATGCGGTTGCTGACGGTGTTAGTTCGGATGCCGATGAACCATTGTTGGCAGGAGTGTCTTCTATCTGCAAGGGACAGAAATTGGATGGCCAATTCTTTCCTCTGCTGTTTGATGGCCGTGCGATAATGCAAGACCAGATTTAAAGAATCGAAATAGCTCACGAATTCTTCCAACGTTGAACCAATGTCGTTTAGTTAAGGAGTTAATACTTTGAAATACTTTGCGCCTCCGCGTCTTTGCGGTTTAATTTTCACCGCGAAGGCGCAAGGGCGCGAAGAGTAATGCTTAACTAAAACGACATTGGTTGTTGAACTTATTCTATTTTCCTTAAAAAGTGAACATCATCCTGTTCACTTCCGCGCAGTTTCAACAAGCGCTGCCCGTTAATTACCAAGATCAGCCACTGGCACATTTATTGGCTTGAGTGCATATTTCTTTGCACATCATACTCGTTAACCTTTCATGAAAAAAATTACCGACTTCCTATTGTTTGCTTCAGGCGCAGATGTGCAATTACTGGAGCAGTGCCCATCGGAAAAAAGCAAATATGTTGGCATTGGTGGAACCGTATTTTTCACCGGTCTGTTCGCTGCAATCGCTGCAGCTTATGCTCTGTTTACTGTCTTTGATAATTACTTCATCTCGATTGCCCTTGGGTTGACCTGGGGATTGATGATTTTTAATCTTGATCGCTTCATCGTTTCCAGTATGCGAAAGGAAGAGAAGCTTTGGCGCGAACTGCTCACTGCGTTACCGCGAATATTGCTTGCAGTCATTATCTCTATTGTCATCGCAAACCCCATCGAGTTGAAAATCTTTGCTAAGGAAATCGAACCCGAATTGGTTGTGATGGAGCAGCAAGTCTATTCATCGCAGGAGGCGGAAGTCAAAACGAGATACGAGCCGACCATCAACCAGCTTCGACAAGATATTCAAAAGCTCAAGCAAGAATTGATTGACAAAACAAATCAGCGAAATGAACTTGTGCTCATCGCCCAACAGGAAGCGGACGGAACTGGTGGAAGCAAAATCAAAAATCTTGGCCCTATTTATAAATTGAAGAAGGCTGATGCCGAAAGGGTTGAAGCTGAACTTATTGAATTGACAAAAACGAATAATTCAAAGTTAGCACTCTTGGAAAATCAATTGAAAGATTCGGAAGCAAATAGGAGTGAAGCAATCAGGGCATTGGTACATTCTAAAATAGACGGGCCTGCTGCGCGCATGGAGGCACTCGACCGATTAACCGATGAGAGTTCGGCCATGATGCTAGCACACATATTTATTATCATTTTGTTTCTGATGATCGAGTCAACACCCATCTTGGTAAAACTGCTTTCAAAGAAGGGCCCGTATGACTCCTTGCTGCATATGACCGAACATGAATTCACATGCAAAGAGATTGAATCAATTGCTGTTGCAAATGCTGAGACCAAGCAAAGAACAGCTGTGCTGAACAGCACAGAGCAGAACTATGCTGTCCGCAAACTGGATGCAGAGTTGTTATGAAAGAATTTAGAATGCCTTTCCAAATCCGATAAAGAGAATAAGCAGAAGGACAATCACAAAGAGAATGAAGAGTGGCATGCCCATTCTTTTCTTAATCACTTGAATCAAATTGGGTGTCATACCTATTTAGACGGCTCCTGTAGTCGATCGTTTAGGTCTATTTCAAAATTCGCTTTGAAACGCCTCTATTGACTTTTAGTGGCAGTGAACGACTGTGAAATTTCGCCAACAAACCAAAATGAAAACGTGCCTGGGATTGGCCGTATTCGAACAATGAGTGTTTGAAATTGATCAACTGATTTACCAGAAAGCCCGTTGCCACGGCCATTTTCCTAATGGCACGGTTTTTAATACTACAATTAGGAAATAATTATCTTCTCATGAAGAAATATCAGCTCGGTGAGTTTGAAGAGGTAGTCTTGCTAACAGTAGGGGTACTTTACGATGAAGCCTATGGTGTATCAATTAAAAAAGAAATTGAAGAGCGACTGAAACGCAATGTAAGTGTTGGTGCCCTTCAGACAGCCTTAAAAAGATTAGAAGACAAAGGCTATCTCAACTCGAGAGAGGGTGAAGCTACTGAAGAGCGTGCAGGCCGCCCGAAGAAATATTTTCAAATTACTGCGCTAGGCAAACGAGCAATGGAATATACGAAGAGTACTCGCGATGAATTGTGGAGTGCTATTCCGAAGATGGCGTTGAAGTTAGTGAATGGATAGTATTAAAGGATGGTACAAAAGTAGGCAGGAGGCAGTCTCCAGTAGGCAGGGTCAAATTGACTGCCGGCTGCTTACTGCAAACTGCCAACTACAAACGATTGTTGAATGGAAAACAGTAAGAACAAACCACCAAACTTCTTTCTAAAATTCTTCCGCTGGTTCTGCCATCCGAAGTTGAAGAATAGTATTGAAGGAGATCTGATGGAGTTGTATGGAGAAAGAGTTAAAGCATCAGGAAAACGAAAAGCAGATTTAAAGTTTACAGCAGATGTTCTGTTGCTCTTTAGGCCCGGTATCATCAAACCAACAGAAGGAAATAAAAACTTAAACACTTACGGTATGTTCAAAAGTTATTTCAAGATCGGGTGGAGAAGCCTGATCAAGCAACGCATGTACTCTGCAATCAAGATTGGCGGATTCTCCCTCGGAATTGCAGCCTGCATTTTGATTGGCTTATTTATTTGGGATGAATTAAGCTACGACAAGCACTATCTGGATGCAGACCGGATTTATCGTGTCATCGGTGTCTACGACAACAATGGCGAATTACAGAGAGGTGTACATTTTCAGCCACCCATGGCAAAAGCACTGTTAGAAGACTTTATTGATATAGAGAAGGCTGGGCGCTACAACAATGTAGAACTCTTTGGTGCAGCGAATGCAGAAATCAGGCGAGCCGACCAGTCGGAAAATCTGTATGAGGAAAGCATCACCTACTTTGACCAGGAGCTGTTGGATATTTTTCAACTTCCATTTGTTTACGGAAACCCTGCACGTGCTTTGACGCAACCTTATTCTCTGGTCTTAACCAAGGCAAAGGCAGCGAAATATTTTCCAGGTGAAAACCCTTTAGGCAAAACGCTCATCGTCAATGATGATAAAGACCATCCTTACTCGATCGGTGGGGTGATTGACGATATTCCCTCTACTTCGCACTTCCATTTTGATTTCCTCTTAACATTGAGCGGAAAAGAGTTTTGGCCCGGTGAACAAACTTCGTGGTGCTGCTCTAACTACCCAACATACGTGCTACTGAAGCCAGGCACTAACGTTCATGACCTGGAAAAGAAGATGACCAAAGGCGTTATTGAAAAGTACATAGTGCCGATGATGATCAAAGAGGGCAGGACCGATGCAAATGAAATTGTAAAAAAAGCACATCTAGAATTGCAACCTGTCACTAAAATCCATTTGTACTCGGAAGGAATCCATGATGGGCTCTCACACAGCGACATTCGCTTCGTGTGGTTGTTTGCATCTGTAGCCGCATTCATACTCATTATTGCCTGTATTAACTTCATCAATCTTTCCACAGCCAAATCAGCCAACCGCGCCCGAGAAGTTGGACTGAGAAAAGTAGTGGGTTCATTCCGATCTAACTTAATCAATCAATTTCTGACTGAATCTTTTTTGTATAGTTTTCTTTCATTCGCACTTGGTTTACTACTGGCAACATTGCTACTGCCTTATTTTAATGTGCTCGCATCAAAGTCATTGGCGCTTCCGTGGAATTACTGGTGGCTGGTGCCAGCGCTAATTGCTGCATCCGCTGTTGTCGGAATCTTCGCGGGGTTATATCCATCGTTCTATCTTTCTTCTTTCAAACCGATCCAGGTATTGAAAGGAAACTTAAGTCTCGGCAGCGGGAGCTCATCGCTTCGTAGTTCGCTCGTTGTTTTTCAGTTTACGATTTCGATCATACTTATTGTTGGCACTTTCATCATCTATCGTCAGATGGAATTTATTCTTAATAAAAAACTCGGCTTCGACAAGGATCGCGTGTTGTATCTGGAGGGTACACACATGTTGGGCGACAAAGTGAAGACGTTTAAAGAAGAACTGCTGAAATTATCATCCGTGAAAAACGTATCGATCGGTGACTACCTGCCGGTGCGCGGCACCAAACGAAATGGAAATCAGTTTTTTATTGACGGAAAGACTAAGACAGACAAGCCTGTGCCTGGGCAATTCTGGCGAGTCGATCATGATTACTTTAAAACCCTGGGGATGAAATTGGTGGCCGGAAGAGATTTTGATGCAAAGATCGCTTCTGATTCTGATGCGGTGGTGATCAATCAAAAAATGGCGAAGGAATTGGGGTTGAAAGAACCTGTTGGCTCACGCATTGCAAATTNGATTGAAGATTTTCATTTCGAGTCGCTAAAACAAGATATAGGCCCAGTGGCGATGGTGCTGGGCAATAGCAACACCATTGTCTCTGTGAAAATCAACACCGCTGATTTGCAGGGAGCAATAGGGGCCGTTACTTCGCTTTGGAAAAAATTTGCACCCAATCAACCCGTGCGCTTCTCTTTCCTGGATCAGAGTTATGCGAGAATGTATGATGATGTAAAACGTATGGGCAAAATTTTCACAAGCTTCGCCATCTTCGCTATCATTGTGGCGTGCCTTGGCTTGTTTGCACTCTCGGCATTTATGGTAGAGCAGCGCAGTAAAGAAATTGGCATCCGCCTGGTGTTGGGGGCATCGCTAAAAAATATTGTGCAATTACTCACACAGAATTTCCTGAAGCTCGTAACCATCTCATTTGTATTGGCTGCACCGATTGCATGGTACGTGATGAAGATGTGGCTGCAGGATTATGCTTATCGTGTTGAAATAGGCTGGGATATATTTTTGGTAGCAGGAGTATTGTCTATCATGATTGCTTTGGCAACTGTAAGCTATCAGGCAATCCGAGCAGCACTGACAAGCCCTGTGAATAATTTAAGGAGCGAATAACACAAGTAGGCAGTAGGCAATAATAAATAGGCAAATATTGGTTATTGCCTACTGGTGTTTGCCTACTGCTTACTGGTATTCATTTTATTACTACCAAACACTCGTTCAGAAAAATATTTTCCTTAAATGCTTTGAAAGAGAAATAAAAAATTCTCAACGTTGTGATATGAAGACAGCAAGAGTTCTTTTTGAAAAAGTGGTGAGTGCAAACTTGCTTGTCATTATTGTTATCATTCTTTCTAAACCGGGGTGGTAATGAATTGATTTGAAAAAAAATTAACTACCGCCCCGAACCTTCGGGGCGGTTTTGTTTTATAGACTCAACAACTTACTAACACTTGTTTCAACAGATGTACTACAACAGCAAAACAGTTCTCTTTCTCGATGGAAAATTTGTCAAAGCAAAGGATGCATTTATTGATCCATTCAGTCAGACACTTCACTATGGCTACGGGGTATTCGAAGGGCTGAGGGCATATGACTCGGTGCATGGCGTAAAGATCTTCAAAGTGCGCGATCACTTCGAGCGGATGAAGCGAAGCTGCGATTTGTTAGGCATTCCTCTCAACTATTCAGTTGATGAGCTTGCTCAATTCAGTTACAAAGTGTTGGAAAAAAATAACTTGAGCAGTGCGTACATCAGGCCATTGGTATTTGGAAATCCGAACATGTCATTGACTACACCACAAAAAGCATCAGTGATGATCGTGGCTTGGGAGTGGGACCGCTATTTTGGCGACAAATCCGTGAAAGTTGGTATCAGTGCTTTCGAGCGGGCAAACCCAAATTCACATAAAGTTGAAGCTAAAGTTTGTGGCAATTTTGTCAACTCCATTCTGGCTACAACGGAGGCGAAGGAACGCGGTTTCGATGAAGGACTGCTGCTTGATATGGATGGCTTTGTGGCTTGCGGTCCGGCTGCCAATTTCTTCTATGAAAAAGATGGCACGCTCTATACGCCACCTCTCGGAAATATATTACCCGGCATCACTCGCAAAGTCGTCTTTGAGATTTGCTTTGAGCTGGATATTCCGGTTAGGGAAAAATTATTCTCTCCTGATGAATTGAAAGAAGCCGATGGCGCTTTCTTCTGCGGTACAGCTGCAGAAATCACTCCGATAGAGTCTATCGAAGGAGAGTCATTCCGAAGACATTGGAAAAAAACATTGAGCTACCAGATACAAGAGGCTTATCGAAATCTAGTGCTTGATAAGAGTTATTCGTATGTAATTGTGTAATGGCTTCAGGCTGCAAGCTGCTGGAAGATAGCTTGAAGCTTGAAGCCTGTAGCTCAAAGTAAAACTGCAAGTAGAAATGGTAATGAACAGATACAGTCGCATCATCACCCAAGATCCAACACTACCCGCATCACAGGCAATGTTGTATGGGATTGGTTTGACTGAATATGATTTGACTAAAGCGCAAGTTGGTATTGTTAGCACTGGCTTCGATGGCAACACGTGCAATATGCATTTGAATGCATTAGCTGGCGAAGTGAAGCAAGCTGTATGGGATCAGGAATTGGTAGGATTAATTTTTCATACGATAGGCGTCAGCGATGGTATCTCGAATGGAACTGAGGGGATGAGGTATTCTTTAGTGAGTCGCGAAGTAATTGCTGATTCCATTGAAACCGTTTGTGGCGCACAGTATTATGATGGATTGATTGCCGTGGTGGGTTGCGATAAGAATATGCCCGGCTCATTGATCGCGATGGGAAGATTGAATCGTCCATCGATCATGGTTTATGGTGGAACGATTGCAGGTGGTCATTACAAAGGGAAAGAGCTGAACATTGTTTCCGCATTTGAAGCATTGGGAGAAAAGCTGTCGAACAAACTTTCGGATGAAGATTACAAAGGTATCATTCAGAATTCTTGTCCGGGAGCTGGAGCATGTGGAGGCATGTACACCGCCAACACAATGGCATCGGCTATTGAAGCGTTGGGAATGTCGTTGCCTTACTCATCTTCTAACCCTGCTTTAAGCAAAGAGAAATCACTGGAGTGTGTTGAGGCTGCAAAAGCAATTCGTGTTTTGCTTGAAAAGGATATCAAGCCGCGCGATATCATGACTCCTAAAGCATTCGAAAATGCAATTACGATTGTTATGGCGCTGGGTGGTTCGACCAACGCAGTACTTCACCTCATCGCTATGGCGAAGAGTGTCGGAATAAAAATTACGCAAGAAGATTTTCAACGCATCTCCGATATAACTCCGCTGATCGCTGACCTAAAACCCAGCGGAAAATATTTGATGGAAGAGTTGCATCGCAAAGGCGGAGTTCCTGCGGTGATGAAATATTTATTAAAAACAGGATTTCTCTATGGCAACTGTTTAACTGTATCAGGAAAAACAATTGCAGAAAACGTGGCCAACGCAATTGATCTCGATTTTGAGAAACAGGATGTGATCTATCCAATAGAAAAACCGATTAAGAAAACAGGACACATTCAAATTCTATATGGCAATCTCGCTGAGAAAGGTTCCGTAGCAAAGATCACAGGCAAAGAGGGGGAGAGGTTCAAAGGAACAGCGCGCGTTTTCAATGGTGAGTTTGAATTGGTGGAAGGAATTCGTTCGGGAAAAATAAAAGAAGGTGATGTGGTAGTGATCCGATATGTAGGACCAAAAGGAGCACCGGGCATGCCTGAGATGCTCAAGCCTACATCAATGATCGTTGGCGCTGGATTAGGTAAAAGTGTAGCGCTGATAACCGATGGCAGATTCAGTGGTGGGTCACATGGGTTTGTCATCGGCCACATTACACCCGAAGCTAGCGAAGGAGGATTGCTCGCACTTGTTGAAGACGGTGACTGGATCGAGATTGATGTAAAGAAACATCAGATCAATTTACTGGTGGAGGAAAAAAAATTGGTCATCCGCAAGTCGAATTACAAAGCTCCTTCGAAAACCGTAAAGAATGGCGTGTTATACAAATATTCCAAACAAGTAAAATCAGCAGCCGATGGATGCGTTACTGACGAAGACTAATGCGGAAGCTGAGTTTGCTCCGAAAACAACGATCACCGGATCGGAAGTTTTACTGCGCTCGCTAGTTGCTGAGGAAGTTGACACGTTGTTTGGTTATCCTGGTGGAGCAATCATGCCGGTGTATGATGCGCTCTATTATTATGCTGATCAACTCAGCCACATTTTGGTTCGCCATGAGCAAGGTGCAATTCACTCTGCGCAGGGCTATGCGCGTGCGAGCGGGAGAGTGGGCGTGGCGCTGGCAACTTCTGGCCCCGCGGCTACGAATTTAGTTACCGGTTTAGCAGACGCGCTTATCGACTCCACCCCAGTGGTTTGTATCACGGGTCAAGTGTTTGCGCATTTGCTTGGCACCGATGCATTCCAGGAAACCGATGTAATCAATACAACACTCCCTGTTACAAAATGGAATGTGCAAGTAACCGAAGCCAAAGACATCGCGCCCGCTGTTGCTCAAGCATTTTACATTGCAAGAACGGGAAGACCAGGACCAGTGCTCATCGACATCACCAAGAACGCACAGAATGAACTCATTGAGTTTGATGGTTATAAAAAATGCGAAGGGATAAGAACGTATAAACCCAAGCCGGTTTTGCAGCTTAGTCAAGTTCGCGCTGCGGCTGATTTAATTAATCAGGCAAAGAAGCCATACTTACTTGCGGGACAAGGAGTGTTGCTTTCGAGTGCCTCAAAAGAGCTAGTTGCCTTCTCTGAAAAAACTGGAATTCCTGTGGCTTGTACTTTACTCGGGCTCGGATGTTTTCCAACCGATCACCCGAACTATGTCGGCTTCCTCGGGATGCATGGAAACTACGGGCCAAATTTATTGACCAACGAATGTGACGTTCTGATTGCCATTGGCATGCGCTTCGATGACCGTGTCACCGGAAATGTGAGCAAGTACGCCAAGCAAGCCAAGGTGATCCATATTGATATTGACAAAGCTGAAATCAACAAGATCATCAAAGCTGACGAACCGGTTCATGCTGATGCAAAGGAGGCCTTGCAAAGTTTAACT
>WNFM01287426.1_pt2 | contig 15514 bp, 14 predicted proteins | sample 5400271 | NCBI WGS metagenome assembly WNFM01 (sample SAMN13153352, study PRJNA577476) | soil metagenome | isolation source: 60 cm saprolite on Douglas fir-dominated hillslope | place: USA:California | collected 2013-09-17
CGCGTCGCAGTGCCACACGTCGACCGTCGCGTTGGCGAGCGCGGTGCACGCGTTGCCGCTCACCTTCGACACCAGGAACGTGAGGACCAGCGGCGTACCCGGCTTCACCGCGTTCGTCGTCGGATCGGAGCGGATGTCCGAACGGTTGAGCTTCTCGTCGACGAAGTACGGACCCTCGGTCAGCGCGGGCCGGACGACGCACGACGGAAGGACGGTCGCGGCCGCCGTGCTCGTAGCGGCGACCACGACCGGAGCTGTCGTCGAGGGCGACGAGACCGTTGCCGGTGCGCAGGCCGCGAGGAACGCGGAGCCGCCGAGGAGCGCAAGGACCTCGCGCCGGGTGAGGATCCGCCCGACCGGCTGGTCGTCGTCGATCGCGACGCGAGCCATCGCGCTAGCTCGCCGGACCGGCCGCGACCAGATCGATGACGAGATGGATCTCGTCGACGACGCTGATCACGCGGCCGGGAGCCGCGGGCTGCGACATGCCGAAGTCCTCGAACTTGAAGGTCGGGTTCAGCGTCGCGGTGGCCGTCAGGGCGCCGCCCGCGCGGGTCGCGTCCACGTCGAACGTCACATCCTTCGTGACGCCGTGGATCGTGAGCTTGCCCGCGAGCTTGAAGGTGAAGTGACCGCTCGCGGCGAGCGGCACGGTGAGCCCGGTGGTCGCGGTCGGAACGAATGTCGCGGTCGGGAACTGTCGCGTGCTCAGCACGCTCTGCTTCACGAAGTTGTCGCGCAGGGACTGGTCGCTCGTCAGCGAGCTCACGTCGAACGAGATCTGCGAGCTGCTGGAGAACGTTCCATCCGCGTTGAGCTGGAACGAGCCCTTCGCTCCGGTCGCCACGAGCACCGCGTCGGATGGGAGCGGAAGTGCGGCGAGCTGCTCGCGCACCTTCACCGTGGCCTTCGACTTGTCGCTCACCGTCCAGGCGAGCGCGGACGCTGCCGTTGCGGTCGGAGCCGCCGTCGTGGGCGCCGCGGTCGTTGGGGCGGGCGTCGGGTCGACGGCGACCGACGCCGCTCCGCCGCAGGCCGCGGCGACGAGTGCGACGATGGAGAGGGCGAGGAGTCGCATCGCCGAAAGCCTATCGGCCACGCGCGCGTTACGCGCTAAGGATTCGCTAAGGATTCGCGTCGCGGAGGGTGACACATGGAGGTCTTCGAAGCGGTCCGGACGGTGCTCGCGGTGCGGCGTTACGCCGAGCGCTCGGTGCCTAGGGACACCGTGCACCGGATCGTCGAGGCCGGGCGGCTCTCGGCGAGCGCGCAGAACCTGCAGCCGTGGCACTTCGTCGTCGTCGAAGAGCGCGCGACGATCCAACGGGTCGGCGAGATCATCCTGACCGGCCACTACGGGGCTGGCGCGGCGCTGGCGATCGCGGTGACGATCGTGAGGGACAAACGCATCGCGGTCTCCGACGGGAGCCGCGCGATCCAGAACATGATCCTCACCGCGTGGTCGGAGGGCGTCGGGTCCAACTGGATGGGCTTCGGCCGCATGCCCGAGATCGAGGCGCTGCTCGGCGTCCCGGATACGCACCAGACCCTCGCGGTGGTCGCGTTCGGCTACCCGGCCGAGGAGGTCGGACGCGGCAAGAAGAAGCGCAAGCCGATGGCCGAGGGCGCGAGCCGCGAGCGCTTCGGGACGCCGTTCGCCTAAGGACCCTGCTCGTGGTCAGAACTGGACGGAGCGCTTGGAGAGGCCGAGGAAGTAACCCTCGATGACGGTCTCGGGGGTCTCCTTGTCGGCAAGGCTCGCGCCGAGCGACACGAACAGCGGGACGAAGTGGTCGACCGTCGGATGGGTGGGCGAAGCGCACGCCGGGTGCGCGCCGTTTGTAGTCGACGAGCGCGTCCACGTCGCCCTTCGCGAGGGTTTCCGCGCTCCAGTGGTCGAACTCCGTCGACCACGCGGGCGGGATCGCGTCGGGCCGGAAGTCTTCGATGAACGGCAGCCCGTGGGTCATGAACCCGCTGCCCATGATGAGCACCCCCTCGTCGCGCAGCGGCGCGAGCTTCACGCCGAGGTCCAGGAGCTCCGGCGCGTCCAGGCTCGGCATCGAGATCTGCAGCACCGGGACGTCGGCCTTCGGGTACATCACCGTCAGCGGGACGTACGCACCGTGATCGAGGCCGCGCGCCGGCTCTTCGGCGATGGGCCGGCCGGGGAGGAGCTGCCGGATGCGCTGCGCGAGCTCGGGCGCGCCCGGCGCCGGGTACGTCACGTCGTAGTACTTCTTCGGGAAGCCGTAGAAGTCGTAGAAGAGCGGGACCGGCGCGGTCGCGCCGATCGTGAGCGGCGCATTCTCCCAGTGGGCCGACACGACGAGGATCGCCTTCGGCCGCGGGAGGTCCGCCGACCAGCGGGCGAGCTCTGCCGGCCAGATCGGATCGTCGACGAGGATCGGCGCGCCGTGTCCGAGGTAGACGGCGGGCATCCGACCGGTCGCAACTGGCTGCTTCATGGGGCTCCTTCCGGGAACGCTGCGACCGCACCACGCATTCCGCGTACCCGGCGTGTCGCGAAGAACGAGCCGGCCGCGATGAGGGCGAAGCCGATGCCGATCCCTGGCGTGAAGGGCTCGCTCAGCAGCGCCACGCCGAGGACGATCGCCACCGCCGGGTTGAAGTACGTGATCACCGTCGAGCGCACCGGCCCGACCTCCGCGATGAGCGCGAAGAAGAGGAGGAACGCGAGCGCGGTGCACACGATGCCGAGGATCGCGACCGAGACGAAGACCTGCGTCGACGGGACATGGGCCGGGAGCTGCGCGATGCCGAGCGGGGCGTACGCGAGCGCCGTGAGCGCGAGCGACGCCGCGACCACGCCGACCGACGGCGAGTCCTTCAACCGCTTGATGACGATCATCGGGCCGATCGCGTAGCCGATGACGACGAGGCCCACCTCCCCCACCGCGAACAGATCGTCGGTCGCCACGTCGAGGCCGACCACGAGCCCGACCCCGATGAACCCGACGACCAGACCGATGACGCGCCGCAGATCCGGACGGTCATCGCCGCCGACGAGCCAGACGAGCAACGCGCCGACGAGCGGGACGCCCGCGATGAGCAGCCCGGCGAGCGAGCTCGAGAGGCGCCGCTCCGCGTCGGAGAGGAGGATCCACGGCAGTGCGACCTCGACGAACGTGTACGCGACGACCCAGCGCCAGCGCGGCAGCAGCGGCCGGATGTCACCGCGCGCGATCGCGAGCGGCACGAGGATCGTCGCGGCGACCGTCGTGCGTGCGAGCACCAACGTTGCGGGCGCGAGCTCGCCGACGGCGATCTTGATCAGGAGATACGGGATGCCCCAGATCACCGCCATCGCGGCGAAGAGGAGCCAGCCGCGGCGGCTCATACGTCCTCATTGTCGATGCTTATCGGTCGGCTAGCCTGCGGCCGATGGAGCCCCTCACCCAACTGAACTTGGACGAGTTCGAGAGTGTCGCGCGCGACACATTGCCCGCCGTGACGTATGACTTCATCGCGGGCGGAGCGGAGGACGAGCGCTCCGTCGCCGCGAACCGTGCCGCGTTCCAACGACGCGGTCTCCGCAATCGCGCGCTCGTCGACGTCGCGACGCGCGACCTGCGTACAGGACTTCTCGGCCTGGATCTGCCCCACCCGATCCTGCTCGCGCCGACGGCGCTCCATCGCCTGGCCCATCCCGATGGCGAGCTCGCGACCGCGCGCGGCGCATCCGCGGCCGGCGCGCTGTACACGGTGTCGACCGCGACGAGCACCCGGCTCGAGGACATCGCCGCGGCGTCTTCGGGTCCGCGCTGGTTCCAGCTCTACCACCTCGGAACGCGCGAGGCGAGCGAGGAGCTCATCCGTCTCGCGGTCAAGACCGGTCACCGCGCGATCGTGCTCACCGTGGACGTGCCGCTGCTCGGCCGTCGCGAGCGCGACCTACTGCCGCCCGGCGTCGCGATGGTCCACGCGCACGAGCCGGCGTGGGCGCCGCCCACGGACGACCGCTCCCGCGCATGGGCCAGCCCGATCGCGAGCGCGAACCTGACCTGGGACGATCTCGCGTGGATCCGCGCCGCATCCGGCGGGTTGCCGCTGCTCCTGAAGGGCGTCGTCCGCGGCGACGACGCGAAGCGCGCGGTCGACCTCGGGGTCGACGGCCTCTGGGTCTCGAATCACGGCGGCCGGCAGCTCGATGGCGCGATCGCGACGCTCGACGCGCTCGCGGATGTCGTCGCCGCCGTTCGAGGCAAGGCCGCGATCGTGGTGGACGGAGGCATCCGCCGCGGCACCGACGCGCTCAAGGCGCTGGCGCTCGGCGCGGACGCGGTCGCGATCGGCCGGCCGCAGATGTACGGGCTCGCCGCGGGCGGTGCCGGCGGAGTGCAGCGCGTGGTGGAGCTGTTGTGCGCGGAGCTCGACCTCGCGATGGCCCTCGTCGGCGCGGCGTCGCTCGACGCGCTCACGCCGGACCTGGTCGCCTAGCCCCTACGCGACCCGGTGCACCACCCGTCCGCCGAGGATGGTCATGTCCACGCGTGTCGTGCGGATCTCGTCCGCCGGCAGGGTGAGGATGTCCCGCGAGAGGACGACCAGATCGGCAAGCTTGCCGAGGGTCACGGACCCTTTGCGGTCCTCCTCGTACGACGCCCACGCCGGCGCGATCGTGTACGCGGCGATCGCCTCCTCGACGGTGAGCGCCTGCTCGGGATGCCAGGTCCGCCCGACCGCGAGGGCGATGTTCTCGAGGGGCGCGAGCGGATTCGGCCGGCGGTCGCCGAATCGTCCGGGCCAGTCCGAGACGAGATCGATGCGCGCGCCGGCATCCACGAGCGAGCGCCACGGGTGCGCGCTCCGCGCGCGCTCCGGGCCGAGGCGTTTGTCGGCGGACGCCACGTCGTTCACCTGCTGCTGCGGCGTCACATCCACCGTGAGCGAGAGCGCGCCGATGCGTCCGATCTCGCGGGCGCTCGGGTACCAGCCGTGGATCACCCGGAAGCGCCGGTCGCGCGGCGCGTTGGTCCGGATGGCCGCTTCGAACCAGTCGAGCAGCAGGCGGTGCCCCTTGTCGCCGGTCACGTGCACGACCGGGTCGAAGCCCGCGGCGTCGGCGCCCGCGATGTCCGCGGCCATCGTGGCCTCATCGACGACGCGGAAGGTGAAGTCGCCCGCGTAGCCGCTGTCGGCCGCCGGCTTCTCCATCAGGTAGCCATCGATGAACGCCTTGAGCGCGCCGTACCGGATGAGCCCCTCGTCCGTCCGCGGGCGGATGCCGGCCGCGACGATGTCGCGCCAGACCGCGAGCGTGAGGAACGCGTAGACGCGCGCGGTCAGCTCGCCGCGGCGCTGCAGCTCGCGGAAGAGCTCGAGGTCGGTGGCGCTGCGCTCGACGTGGGTGTGAAAGAGCTGCCGCTGCGACACCGCGTCAAGGCGCGCGACATCGTGGATCGACGTGATGCCGGCGCGCCGCAGGTCCTCGAGCGCGAGCCGCGCCCCGACGATCTCGAGCTCGAGCGACGTCGGCGGCAACAGGTCGGCCATCTGCTGGCCATCCCGGCCGTGCAGCACGCCGGTGAGCCGGCCGGTGCCGTCGCGCTCCTTGCGGCCACCGACCGCGTCTGGCTCTTCAGTCGTATGGCGGGCGCGGGCCAGTGCCTGCGAGTTCGCGACGTACGCGCCGTCGACGCGTCGCAGCAGGACCGGGTGATCGGGTGCGGCGCGATCGAGCGCGTGACGATCCAGGGGCATCGCCGGGGGTCGTGCGGCGCCCCGCGCATCGGCCTCCCAGGCCTCCGCCGCGCCGATGTCGCCCCCGCGGATCCAGAGCCCTCGCGGGATCCGAGCGGCGACCGCGGCCACCGCGCCGACCACCGCGGCCGGTTCACGGAGTCCCGACACGGCGGCCTCGAAGGCCCACAGGGCCGCGTTCCCGAGGTGGGTGTGTCCGTCGATGAACCCGGGGAGGACCAGCCGGCCGCGCAGGTCGACGATCTCGGCACCTGGGCCGGCCGCCGCCAGGGCGTCGGCGTCACTGCCGACGGCGACGATGCGACCGTCGCGCACCGCGACGGCTTGCGCGTCCGGCCTCGCCCGGTCGACGGTCCAGATGCGACCGCCGCGCAGGACGAGGCCGGACAGTGGGTCTAGGCCTCGAGCCAGGTGTCGTTCAGCGGCAATGCGTTCAGACCGTCGGGGCTCATCCGGAGCCCATGCAGCTTGCGCGTGCCCGCCTCGACGCGGATCTGCGTCAGGACCGAGACCACGGGTGCCAGATCCATCAGCCGCTTCTGTGCGTCCTGATACGTCTTGAGGCGTTCGGGACTCCCGAGCACCTGCGTCGGGCCCGCGTTCAAAAGCGCGTCGAGCGCCGGATCGGCGAGGTTGGAGAAGTTCGTGTTGCGCACTGCCGCGCTGCCGTACCGCTCCCGCAGCAGGTCGGGATCGAAGCCGCCGCCCGCCGAGGCGCAGAGGTTGTGCTTGTTCTCGGGGGACCGCACCAGGTCGAGATACGGACCGCGCGCGAGCTTGTTCACCTGCACGTCGATGCCGACGTCGCGGTACTGCGACTGGAGGGCGTCGGCGATCGTCGACCAGGGATCACGGAACGTCGCGAGGACGAGCGTCAGCTTCTGGCCCGCCTTCTCGCGGATGCCGCCGGTGCCGACCTTCCAGCCCGCATCGTCCAGGATCTGCTTGGCCTTCGCGGGGTCGAACGTGTAGCGGGTCTCGAGCTCGTCGAGCCGGCTCCAGACGCCCTCGCTGAGGACGCCCACTGCCGGCCGGTGGACACCGAAGAACAGCTTGTCGACGATCGACTTGCGATCGATCGCCCAGTTGAGGGCCTGGCGCACCGCGAGCTCCGTGGTCGGCGGTCGCTGCACGTTGATGAACCAGCCGATCGGTGGGCCGCGGCGAACGGTCTCGACGAAGCTGAAGCGAGAGTCGGCCTTCAGGCGCGCGTAGTCCGCCTCCGGGATCTCGTCGATCAGCAGGCTCTCGCCCGACTCGAGCGTCGCGGTGCGCGTACCGAGATCGGTCACCGCGCGGAAGCGCACCTCGTCGAGGTACGGGCTCTTCTGGTTCGCGAAGAGGTCGGATGCCCACGCGTAGTCGGCATTGGGCTTCAGCGAGATCACGCCATCCGCGGACCGGTTGTTCCAGACGAAGGGCCCCGTGCCCACGAGCGTGGTCACGTTCTCGCCCGGCTTCGTCGCGTCGAGCAGCTTCGGCGAGAGGATGCCGAGGTACGGCCGCCAGAGCTGGTACGGCAGGCTGTAGTTCGAGGTCTTGAACGTGAGGACCACCGTCCGCGGATCGGGCGCGCTGATCGTGTCGATGTCGCCGAGGAGCGCCGCGACGCCCGGTGCCTTCGTCTTCGGATCGAGGATGCGGTCCCAGTTGCGCTTCACGGCCGTGGAGTCGAAGGCCGTGCCGTCGTGGAACTTCACACCGTCCCGCAGCGTGAACGTGTACTTCTTCGCGCTGTTGTCGATCTGCCATTTCGTCGCGAGGAGCGGTCGGATGTTCTGCTTGTCGTCGAGCAGGATCAATGGATCGAGGACGTTGCCGATGACCTCGAGCGCCGCGGCTCCCGATGGGTTGGCCGGATCGATCGCGGCGTTCGCGTCCCATTGCGCCCACGTGAGCACGCCGCCGCGACGGGCCTGCAGCGTCGGGCTCGGCGCCGTCGTGGCCTGACCCGTGGTCGAGGGCACGCAGGCCGCGAGCCCCATCGCCGCCGCTCCGATCGCGGATCGCCGCAACAGCTCGCGCCGACTGATGATCGCCGATCGCTGACGCTCGTTCATCCCAATTCCCCCTTAACGGGCGCGGCGGATCCGCTGTCCGGCGGTGTACAGGTTCGCGAGGACGAGCCCGCTGATGAGGACGAGGAGGACCGCGCCGCCGGCCTGCTCGAAGGCGTCGGTCGCGACGACGGCGAAGATCCAGGTGACGGCGACCGCGGCGAGCGCGCCGACGGCGAGCGACCCGTCGTCGACGAGCAGCCCGTACAGGTTCTCCCAGGTCGCCTTCAAGGCCTTAGACATTCCGCGCGCCGACCTGGGCGCCGCTCGGGAGCAGCGCGTTCAGCATGCGGAGCGAGGCCCAGCTGATCGCGAGGACGACCGCGAGGATGCCGAAGAGCGAGAGCGCGTCGCCGGGCCATGCCGTGCCGAGACCTTCGGCCGCCCAGAACACGCCGAACGTCGTGAGCATCGCGCCGACCCCGAACTTCATCGTGTTCTCCGGTACCTGCGTGAGCGGCGCCTTGAGCGCGACGCCGAGCGCGATGACGACGACGCCCGCGGCGATGGCGCCCCAGATCGCGGCGCTCAGCGCGGTCGCACCACCGGCGCCGAACGCGATGACGATGAACGCGACCTCGAGCCCTTCGAGCAGGACGGACTTGTACGAGATGAGGGTGCCGACCCAGTCCCATTCGTTCTTCTTCAGACCCTGGGCCCGAAGCTCGGCGACCTCGCGCTGGTAGATGAGCTCCTCGTCGTGCAGGGCCACGATGCCGGCGAACCGGAGGATCGCCTTGCGCAGCCAGCGAAGCCCGAACAGGAGGAGCAGGACGCCAACCACGATCTGGAGCACGTGGCGCGGGACGACGGTGACGAGTGCCACGCCGATGATGGCCACGATGACGGCGAGGGTGATGGCGGCGAGGGCCGCTCCGACGAGCGGCGCGCGCCACCCGCGGGACGTGCCCACCGCGAGGACGATGGTGAGCGCCTCGACCCATTCGACCGTGGAGGCAATGAAGCTCGGCGTCGCGGCGGCGGCGAGTGCCAGGACGTCCATGCGCTAGGCCTCGATCCAGACGTCGTTGAGGGGCATGCCCGTGAGCCCGTCGGGCGCCGGCTGGAAGCCGTGCACCTTCGCCGACATCGCCTCCACGCGGATCTGGCTCATGACGCCGACGAAGGGCAGGATCTCCATCACCTTCTTCTGTGCCTCGAGGTACGTCTGCTTCCGCTCGGGAGTATTGAGTTCCTGGCCCTGGCCCTTGACGAGCAGCGCATCGAGCGCGGGGTCGTTGAGGTTGCTGAAGTTGCTGCCCGAGACGCGGTTCGCTGAGTGATAGCAGACCCGGAGCACCCCGTCGGGGTCGATGCTCGTCGAGCTTGTCGCGGCCATGTTGTGCTTGTACCCGCGCACGTAGTCGAGGTACGGGCCGCGCTCCATGACCTGGACCTTGAGGTCGATTCCCACGTCGCGCAGCTGCGACTGCATCGCCTGCCCGATCTCGGTCCACGGGCTACGGAATGTCGCGAGCAGGATCTGCAGGTCCTGGCCGTTCTTCTGCCGGATCGGCCCCGTGCCGAGCTTCCATCCCGCCGCGTCGAGGATCGACTTCGCCTTCGCCGGGTCGAAGGTGAAGGTCTTCTCGATCGTCTCGTCGCGGGCCCACACACCTTCCGAGAGCGGACCCTGCGAGACGTGGTGCACGCCGAAGAAGACCTTGTCGACGATCGACTTCCGGTCGATCGCCCAGTTCACCGCCTCGCGGACCGCGTGGTCGTCGGTCGGCGCCTTCGTCACGTTCATGCTGAAGCCGAGCGTATGGCTTGCGCGCGGCGAGAGGACGAACCGGTACCGAGCGTCGCCCTTCAAGCGGCCGTAGTCGGCCTCGGGGATCTCGTCGATGAGGAGGTTCTCGCCGCTCTCGAGGGGCGCGATGCGCGTTGAGGGCTCGGTGACGGCGCGGAACTTCAGGGTGTCGAGGTACGGCGTCGCGCGGTTCTGGAAGATCTCCGAGCCCCAGGCGTAGTCGGGGTTCGCAGTGAGCGTGACGACGCCGTCCGCGGAGCGGCTCGCGAACTTGTACGGCCCGGTCCCCACCGGCGTCGCCGCGATGTCGCCCGGCTTGAGCGTCGCCAGGTACTTGGGCGAGAAGACGCCGAAGTAATAGCGCCAGACCTGGAGAAGGAAGGCGGGGTACGCCTGCTTGAAGGTGATCACCACGGTCTTCGGGTCGGGCGCCGTGATCTGATCGACGGGACCCATGATCGACGTGACCGCGCCGGCCTTCGTGCGCGGATCGAGGATGCGATCGAAGCTCACCTTCACCGCCGCGGACGTGAGCGGCTCGCCATCGTGGAACTTCACGCCATCGCGCAGCGTGAACGTGAACTTCTTCGCGCCATCCTCGACCTTCCACGATGTGGCGAGCCCCGGGTGGAACTTCTGGTCGGCGTCCATGTAGATGAGCGTGTCGAGGATGTTCTGCGCGATCTCGCTGGACGCCGCGCCACTCCCGAGCACGGGATCGATGCTGTCGATCTTGTCCCACTGCCCCCAGGTGAGCGTCCCGCCCTTCCGGGGGCTCGCGCTCGGCTTCGCGAGCGGCGCCGCGCCGGGCGCGCAGGCGAAGATCGCCACGCCCGCCGCCGCGAGCGCCGACCGTCGCAAGAACTCGCGCCGCCGTATCTCGTTCAGACCATCCACGCCCCTACCCCCATGCCCTCATTCGCCTGCTACGACTGGTTCGCCAAATTCGCTTGGATCGATGCGTCAAGGATGTCGAGACCGGCGTGGAGCCGCTCGTCGCTGATCGTCAGCGGCACGAGCGTGCGGATGACGTTGCTGTAGAGCCCGGCCCGCAGCGTGAGCAGGCCGCGCTCGCAGGCGGTCTTCGTGATCGCGTCGACGAGCTTCGGCGCCGGTGTCTTCGCGGCCTGATCGCTGACCAGCTCGATCGCCTGCATCGCGCCGACGCCACGGACCTCGCCGATGCAGGCGTAACGCGCGGCCATCGCGAGGAAGCGCTTCCGGATGGCCTGACCGATCACCTCGGCCCGCGCGAGCAGCCCGTCGCGCTCGATCACGGCGATCGTCGCGAGCGCGGTCGCGCACGCGACGGGGTTGCCGCCGAACGTCGCTCCGAGCTCGCCCGGCTTGAGCGCGTCCATGAGCTCGGCCCGTCCGGTGACGGCACCGATCGGGAACCCGCCACCCAGTGACTTCGAGGTCACCAGCAGGTCGGGCGTCACGCTCGAGCGCTCGACCGCGAACATCCGGCCGGTGCGGCCGAAGCCGGTCTGCACCTCGTCCGCGATGAGCAGGATGCCGTGGCGCTTGCAGATCTCGGCCACGCGCGGGATGAACGCGGCCGGCGGGACGATGAAGCCGCCCTCGCCCTGCACGGGCTCGATCATCACGGCTGCGACGTGCTCGGGCGCGAGGCTCGTCTCCAGGACCTGCTCGAGGAGCCGCGCGTGCAGCGCAGCGAGCTCGTCCTCGGACCCCGCGACGAGCGGCCGGTAGGGATACGGGTACGGTACGTGGACGACGTTCGTGCTCGCCGACCGCAGGAACGGCAGGCGCGAGTTCTTCGTCTTGCCGGTGGCGGTCATGGCGGCGTACGTGCGACCGTGGAACGAGTTCTGGAACGCGATGATGAACTCGCGGCCGGTCGCGACCCGCGCGATCTTCATCGCGTTCTCGACCGCTTCCGCGCCGCTGTTCATGAAGACGGACTTGGTCGCCAGCGACGCCGTGGTCCGTGGGTAGATCCGGTCGAGCTCCTGGGCCAGCCGCACGTAGGGCTCGTACGTCACGACCTGCGCGCCGAGATGGGTGTAGCGCTCGAGCTGCTCGCGAGCGGCGGCGATGAGGTCGGGATGCTGGTGCCCGAGATTGAGAGCGCCGATGCCCGAGACGAAGTCGATGTACTCGCGGCCCTCCGGATCGGTCACCATCGCGCCATCGGCCGACGCCACGACCACGGGCGTCGCGACGGCGAGACCCTTCGGAACGAAGCGTTCCCGAAGCGTCTGCACCTCCGCGGTCGGCATCGCGCGGGAACGTGTGACTGTTGCCATCGTTCTCCCCCTAGCTCCCTGCTGCGATCCGCAGGCGTAGCGCTTCGAGATCCTCAGCCGCCCCGAGCGACGCCGCGCGGTCACGGGCGGCGAGCCCGAGGAGCAGCGCGTCGAGGACGACCATCGTGATCGCCGACTGGTGGTACATGCCGCTCCCAGCCCGACGGGCCGAGAGCGCGACGCTGAAGCGGCCGGCGAGCGCCAGGCCGAGCGTGTCGGTGATGAGGACGGACTCGAGGCCGAGATCGCGACCGCGCTCGAGCGCGATCCTGGTCTCGGGGGTCAGGCGCTCGTACGCGATCGCGAGGATCACGTCGCCCTTCCGCAGCCCCAGGAGCGCGTCGGCGAGCGCGAGGCCGCGGGCGGTGATCGCGATCGCCGAGCGGCGCAGCCGGCCGAGCCTCAGCGCCGCGTATTCCGCGTGCGGACCGTTCGGCCCGACGCCGAAGACGAGGACGCGATCGGCGCCGGAAAGGAGCTCGAGCGCCCGGGCGAACTCCTTCGGCTGCAACGTGCGCCGTGCGTCGGTCACGAGCTCCAGCGTTGTCGCGAGCACGTGGTCGAGGATCGCGCTCGGATCGCCGCCGGCGTCCTCGAGGCTCCGACCGAGGCGGAGAGCCGGCGTCGCGCGCGAGCGCAGCGCGCTCTGGAGCTCCGCTTTCAGCTCGGGGAGTCCCGCATACCCGAGGGTCTGGGCGGTCCGGATCACCGTCGCGTCGCTCATGGCGAGCTCGCGGGCCATCTCGGCAGCGGAGAGGAACACGGCCTCTTCCCGGTGCCGCGCGATGAACTCCGCGACCTTCGCTTCGGCCGGCGAGAGCTCGTCGTGGAGCGCGGCGATGCGCTCGTCGAGGACCGCGGAGGCCTGCGTAGCGTTCGTTGCGGCCATGGCCGGTGTACTGTAGTGTCCGCTGCGGTCCACTTCAAGCAAGCGCGAGGGGGTTCAGATGGCCACGGCTTCCATTCCGACCTTCGACCTCAGCGGGACGGGCCGCGAGATCGGCCGCCAGCATGGCGAGGCCGCCCGCGCGCAGATCAAGGACTCCGTCGCCTTCTACAAGGAGTCGTTCAAGAAGAACGCGGGCCTCGACTGGCCCCAGATCCTCGAGCTGGCCCCCCGCTGGGTCCCCGATATCGAGCGCTATCTCCCGGGCATCACCGACGAGCTGCATGGGATCGCCGAGGGCAGCGGCTTCCAGTTCGCCGAGGTCCTCGCGCTGAACGCGCGCGGCGAGCTTTCGTACGGCAACCCGTTCCGGGACGAGGAGCCGGACGGCTGCTCCTCCTACGCGGTCCTCCCCGAGGCCGCGTCAGACGGCCACACCTACTGCGGGCAGAACTGGGATTGGCTCGCCCAGACGGGCTCGACGGTCGTCATCCTCCGGATCACCCAGCCCGGGAAGCCGACGATCGTGATGCAGACCGAGGCCGGGCAGATCGGCCGCCACGGCGCGAACTCCGCCGGCATCGGGCTGAACGCGAATGGCCTCGGGCCGCGCTTCGGCAAGCCCGGGGGCTTACCCCAGCCGTTCATCCGCCGGAAGATCCTCGAGTCGACCGAGATGCAGTCCGCGCTGAAGGCCGTGTTCGACTCGCGCCAGTCGGTGTGCACCAATCTCGTCATCACGCATCGCGATGGATTCTCGATCGACCTCGAGACGACGCCCGGCCGCCATGGCTGGATGTACCCGACCGACGGCATCCTCGCGCACACGAACCACTTCGTCGCGTTCGTGCCGGAGCAGATCGCGGCGACGTATCGACCGTTCTCGGTGAACTCCCTGTGGCGTCTCCCACGGCTCGAGCGCGGGCTCAAGGCCGTGCGGACCGCGAGCAGCGTGAAGGACGCGATCGGCGACGCGCTGCGCGATCACTTCGGACATCCGAACTCGCTCTGCAAGCACGACGACCCGCGCCTTGGCACGGGCGATCGCTACCACACCGTCGCGTCGAGCATCGTCGACCTGACGAGCGGCGAGTACTGGATCACCGCCGGCCCTCCGTGCGAGAACGAGTACCGCCGGCTGCCGTGGAACCTGTATCAGGAGGAGGCCGCGCCCGCCCCGCGGCTCGCCGCGGTCCACTAGACGCTCTCGGTGCGCCTCGACTGGCTCTCGTCGGATGGCAAGCGGCTCCTGCTCACGCGCGTGCTCCGCACGTTCGCGTACGGCTATCTCGCGGTCGTCCTCGGCGTGTACCTCGACAAGCTCGGCATGGGGCCGGTGGAGATCGGGCTGATCTTCACCGCCGCGATCGGCGGTTCCGCGCTCATGACGATCCTCTGGTCGCTCGTCGCCGACCGCTACGGACGGCGCCGGACGATCGCCACGATGGCTTTGCTCATGGCCGTCGGCGGGCTCATCTTCGCGCTGACGAGCGACGTGTGGTGGCTCGTGGTCGGCGCGTTCACGGGCACGATCAGCGCGACCAGCTCCGAGGTCGGCATCTTCCAGACCGTCGAGCAGGCGATCCTCCCCCAGACCGCGCCTGACGAGCGCCGTACCTGGCTCTTCGCGATCTACAACACCGTCGCGAACTTCGCGGGCGCGTTCGGGTCGCTCGCGGCCGCGTCGGTCGGCTTCTTCGCGGGCCTCGGGCTCCAGGGCGCGGACGCGTACCGGCCGCTCTTCGTCCTCTACGCGCTCGTCGGGCTCGTGAACTTCGCGGTGTTCATCACGCTCAGCGACCGGGTCGAGCTCGCGAAGGTCGAAGGCGAGCGCAAGTTCATCGGGATCCATCGCTCGGCCGGGACCGTGGCGAAGCTCTCCGTCCTCTTCGGACTCGACTCGTTCGCCGGCGGCTTCGTCGTGCAATCGATCGTCGCCTACTGGTTCTTCCTCCGGTGGGGATTCGACCCGGCGACGCTCGCGATCCTGTTCTTCTGGGTCGGCGTGCTGTCCGGCCTCTCGCTCCTCGCAGCGGGCTGGCTCGCGGAGCGGATCGGCCTCCTGAACACGATGGTCTTCACCCATCTGCCGTCGCAGGTGCTGCTCATCCTCGTGCCGCTCGCGCCGGTCGCGTGGCTCGCGGTCGCGCTCTACCTCGCGCGGATGAGCGTGTCGCAGATGGACGTGCCGACCCGTCAGTCGTACACGATGGCGGTCGTCGATCCGGACGAGCGCACGGCCACGGCCGGGATCACGAACGTCGCGCGCACGTCGGCCACGGCGCTCTCCCCCACGTTCGCGGGGATGGCCTTCAGCGCCGCAGCGTTCGGCCTGCCGTTCTTCATCTCCGGCGCCCTGAAGATCGTCTACGACGTCGCGATCTACTTCACCTTCCGCAACGTCCACCCACCCGAGGAGCTCGAGCGGCGGAAGCGACGTGCCGAGCGCATCGTCGCGGAGCCGAGCTGATGGCCCGCACGTTGAAGATCTACTCGGGCCGCAACCGTCCGGACCTCACGCCGGTCTACACGCTGTTCGAGCGGTTGACCGGGATCGAGACGACGGTCGAGAAGGTCTACCACCACGACGCCGAGCGACGGGTCTTGGACGAGCGCGCCGACCCGCAGGCGGATCTCCTTCTCACGAACAGCCAGCTCGCGGTCGAGCTCGCGCGACCGAGCGGGATCTTCGAGCCGTACGAGGCCGCGGTCGCGAAGGCCTACCCGGCGTGGCTCCGGGCGCCCGACTTCACGTGGCTCTCGTTCACCGCCTGGCCTCGGGCCGCCATGGTGAACCGCACCGTGCTTCCGGACCAAGCGA
>WNFM01287880.1_pt2 | contig 15505 bp, 17 predicted proteins | sample 5400271 | NCBI WGS metagenome assembly WNFM01 (sample SAMN13153352, study PRJNA577476) | soil metagenome | isolation source: 60 cm saprolite on Douglas fir-dominated hillslope | place: USA:California | collected 2013-09-17
GGGCTGGTCGCCGCGATTCCCGCCGTGGTCATCTACAATGCCTTCGCGCGCTCGATCGCCGGCTATCGTGGATTGCTGGCGGATAGCTGCGCCGCCGTCGCGCGCCTGGTCAGCCGCGACCTCGAGCGCGGCGAGCTGCGCTTCGCCAAGGCGGCGGAATAGACCATGAGCGTCCGGCTCGATCACGGCGAGGACGACTTCGTCGAGACTCACGAGATCAACGTCACCCCGTTCATCGATGTGATGCTGGTGCTGCTCATCATCTTCATGGTGGTCGCGCCTCTGGCGACGGTCGATGTGCCGATCGATCTTCCGACCTCGACGGCGCGGCCGCAGCCGCACCCGCCGAAGCCGCTTTTCCTGACCGTGAAGGCCGATCTATCGCTCAGCCTTGGCGATGCGCCGATCCGCCGCGAGGCGCTGGCCGCGGCGCTCGACGGCGCCAGCGGCGGCGACAAAAGCGAGCGCGTCTTTCTGCGCGCCGACAAGACCGTCGCCTATGGCGACCTGACGGAGGTGATGAACGCGCTGCGCGCGGCCGGCTATCTCAAGGTCGCGCTGGTCGGCTTGGAGGCGGAGCCGTCGCGGTGACCAGCGCGGTATTTCCCAGTCTCGGCGAGCGGCGTGAAGCGCTCCGCTGGCCGGCTTGCGCGCTCGCGGTCCTGGCGCTGCACGCTTTTGGCCTCGTCGCGCTGGTCACCTGGCGAGCGCGGCTGATGCCGGCGGAGCCGGCATCGGTCATGACCATGGTCGAGCTCGAGCCGGTGCAAGCGCCGGCGCCGCCGGTCGCCGCGATCGAGCGGCCGCCGGAACCACCCGACGTCCCGATCGTGCTGCCGCAGGCGGCGCCGGTCGAAGCGCCCGAGATCGCCGTCCCGCCGCCGCCGAAGCCCAAGCCGATGGAACGGAAATCGCCGCCACAGCGGATCGAGAAACGCCCCGATCCGCCACCGCCAAACGCGGTCGAGCAGCCGACAGCGTCGCCGGTGCCGTCCCCGGCGGTCGAAGCGCCACCGGCGGCGAGCGTCGCCGCCCCGCCATCGCCCGATGCGGTGGCGGATTTCCAGCGTCTGCTCCTGGCCCAGCTCAATCGCGTCAAGCGCTATCCGGTGCTGGCGCAGCGGCGACGGGCGCAAGGTGTCGCGTATCTGCGCTTCACCATGGATCGCAGCGGCAAGGTGCTGGCGGCGCAGCTCGAGCGCAGCTCCGGTCACGGCGATCTCGACGAGGAGGTGCTGGCCTTGATCAAACGGGCCGATGCGCTGCCGCCATTTCCGCCCGAGCTTGCGCAGGCGCAGCTCGAGCTCGTGGTTCCCGTGCAATTCTCGCTGCGCTGACGGCAGGGCTCAGGTCGTGTGCTCGCGTTTGGCGCGGGTGACGATCTGCGTCGGGTTGACGAAGCGCAACGCCACCAGCAGCCACACCAGCGTCGTCACCATGTAGATGACCGCCATCGCGTCGATCGACTGGCCGGCCCGCACGCCGGCCGCATAGACCGCGTAATAGAGCGCGACGACCAGCGTCTGGCTGGTCGGGCCTGCCGTGAAGAAGGTCAGCTCGAACATGGCGATGGTGCGGACGAGGACGAGGAGCAGCGCGGCGAGGACGCCCGGTGCCAGCAGCGGCAGCAGGACGTGGACGAACATCCGGCCGGTACCGGCACCGAAGACGCGTGCCGCCGCCTCGATACGCGGATCGATCTGCTCGACGAATGGGATCATCACCAGGATGACGAAGGGGATTGCGGGGACCAGATTGGCGAGGATGACTCCGGACATCGAGCCGGCGAGACCGGCCTTGTAGAGCACCGTCGCCAGCGGGATGCCGAAGGTGATCGACGGCACCAGCAGCGGCAGCAGGAAGAGCAGGGTGATCAGCTTCTTGCCCGGGAAGTCGCGGCGCGCCAGCGCATAGGCCGCCGGCACACCGAGCAGGGCGGAGAGCAGGACGACGGCGCCGACGACCTGGAAGGTGACGATCAACACGTCGTCGAGCTGGAATTCGCTCCAGGCGGCGAAATACCATTTCGTCGTGAAGCCGGCCGGCAGCCAGGTGCCGAGCCAGCGCGTGCCGAGCGAATTCACCACCACCGTGGCGATCATCGCGGCGAGGTTGACGACGAAGAAGATCACCAGCGCCCAGACCGCGATGGTCCAGATTCGGGCAGAGAGCTTCTCGTTGCGCTGCACCGCGCTCATCCTTTCGCCGAGCCGGCGGGGCCGCGATAGACGAGGCCGCGCGCCGCCAGCACGGCGACGACGATGACGAGCTGCACGGCGCCCATGATCATGGCGATCGCCGAGGCCAGCGAGTAGTCGTATTGCTCGAAGGCGGCCTGATAGGCGGCGATGGTGATCACCCGCGTCGGCCCCGCCGGCGCGCCGAGCAGGACGGCGGAGGGGAACACCGCGAAGGTCTGCACGAAGGATAGGCAGAAGGCGATGGCGAGGCCTTGCGCGAGGAGCGGCAGGAAGATATGGCGGAAGCGCGCCCGCGCATTGGCGCCCAAGGTCGCTGCCGCCTGCTCGAGCGAGGGATCGATCCCCGTGATGTAGGACAAGGTCAGCAGGAAGGTGAAGGGGAAGCCCGAGATGATGAGCGACAGGAAGACGCCCCAGTAATTATGCACCAGCCGCAGCGGGCTGGGCGCCAGTCCCAGCAGCACCACGACCCGGTTGAGCCAGCCCTGCGGGCCGAGATAGTTGAGCAGCCCCTCGGCGATCAGCACCGTGCCGAGCGTGATCGGCAGCACCAGGATGGTGGTGAGCAGGCGTTGGCGGCGCATCAGCCGCACGCGCATGGCGACCGGCACCGACAGGAGGATATTGACCAGCGTCGCCGGCACGGCGAGCTGCAGCGTCGTCCAGATCGTCTTGTAGAGGAACGGCTCGGCGAAGAAATGCCGGTAGTTCTGCAGCCAGTCGCCGGTCTTCGGCGCAAAGGAGAGGGCGAGACCGTAGAGGAAGGGATAGACGAAGAGGGCGAGGATGAAGACGACCGATGGCAGCACCAGCAGCGTGACGCCGTCGATGCCGCGCTGGGCGAGTACGAGGCGGAGCGGCAGCCGATCGGCCGCCGCGCCACGCGCCGCCTTGCCGAGCGCGATGGTCATGCCGGCGCGCCCGCATAGATCAGCACGCGCGGCGCGTCGGCGCCGAGAGCGAGAACCTCGCCCGGCGCGATTTTCTGCTCCGAGCGGAAGAACAGCTCGGTGCCGTCTCCGGTCGTCGCGGTGCCGTAAAAATCGCGGCCGCGATATTCGGCGGTGGCGACGGTGGCGACGATCGGTCCCGCCGCGCGCGGCGTCAGATCATCCGGCCTTATGGCGACGGTCGCCGCCCCGTCGGCAAGCGCCTCGAGCGGCGTGCCCGTGATTGCCGCCCCGCCGACCGTCACGCGCATCGTCCCGTTGCCAGCAGCGACGGCGTGCGAGCGCACGAGGTTGCGATAGCCCATGAATTCGGCGACATCGGCGTGCGCCGGGCGCCCGTAGAGCTCCGCCGGCGTGCCGACCTGGCGCACCATGCCGTCGCGCAGCACGACGATGCGGTCGGCAAGGGACAGCGCCTCGTCTTGGTCATGGGTGACGTAGATGGTGGTCGAGCCGACGAGGGCGTGGATGCGGCGGATCTCGGCGCGCATCTCGAGCCGCAGCTTGGCATCGAGATTGGAGAGCGGCTCGTCCATCAGGACGAGCGGCGGCTCGATGACGATGGCGCGGGCGATGGCGACGCGCTGCTGCTGGCCGCCGGAGAGCTGCCCCGGCAGCTTGTCGCCCTGCTCGACGAGGCGGACGAGGGCGAGCGCCTCCTCGATCTTGCGCTCGCTCTCCGCCTTCGGCCTGCCCTGCATCTTGAGGCCGAAGCCGATATTCCTGCGCACGCTCATATGCGGGAAGAGCGCATAGTTCTGGAAAACCATGCCGAAGCCGCGCCCTTCCGGCTTCAACCGGTCGATGCGCGCATCGTCGAGCCAGATGCTGCCGCCGGTGAGCGGCAGCAAGCCAGCGAGACAGTTGAGTGCCGTCGACTTGCCGCAGCCCGACGGGCCGAGCAGGGCGATGAACTCGCCCCGCCCGACCTCGAGCGTCACCTCTTTCAGCGCGTTGAGGCTGCCGAAATCGCGGCTTACCCCGTCGAGCCGCAATTGGCGGAAGTCGCGCGACGCTGCGATCATGCCGATCGATCTCCCCTCACTTTGTCTTGGCGCCGCCGATCTGCTCGTCCCATCGGCTGAACGCGTAGACCAGCTTGTCGGGCAGCAGCGGCAGCTCGAGCGGATTGTCGGCCATTAGCTTCTCGTATTCCGGCCGGCCGAACTCCTTGATGATCTGCTGGCTCTCCGCCGGCGCCATCGACAGCGGCACGTCCTTGACCGCCGGGCCGGGATAGAAATAGCCGCTGTCATAGGTCGTCGCCTGCGCCTCCTTGGAGAGGAGGTAGGCGAGGAGATCGACGAGCACCGCGACCTTCTCCGGCGCGACACCCTTGGGGATGCAGAGATAATGCGCATCCATGATCCAGTGGAAGCCCTTGAGAGCGACAACTTGCGCCTCCTTCGGCACGACGCCGAGGGCGCGCGGGTTGATGTCCCAGCCCATCTGGGTCGGGATCATGTCGCGCGAGCCCTCGCCGAGCTCCTTCATCGTCGGCCCGGTTCCCGAGGGGTAGTACTCGATCGACTGCCCGAGCTCCTTGAGATAAGCCCAGGTCTTGTCCCAGCCATCCTTGGGATCATGCGGATCCTTGTCGCCGAGGAGATAGGGCAGGCCCATCATGAAGACGCGGCCGGGCCCGGAATTCGCCGGCCGCGCATACATGAAGCGGTTGGGATGCGCCTTGGCCCAGGCGAGCAGCTCGTCCGGCGTCGTCGGCGCCGGCTTGACGCGATCCGGCATGTATTCGAGTAGCGGACCGGCGGGACAATAGACGATGCAGACGCCCTGATCCTGCGCCAGACCCTGCATCGCCTTGGCGCCCGCCAGATAGACCTCGTCGAGCTTGGGCAGCGACGCGGCGAATTGCGGCAGGGGCGGGATCCACAATTTCTGGTCGACGCCGGCCGACAGCACGTCGATGCCGGTCAGCACCGCATCGATGTCGACGCGTCCGGCATCCTGTTGCGCCTTGATCTTGCCCGGCAGCTCCGGTGCGGGCGCCTTGGTGAAGGTGAATTTCGAGACCAGGTTGGGCTTGAGCTTGCGGTAGTTCTCGATTGCCTGCTGGGTGAGGGCGAGATTGCCGGCGACGTCGACGATGTTGAGCGAGACTGGCGCCTTGGGCAGCTGCAGCGCCCCCTGCGCCAGAGCGCGGAAGTCGATGAGCGCCGCTCCGGCGAGACCGGCAACGACGGCGCGACGCGTTGGTTTCATGCCCATGGATGTTTCCTCCCTTGCAATGCTGTTTATCGATCCGGTGTTTCGGCTGGTCAGCGGCGTGCGGTTTTCTTCGTGGCGGTCGGCGGCGGCGCGCGCGGCGGTAGGCTGGGCGTTTCGCTGTCACTGGCGGCGAAATACCCGGCATTGTTCGCGCTCAGGACCTCGACCGAGCGGAAGAGGCCGCGCAGATGGCTGCGCATCGCCGCCTGCGCGCCGTCGCGGTCGCGATGGATCAGGCGATCGACGATGAGGCTATGCTCGGCAATCACCGAGGGTCGCTTGCGCACGATGCGCATCGACAGATGACGGACGCGGTCCATCTGCGCCTTGGCATTCTCGACCTGGCGCCAGGCATTGGCATGGCCGGCGATGTCCATGATCAGCGCGTGCATTCGCTCGTCGGCGAGGAAGAACTCGTTGTGGTCGCCGGCCCGATGCAGCTGCCGCTGACGTTGAAGTATGGTGCGCAGCGCCTTGATCTGCGCCGCGTCGATGCGCTCGACCGCCCGCTCGATCGCCGCGCATTCGAGCGCTTCGCGGACGAACTGGCTGTCGAAGACGTCCTGCAGCTTGATCGGCGCGACAAACGAGCCGTACTGGGGATAGATTTCGACGAGATGCTCGTCGGCCAGCTTGATCAGCGCCTCGCGGATCGGCGTGCGCGACACGCCGAAGCGCTGCGACAGCTCCTGCTCCGAAAGCATGGCGCGCGGCGAGAGTTGGCCGACGATGATTTCCCGTCGCAGCAGGGCATGGATCTGTCCGCCGATCGTCTGGCGCCGCATCGGCACGATGCTCGTGACCTGACCGGTCGCTGCCGCCGGCGCCGCGTCGATCTCGGCTAGCGTAGCGGCGATATCGCGCGCCATCCCGTCTCCCCGATACGGCACGCGTCGTGCCGCTTGTTGTATGCTACCATATTACTATATCAGATTGCGCGGCTGTCAACGGTCGCGGGAATGCGTGCGCGTCGCCCGCGCTGCCGATTGTCAGGCGCCGCGCGAGCAGGCATTGTCGCGAGCGGCGCCGGACACCGCCGGACGTTGCCGCCACTTCGAGCGAGAGCGAAATTCGATGTCACGCATTGCCTATGTCAACGGCCGCTATCTGCCGCATGCCGATGCCGCGGTCCATATCGATGATCGCGGCTATCAATTCGCCGACGGCGTCTATGAAGTGATCGCCGTGCAGGACGGCGGGCTGATCGACGAAGAGCTGCATCTGGCGCGGCTCGACCGCTCGCTCGCCGAGTTGCGGATCGCCGCGCCGATGTCGCGGCGCGCGCTCGGGCTCGTGCTGCGCGAGGTGCTGCGGCGCAACCGCGTGCGCGACGGTATCATCTATCTGCAGGCGACGCGCGGCGTCGCGCCGCGCGACCATCCGTTTCCCGCCGGCACCAGCCCCTCGCTGGTCATCACGGCGCGGCGGGGGCGGGCGACCAACCCGAAGGCGTTGAGCGAGGGAATCCGCGTCATCACGATTCCGGATATCCGCTGGGCGCGCTGCGACATCAAGTCGATCAGCTTGCTGCCCAATGTCCTCGGCAAGCAGCAGGCGCGCGAGGCCGGCGCCTATGAGGCGTGGCAAGTCGATGCCAACGGCATGGTGACCGAGGGCACCTCGACCAATGCCTGGATCATCACCGCGGCGGGCGAGCTGGTGACGCGCCAGGCGAGCAACGCCATCCTCAACGGCTGCACCCGTCTCGCTTTGCTCGAGATCGCGCGGCGCGTCGGCCTCACTTTGGTCGAGCGACCGTTCAGCGTCGCCGAGGCAAAGGCGGCGCGCGAGGCCTTCCTCTCCAGCACGACCTCGCCGGTGCTGCCGATCGTGCGCATCGACGAGGCCACGATCGGCGATGGCAAGCCGGGCCCGCTCGGCCGCAAGCTGCGCGAGCTCTACGCCGCGCATAGCCACGAGCAAGCGTCGCGCTCCGGCGAGCCTCGCGTCGCATGAAGATCGTGCCGACGACTATCGTCCCAATGGACGTGCCGGCGGCGCGGCCGCGCGCCGTGCTCTTCGACTGGGACAACACCCTCGTCGATTCTTGGCCAACCATCCACGACGCCTTGCAGCAGACCTTGATTGCGATGGGCCATCCGCCCTGGACGCTGGAAGAGAGCAAGACGCGCGTGCGGCTCAGCCTGCGCGACAGCTTTCCGGCCCTGTTCGGCACGCGCTGGGAGGAGGCGCGGCGCATCTACATGGATGCCTTCCAGGCCATCCATCTCGAGCGTCTCGCCGCCCTGGCGGGGGTCGTCGAGCTGCTCGACCACCTGGCGGGGACCGGCTGCTATCTCGCCGTGGTCAGCAACAAGACCGGACCGGTGCTGCGGCGTGAGGCCGCACATCTCGGCTGGACCCGCTATTTCACGCGCCTCGTCGGCGCCACCGACGCCGCCGCCGACAAGCCCGACCCGGCGCCCATCCATTTGGCGCTGGAAGGCAGCGGAATCGCCGCCGGGCCGGCGGTTTGGTATGTCGGCGATACCGCCGTCGATATCGAATGCGCGCTCAATGCCGGTTGCGTTCCGGTCCTGCTCGGCCCGGCGAAACCCGAAGATGCCGAGTTCAGCCGCCATCGGCCGCAGGTCGCGTTCGACGATTGTTCCGGGCTTTTTCTACATATCCGGACCTTGTGATTTCCCTTCGCCTACCAATTTTGTTAAGGAAGGAGACTTGGCGCGGGTGTGCCGCGCCGGCCGGACGATATCCGGGCCCGATGGATGGGCTCCAAGAACTGGCGATAAGGGGAAATACCCATGTCGGATAAATCACAAAACGTTCAAGATGTCTTTCTCAACCACGTTCGCAAGAATAAGACCCCGGTAACGGTATTTCTGGTCAACGGGGTAAAATTACAGGGAATCATCACTTGGTTCGACAATTTCTGCGTTCTGCTGCGGCGCGACGCGCATTCGCAACTCGTCTACAAGCATGCGATTTCGACAGTGATGCCGGCGCAGCCGGTTCAGCTCTTCGAGCCTCCGAAAGAGGAAGACGAAGCCTGACTTGACGCTCTCGCCGACGCATAGCCAGGGCAGCCAGAACGAGGGCACGGGACGCTTCCGCGCCCTCGTCGTGCATCCCGCGCTCAAGCTACCCAAGGAGAAGGAGGCGCTTGGCCGCTCGCCGGAGGCACGCCTCGACGAGGCGGTCGGTCTGGCGCGCGCGATCGATCTCGACGTCGCGCGCGCCGAGATCGTGCCGCTGCGGCAAAGGCGACCGGCGACGCTGCTCGGCAGCGGTGCCGTCGCCGCGCTCGGCGAGACCATCGCCGCCGAGAAGATCGCCATCGTCATCGTCGATGCGACGGTATCGCCGGTGCAACAGCGCAACCTCGAGAAGGCGTGGAACTGCAAGGTCATCGATCGGACCGGGCTGATCCTCGAGATCTTCGGCGCGCGGGCGCGCACCCATGAGGGACGCCTGCAGGTCGAGCTCGCTTCGCTCAGCTATCAGCGCTCGCGTCTGGTGCGATCCTGGACCCATCTGGAGCGTCAGCGCGGTGGTTTCGGCTTCCTCGGCGGCCCCGGCGAGAGCCAGCTCGAGATCGACCGAAGGCTGATCGGCGAGCGCATCGCCAAGCTGAAGGGCGAGCTCGAAGGCACCAAGCGGACGCGCGCCCTCCATCGCACCGCGCGTCAGCGCGTGCCTTATCCGGTGGTCGCGCTGGTCGGCTACACCAATGCCGGCAAGTCGACGCTGTTCAACCGGCTGACCGCCTCGACCGTGGTCGCCAAGGATCTGCTTTTCGCGACGCTCGATCCGACGATGCGCCGCATCCGGCTGCCCTCCGGCCGACAGGCCATCCTGTCCGACACGGTCGGCTTCATCTCCGATCTGCCGACGCATCTCGTCGCCGCCTTCCGCGCCACGCTCGAGGAGGTGACCGAGGCCGATCTCGTCGTCCATGTCCGCGACATCCACCATCCCGAGAGCGAGGCGCAGCGCCGCGACGTCCACGCCGTGCTCGCCGCGCTCGGACTCGGCGAGACAGTCGAGAGCGGCATGATCGAGGTGCTCAACAAGATCGATCTCCTGGGCGAAGCCGAGCGTGCGGCGCTGCTCAACCAGGCGCGCCTCAATCATGACGTGGTGCCGGTCTCGGCGGTGACCGGTGAGGGCTGCACGGCGCTGATCGCGCTGTTCGACCGGCGCTTCGACGCCGACCGTGCCGCCATCGAGCTCGACGTGCCGCTGAGCGACGGGGCGGCGATCGCCTGGCTCTATCGGCACGGCGAGGTGCTCGACCGCCGCGACGACGAGACGCGCGCGCATTTCGCCGTCCGCCTGTCGGCCGCCGATATCGGCCGCTTCAAGCATCGCGCGATGCTGCATTAGCGATGCTGGTCGATAGCGAGAAAGTGCGGCGGCTGATCGTCGATGTCGCCGAGAGCGAGGTCATGCCGCGCTTCGAGAAGCTCGAGGCAGGCGACATCAGCGAGAAGGGTCCCGGCGATTTCGTCACCGTCGCCGACGTCGCGTCAGAGCAGCGGCTGACGCCGGCGCTGCGCGATCTGCTGCCGGGCTCGCTGGTGGTCGGCGAGGAGGCGGTTTCGACCCGATCGACGGCACCGCCAATTTCGCCGCCGGCATCCCGATGTTCGCCATCATGGTTGCGCTGATCCGCCGCGGCGAGACGATCGCGGCGTGGATTCACGATCCGGTCAAAGGCGTGACGGCGTCGGCGATGGCGGGCGAGGGGGCGTGGTGCGAGGGCAGGCGGCTCACGGTCGCTGCCGGATCGGCGCCGGACAGCATGAGCGGCACCCTCAAGATGCGGTTCGGCAACCGTCGACTGGCACGCCGCCTCGGCGGTCGCGCCAATCTCGTCGGCTCGGTCTTCGATTTCCGCTGCGCCGGTCACGAGTATCTTGCGCTGGCGAGCGGCAAGGCACATTTCGCGCTTTATAACCGGCTCTACCCGTGGGACCACGCGCCCGGCCAGCTCATCCACCGTGAGGCCGGCGGCCATAGCGCACGGCTCGACGGCTCGCCCTATACGCCGCGCGAGACCGCCGGTGGCCTGTTGTTGACGCCGGACGCGGCGAGCTGGCAGTCGTTGCACGACATCTTGATCGGCAACAGTGCGGGTTGAGGAAAGGAGAGCCATGAAGGGCCAAGCGCGAATGACCATCTTCGTCACCGGCGCCAGCGCCGGCTTCGGCGCGGCGCTCGTCCGCCGCTTCGCCGCCAAGGGCGCCCGGGTCGTCGCAACGGCGCGGCGCAAAGACAAGCTCGCGGCCTTGGCGAGCGAACTCGGCGACGCGGTTCTGCCGCTGGCTCTCGACGTGCAGGATCGCGCCGCCGTCGAGCGCGCTATCGCCACCCTGCCTTCCGCCTTCGCCGAGATCGATTGCGTCGTCAACAACGCCGGATTGGCGCTCGGTCTCGAGCCGGCGGCGCGCGCCGATCTGGCGAATTGGGATCGCATGATCGACACCAATTGCAAGGGCGTCGTCTATGTGACGCGGGCGGTGCTGCCGGGCATGGTCGCGCGCGGGCGCGGGCACGTTGTCAATATCGGCTCGACGGCCGGCAGCTATCCTTACCCTGGCGGCAACGTCTACGGCGCGACCAAGGCTTTCGTCCATCAGTTCAGCCTCAATCTGCGGGCCGATCTGCACGGCACCGGCGTGCGCGTCACCTGCATCGAGCCGGGCCTCTGCGGCGGCACCGAATTCTCCGAGGTGCGCTTCGCCGGCGACAAGGCGAAGGCCGAGGCGGTCTATGCCGGGGTCCAGCCGCTGACCGCCGAGGACATCGCCGAGGCGGTCGACTGGGTCACCTCGCAGCCGAGCCATGTCAATGTCAACACGATCGAGCTGATGCCGGTGGCGCAGAGCTTCGCGCCGCTGCAGATCCATCGCCGGAGCTGATCGCGCGCTTGCACAAGCCGTAGACGCTGCCAGACTGAGGCGAAACCCGCGGTTACAAGCGAGGCGCCAAGGTGACGGGAGGCGTGGTAGAAGGCGAGGGAGCGAATCCGGCTGCCGAGAGGGCGCTGCCCGATCTCGCGGCGATCCCGCTGTTCCGCGATCTCGATCGGGCTACCTTGCGCTCGCTGCGCGAGGAGATGCAGTGGCTGACCCTGCCTGGCGGCTCGCTGCTGTTCCGCGAAGGCGAGCAACCAGACCTTTTCTACATCGTGATCTCGGGCCGGCTCGGCGTCGTCGTCGATTCCGCGCCCGGCCAGCCGCCGCGTTTCATCACCCAGATCGGCATCGGCGAGACCGTCGGCGAGATGGGGATGATCACCGGCGAGGCGCGCACCGCGACGATCATGGCGATCCGCTACAGCGAGTTGCTCGGCTTCAGCAAATCCGCCTTCGACCGGCTCACCGCGCGCCATCCCAAGCTGATCCGCCGTCTCCTCGATGTGCTCGCCCGCCGCCTCGTGGCGACGACGCACGGGGCGAGCGAGCCGCGCATCGCCAAGACGGTCGCCCTCGTCCCGATCGGCGACGACGTGCCGGGCGCTGCCTTCGCCCGCGCTCTCGCCGCCGCGATCGCGAGCGACGGGCTGCGCGTCAAGATCGTCGACCATGCCGATTTCGCGCGCCCGACCGAGTGGTTCTATACCATCGAGGCGGCGCACGACCTCGTGCTTTATCTCGCCACCGCCGACGATGGCGTGTGGTCGAAATTCTGTCTGCGTCAGGCCGACCGCGTCGCCTTCCTGGCTCTCGCGCATCGCGATGCGCCGCGCGGCCCGATCGTCCCGCCGGCGCGGCAGCCGGGGCGGGACGTCCCGGCCGATCTCGTGCTGCTGCATCCCGCGCTGCACGCCGATGCGGCGATCGCCCGGCCGTGGCTCGACGTCCTGGCGCCGAGCCTGCAATGCAACGTGCGCGAAGACAGCGGCAGCGATTTCGGCCATCTCGGCAGGCTATTGACGGGACGGGCGGTCGGGCTGGTGCTGTCGGGCGGCGCCGCCCGCGGCCTCGCCCATATCGGCGTCATTCGCGCGCTGCGCCGCTCCGGCGTGCCGATCGACCTCATCGGCGCCGCCAGCATGGGCTCGATCGTCGCGGCGGGCGCCGCGCTCGGCTGGGACGACCAGGAGATGAGCGAACGCCTGCGCCACGCCTTCACCGACAGCAATCCGGTCACCGATTACACGCTGCCGATCCTCTCGCTGGTCAAGGGCCGCGAGGTGACGCGGCGGCTGCGCGCCAATTTCGGCGAGGCGCGGATCGAGAATCTCTGGCGCCTCTATTACTGCACCTCGTCGAACCTCACCACCGGGCGCACCAAGACGCATCGCAGCGGATCGCTGTGGCGGGCGGTGCGGGCGAGCGTCGCCATTCCCGGCATCCTGCCGCCGGTGATCGACGGCGAGGAGGTGCTGGTCGATGGCGGGGTGATGAACAATTTCCCGGTCGACGTCATGCGCGAGCTGCGCCGCGGCCCGATCATCGGCGTCGATGTCGCGACCAAGGCGGCGCCGATGCTGACCGCCGCCAATGTCGGCGACGGCTCGCTGCGCTGGTGGATCCGCAGCGGCTTTCGCCGGCCGGCGATCGTCAATCTCCTGATGCGGGCGGGGACGGTGAGCAGCGAGGCGCAGACCACCGCCTATCGCCAGCACGTCGATCTGTTGCTCGATCCGCCGATCGAGTCGATCGACCTGATGGATTGGCACGCCTTCGATCGCGCGGTCGAGGCCGGTTATCGCGCGACGATGGAGGCGCTCGAGCGGTCCGACACGCCGGCGCTCGGCCGCGTCCCGGTTGCGCTCCTGACCGCTTGACGCTCTTCCGGTTGAACGACGGTCGGCGCTGCGACCGCACGTTCAGATCTTTCAGCGCGTCACCACGGCGGCGGCGGCTCCGGCCATGGCGATGCCGCTGCCACGGTTTGCGAGCCGGACGGCGCGCGGCGAGGTGAACAGGCGACGCGCGCGCGCCGCGGCGGCGGCATAGACGGCGAACACGGTCGAAACAATGATGGCGATTAGGACGGCCAATTCGGCGAAGCCGAGTGGCGTCAGGGCATCGAGGTTCACGACCGTTGGGAGAAGAGCGAGGAAGAACACGATAGCCTTCGGGTTGCCGAGATTGATCGCAAGCCCGGCCAGAAAGAGGCGTCCTCGGCCATCCGGCGAGATATCAATGGCCTCCATGGGCCGGGTCGGAGCGGCCCAGAGCTTCCAAGCGAGGTAGAGCAGGTAAGCGGCACCCACATACCGGATCGCCAGGAAAAGGCCTGCGAAGGTCGATGCAAGCGCCGCGAGGCCAGTCGCCGCGACGGTGAACCACACGAGGGAGCCGCCGACGAACCCGGCAATGAAGGCCGGTGACCCGCGTGTTCCACGGGCCAAGACGCGCGCAATGAGAGCTGTGACGCCAGGGCCCGGAAGAATGACGACGGCAAGGTAGGCGACGGCGAAAACGAGCAGGCTTGCCAGGCTCATGGGATGGCGACTTTCATGTAACGGATCGAATGCAAGCGTCGCTGGGATGGAAGCGTGGCTTTACGCCAGACCGAAGAAGGTCCTGGGTCGCAAAATGGCGTAGCCCGGGCGGCGCGTGTCGCCGATCACAACCCCTCGCGCTTCGCCCGCCGCCACTGCGCCTCCATCTCGTCCAGCGTCGAGTCCGCCGGCGCCCGGCCGGTCTCGGCGAGCAGCGTCTCGACGCGGCGGAAACGACGCTCGAATTTGCGCGTCGCATTGCGCAAGGCCGTCTCGGGATCGACCTCGAGGTGACGGGCGAGATTGGCGACGGCGAAGAGCAAGTCGCCGAGCTCGTCCGCGATCCGCGCCTCGGTGCCGGAGGCAAGCTCGGCGCGTAGCTCGCCGATCTCCTCGTCGATCTTGGCGAAGATCGGCGCCGCCTCCGGCCAGTCGAAGCCGACGCGCGCGGCGCGCTTCTGGATCTTCTCGGCGCGGGTGAGGGCGGGCAAAGCGAGGCCGACGCCGTCGAGCGCGCTTTGCGGGCGGTCGGCATGGCGGGCGTCGCGCTCCTTCGCCTTGTGCTCCTCCCACGCCGCGGTCTGCGCCGCCGCATCGGCGACCGCCGCGTCGCCGAAGACATGCGGGTGGCGGCGCAGCATCTTGTCGGCGATCGCCTCGGCGACGTCGGCGAAGGCGAATGCGCCTTGCTCCTCGGCCATGCGGGCATGGAAGACGACTTGGAAGAGCAGGTCGCCGAGCTCGTCCTTGAGCGCCGCCATGTCGTTCTCGGCGATCGCCTCGGCGACCTCGTAGGCCTCCTCGATCGTATAAGGCGCGATCGAGGCGAAATCCTGCTCGCGGTCCCACGGGCAGCCGCGCGCGGGATCGCGCAGCCGCGCCATGATGGCGAGCAGGCGCTGCAGTCTGTCGGTATCGCTCATCGCTCGGACGCTAGCGTGGGCAGGGCGGCGAGGAAAGGCAAAAGCCTGACCCGGTATCTCGAGGACAATTATCGCATAATGTATATTATGGGAAATTATCCTATTGTGCGCTATCTTAGTATATTACGAACATCATTCAATATGTCACCTGAGTTTTGATCTCCGAGGCCCCACCCTTGCCGGGAACGTGACGGTTGACGGCGCTGTTCCCCAATAACGCGGCCTGCCGGGCGAGCGAACAGGCGGCAACCGATGGAGAAACGAGATGAAGCATCTTTTCGCATTGGCTTCTTGCGCTCTATTCCTGGCCGCGCCTGCCATGGCGCAGCAAGTCGCCGCCACCGGCCCGGCCGATCAGGTGGCCAATCAAGTGGATCGCGAATTCGTCGAGACCGCGGCAAGCCGCGGGCTTGTCGAGGTCAACGATGCCCGTATTGCCGAGCAACAGGCGCTGAAGGATCCGGTGAAGCGATTTGCCCGGCGGATAATCACCGATCACGGCAAGGCCAACGAGCAGCTGACGGCGCTCGCCAGCCGGGAAGGCCTCAATCCGCCGGAGCAACCCGATGCCAAGCAGAAAGCCGCCGCCAACCGGCTGAAGACGTTGAGCGCTGCCGCCTTCGATCGCGCCTATATGCGGGCGGAGATCAAGGACCACAAAGAGACCATCGCGCTCTTCGAGAAGGAGGCGGAATCAGGTCAGGATCCGAAGCTCAAGGCCTTCGCCGCGGAGACCCTGCCGACTCTCCGGCGCCATCTGCAAATGGCGCAGAAAATCGGCACCAA
>WNFM01263707.1_pt2 | contig 15504 bp, 15 predicted proteins | sample 5400271 | NCBI WGS metagenome assembly WNFM01 (sample SAMN13153352, study PRJNA577476) | soil metagenome | isolation source: 60 cm saprolite on Douglas fir-dominated hillslope | place: USA:California | collected 2013-09-17
GCGTTGACCTGAAGTACAAAGTAATGTGTTCATAAGAAACGCCCTCGTGTCAGAGGGCGTTTTTTTACGCGTAAGGGGTGAGGTAGTTTATTTCTTCGCGGCCTTCTTTGCTGTCCCTTTCTTTGGAGCGGCCTTTTTGGCCGGCGGAGTTGGCGGGGACTTCTGGAGCATGTCTTCAATGATCTGGCTCAGGTGGGCTCGGTCAGTGACCTCAACGGCAGGAGTTGAAGGTCCGCCATTGCCGACTACGAATATCGTGGGCGTATGCTCCAGTTTTATCTGGCTTCCCAGATTGCGGTCAGCAATTACCTTCTCTTTCAGCTTGCCTTCAGGATCGGGAGCAAAGGGCAGCGGTACTTTGTTGTCGTTGGCGAATTTCTCCACATACTGGCGCAAATTTTCCTTGGTGATCTGCGGCTGGTTGCTGAAGATGTAACCGCGAAAGTCGTCGCCCAGTTTTTGTGACCTGGTATCGAAGAACCGGGCGTAGACTGCGGCATCAAAGGACCAAGGATGCTGTTGCAGAGGAAAATCATGCAGCACGACCGGCACGTTATGCGCCTTCGCCGCCTCCCAGACAACAGGATAGGCGCGTGCACAATCCGGACATTCCAGGTCTTCAAAGACGACGATGGCGACTCTGGCGCCCGGAGGCGGCTTCAGGGACGAACCGTCTGCGGCATAAGCTGCAATCGATAATGCGGTAAACACGATTAATGCGATCGGTCTTGCAAGCGTCTTCATCTTGGCTCCGTACCAACAAATTTCTGCGGCAGATTTAGCTGGCTTTCTTTGCGCTCCTGGTGGCAGCGCCCTTCTTCTTGATCCCGGTCTTTGGGGCAGCGGCTTTTGGGGCAGCGGTTTTGGCCGGCTCGGCTGGCCCGGCTTTCTTGAGCATGTCTTCGATCATCTGGCTGAGCTGCGCACGGTCCTTCACTTCTTCCACAAAGGGCTGGGAGACGCCGCTATTACCTACAACCCAGATTGTCGGCGTATGTTCCACTCCAATTCGCTGGCCCAGAGCGTAATCGGCCTTTACCTTCTCCGCCAGCTTACCATCCGGATCCTTTACAAAAGGGATGGCGATCTTGTGCTGGTCGCCGAATCTCTGCACCCATTGCTGCAGGTTGTCCCGGGTGACCTGCGTCTGGTTAGCAAAGATGTAACGGCGAAATTCGTTGCCGATCTGGGCCTCCTTGGTGTCTTTGGCGTCGAAATAGCGGGCCCATACGGCCGCTTCAAAAGACCAGTTATGCCGGGGCAAGGGGAAGTCATGCAGGACAACGGGAATTTTGTGTGCGTTCGCGGCCTCCCACACCACGGGATACGCATTGGCACAGTCGGGACACTCCAGGTCCTCAAACACTACGATTGCGACCTTGGCCCCGGGAGGAGGCTTCAAGACAGAGGCGTCCGCGGCCAAGAGTCGGGCACAAATCATCATCAAAACCGCAAGACATGCGGCACGCCAGAGTGGAAGCATGCTTGTATTTTACTAGAAGCGAAACTTCAAACTGCCGCCCAGGGTGCGTGACGGGCCGAACTGCACGGGAATTTCTTCGCTCTCCTTGGAAACTTTGTAACGATTATCAGTCAGGTTGGTGGCGTCCAACTCAAGGTCGAGACGCCGGGGTTCGGCGTTCCACATGGTGAAACCCGTGGCAAGATCAGCAGTGAGATGCTGGTTGAGGCGAGGACCGCGCTCCACAATGGTGCCGCTGCCGTAGCGCAGGGCCGTTCCCATCCAGGAATTTCTCCAGCGATTGCGATAGAAAAGATTGGCGGTGCCGGTATGTGTCTGGTCAAAGGCGGGCTGGATGCGCTGCCCCGGAGCCAGGGGCTCGTTGCCGGTAAACCCGCCGGTCACCGGACCGTAAAAAAATGTGCGCGCCACAGTGTATTGCAGGCGTGCGCTCACTCCCAGGCGCTCCAGATTGCGGACGTTCAAGATCACGTCAGCGCCGCTGGAACGCGCGGTATGAAAGTTGATGGGCAGGAACAGCCGGGAGATGCTGATCTCATGGTTCTCAAAACTATTGTGGCCGGAGTGGGTGTATGCATCCACTTCCAGGCCGACTTGCGGATGCAATTCCTGCTGAATGCCAACCTCAAAATAGTTTTGGGTATAGGCGCGTACGTTGCCCACGCGCTGGCCGGGGTCAGCGGCGTTGTTGCCGATAAAGCTCGCCAGCAGCGAGTATTCCAGCGGCGGCGGAGAGAACAACCGGTTATATGCGCCGTGCACAACTGATTTGGTCCGCACGATGTGGTATGCCACTCCGATGCGCGGGCTCACCTGCACGTGGGTATCAACCAGATCAAAATAGTCGTAGCGCGCGCCCGCGTCCACGGTCAGGTTTTTAAAGGGTGAAAAATGGTCTTGCAGATACAAGCCGGCTTGGCCGCCCTTTACGCCGCCTCTGAAACTGAAGACGCCGCTGGCATCGAGATTAAAAACCTCGGCGTCGCCACGGCCATCAATGAAAAAGCTTTCCAGTTCGCGCAACGTGTCCATTCCAGAGATGAATCAGGTCGCTCTTGGCGCCTACCGTCAGAGTGCTGCGCGAACCGATAGATAAAGGCGTGTCAGGATCGGAGGTGGGAAGAATACGGTCCGAACCAATGCGTTGGTAGATCGAACTGGAGAGAACGGTGTTGGGGGAGAACGTGTGTCCCCAGGTCAGGATGCCGGTCTGCTGGCGCAGATGGCGCGCCGCATCGCGCCCCGCGGCTTGGTCTTCAGGCAGATTGGGCTGCTGGAAGTTTGCCCCACTGCCGATCAAGAGCAGCTTAAAGCTATCTCTGCCACTGGCCCAATCAAGCTGGGTGGTGCCGCGAAGTCCGGAACCGAAATCGTTGAGCTCAATCGCCCGCGGAGGATCGAGGTAGCGGCCGGAAGCAAACGCATCGGCAAAGAAGTAATAGCCCAGCTTGCCGGCGGAGCCGCCGTACTCGCCATTCAGATCGTAGTTGTCTTGCGTAGCGCCGCGAAAATTCACTCCGCCATGGCCCTGCATGTTCCGTCCGGAGCGCGTAGTGATGTCGAGCACTCCGCCGAAGCGGTTGCCGTATTCCGGGGTAAAGCCGCCGGTCATGAGGTCGACGGTTTCAAAAATCTGCGGGCTGGCTCCCGGGCTGAATTGCGGCTGGGTATTTTCCAGAAAAGAAACACCGTTCACGAATTCGTGCAGCGAGAACTCGTTGCCACGCACGTTGATGAAATTGTCATGGCTCTGGCTGGCGCCGGGCATCAGGTTTGCCACCAGCGTGGTAGTGGTTTCCACCAGCGGGTCAGGTAGACGCTCCAATTGTTCATGAGTGAAAGTCTGTGAGCTGCCGGTCTTGCCCGGATCAATGGTCTGAGATTCAGCCCTGACCTCAACGTTTTGCTCCACCGTGGTCCGGGGCGCGAGTTCAATGGCGAGAGAAACGGGTTCTCTGGGCCGCAGGACCAACTGGTAATTGCTGGTGAAAAAGCCCGCAGCGTCCGTGGTTACAACGTATTGGCCGCCCTCAACCGCAGCAAAATGGAACCTGCCTTCCGCGTCAGTAACGGCCCTCTGCGCGGAACTTGCAGCCCCGGCATGTGCGAGAGATACCTGCGCGCCTACAACCGGTGATCCGGCAGAATTCCTCACCACGCCTTCTACGCTCGACTGGGCGAGAGAGAATGTGGCTGCAAATACTACAGTGGCAAGCGAAAACCAGTGAGCAAGGCGCACGAACGATCTCCTAATCAAGAAAACCAGTTCGTGATTTTACCCTAGTTGCAGGCAGAGTTGCCATTGAATTGGCGCGGTGAAAGGCCATCGGCGATTAGGAAAGGGACGCGCCGTTTTGCAGCGGTTCAATTTGAAATAAAGTTAACTTTTCGTGCTGTCCTTTTGATGGCACTGGCGAACCGGCTAAACAGCCCGCTTTTCCGTTGCGTCTTGGCGGGCAAAGTCTCAGTGCCGTAGAACTCGACGTAAAACGACCGATTATCGGCGGGAGCGGCGGTTATTGGAAGTCTTTGCTTGCTCTGGGCTGAGTTCAGAGTCTCAGCGCCGCGCGCTCTCTGGCTGAACCCTGAAGCAGAAGGCACACTGGGCACCGAGGCGTACAGACTCAGGGTAAATATCAGGCAGAGCAGGCTTGGGATAAGGCGGCGCACAGCAGTGATTATATGCACGCGAACCCTCAGTGAACCGTAGTAAATCACCTTAATCCTTTTGGGCAATACACGACGTCTACCCATGCGCCTGCTGGGTAAGCTGCGAAACACCCACAAAACGTTGAGCCGCATAGCGTTCCAGCAGCAGCCGCGTGGCTTCGATGGTATGGCTGCGGTCGGTGCCAAAACCGAGATGGCTGCCATCGTGCAAAAGGACAATCTCCGCCCGGCGCGCCTGGCCAAGCTTCGGATCGATCTTATCGACAATGAAGTCCGGCGATTGGGCATTCCAATCGTAGCCAGTTATGGACCACATGACCGTCTTCAGGCCCAAAGAGCGGGCAATCCTGAGCACGTTAGGGCGCCGGCCGCCAAACGGAGGCCGAAACAACGTAGCACTTCTGCCCAACGCATCTTCCAGCGCCTGGCCGCAGTCTGTGAGTTCCTGGCGCAGGCGCGCGCCTGAAACAAAGATCAGGTTGGGATGACTGTAAGTGTGGTTGCCGATCTCATGCCCGGCGGCCTGAATGGCCCGTGCGATGTCAGGCCGCTGGCGTACGTATTTGCCGATCAGAAAGAAAGTCGCGCGGGCATTGTGCTCCGCCAGCACGTCAAGCAGGCGCAGCGTGTGCGGATCATTAGGGCCGTCGTCAAAGGTCAGCGCGATCTGCCTGGGGTCGGCGCCATGGGTGAGCGTGCGGCCATAGAGCTGCGACTGCGGCGACATGGTGGCGTATCCGGCATAACTGGCGGCCGCGGCGGAGACAAGCGTGATGTAGGGCCAAAGCATGGTCGGGATTTGGTAATTGGGTAAGTTGGTAAATGGGTAAATTGAAATATCACGGCTCGAAATGGCAGCACAAGCTACGTTTCCATGGGCTGTCCAAAGGTGATCCAGAATCCATTGTTGTCGCGAATGATGAACTCCCGCATGCCGTAAAACGCGTCATAAGGAACTTGCACAACTTGGACCCGGCCCTTGAGCTGACCATACAACCGGTCGACATTCTGGGCGCGCACGTACAAATCAACTTCGCGGCGATGAGCCGTGCTCGGTTTTCCGTCGCAGTTCAGCATGAATTCACTGTCGCCGTAAGTCACCGCCGCCCAATTCATTTCGCCGTCCTCCACGTTGCTGGCTCGCACTTTAAACCCGATTGAGGTGTACCAGTCCGCTGTGGCTCTTACATCCGGGACATGAATCATGGGAACGATTGTCTGCGTCACAATTCCTTCTCTCGCTTGAGCGTGAGTGTCGGCTCAGCGGTCGGCTTCATAATAAAGCACTTCGCTGACTTTCCACAGGCTGTTAACTGATTGCTCATTGCCAGCGGGGGAGTTTGCGATATATGCTGCGAAATTCATGGCCAAGCTTTTTGAACCACCACAATATATAGCAGTGGAAGGGCCCATCCGCGTGGGCAAGAGCACGCTGGCCAATATCATCGCTGGCCGGCTCAATGCGCAGCGCGTGATCGAGCCGGAAGACAACGCCTTTCTACGCCAGTTTTATGAAGGCGAGCGCGGCGCCGGCTTCCAGACCCAGTTTTCCTTTCTCATACGCCGGTTTGAGCAGCTCCACCGGCTTGAAGTGGGCTCCAACTCGCGCCGGACCGTGGTGGCGGATTACATCTTCGAGAAAGACAAGATCTTCGCCTATATCAACCTGAGCGATCCTGAGCTGGAAGTTTATAACCGCTATTACCAGCTTTTCCGCCAGCAGGTGCCCGCGCCCGACCTGGTGATCTACCTGCAGGCCTCGCCTGAGGTGCTGAAGAAACGCCTGCGTAAGAAAAACCTGCCCGGTGAAATGGCGGTGAGCGACGACTACATTGAAGAAGTGGTGAAGGCCTACGAGCACTTCTTCTTTCATTACACGTCGTCAGACCTGCTGGTGGTGAACACCAACGATATCGATTTCGTCGAACGCCATACTGATTTGCAAGAGCTGCTTCGCCGCGTGAGCGAGCCGATCCGGGGCACGCAATATTTCCTGCCGCTGGGCTCGGCCGGAGCGGCAAGCGTGTAAAGTTTTACCGCGGATTTGCGCGGATGAACGCGGATAAAAACTTTTCGGTGGATCAACGCGGCAAGTGCTATTTTAGGATTTTTTCCGGGCTACGCCAGCCATACAGCCGATTGTAGGAGGCTGATCGCTCGAGCACTTTCTCTTCTGCCCACAGCATAGCCGCTGCCAGCGCCTCTTCAACCTAGACACCTAACGGCACTTTTTCGCTACGCTCACCGATGCTTAAAGCATGGGCTGGCCCGTGTCCTGATACGAACCCAGTTTCATTCATGACGAAGATTTTCAGCCGAATTCCATCCGAATTTACTTGAAATTTTGCTCGAGTTATGCTAGAGTAAGTCTTTAATTTACAATTACTTAGACTGGATGCGCGAGATGGGGAAGGCGGCGTCCAAAAAGGCTCCTTTTGGAGTTGGATTGTGACCCTTGCGCCAAATTTGCGGTGGCATCGCTGAAACCCACGCCAAATTGGGATGAACAGGGAGGGGGTAGGCGCGCGAAGCGCGCCTGAGATGAGATCGGGTGATCTGGCGATCGGGGCATCGGAAAGCAGTTTTTAAGACGGGGGAGCACAGGCGAGGGCGCCTGTGCCACAAGGGTATCGAGTGCTCGGGCAATCGCAGGCGAGGGGCCTGTGCCACGTGAGACTGGATATCCGCAAGATGGTGAATGTTTGAAAATGCGAGAATAGAAATAGCTACTATGTCCACAATCACACATGCTTCCGCCATTACACCTGAAGTCATCGCCGAGCACGGCATCACGCCGGAAGAATATGAACGGATCAAAGCATCGCTGGGGCGCGAACCGTCGCTGACCGAGCTGGGCATTTTCAGCGTGATGTGGAGCGAGCACTGCTCGTATAAGTCGTCGCGCGTGCACCTGAAGCGGCTGCCCACACGCAGCAAGCTGGTGGTGCAGGGGCCGGGAGAGAACGCCGGCATCATCGACATTGGCGACGGCTGGGCCTGCGCGTTCAAGATTGAGTCGCACAATCATCCTTCGTTCATTGAGCCGTTTCAGGGCGCTGCGACCGGCGTGGGCGGGATTCTACGCGACATTTTCACCATGGGCGCGCGACCGCTGGCGGTGATGGATTCACTGAGATTTGGTCCGATCGCGACGGTCGCGCCGTTTTCGAGCGAAGAACCCACCCTTTCCGCAAAGAACGCGCAAAGGATGGGGCACCCAGCGCCTGATCAGGCAACGGTGCACCGCAATCACTCGATCCTTGAGGGCGTGGTGAGCGGGATTGCATCGTACGGAAATTGTTTTGGCGTGCCCAACCTTGGCGGCGAAACCAAGTTCGAGCCGTGCTATTCGCAAAATCCTCTGGTGAACGCGTTTGCGCTGGGGCTGGTGCGGCGCGATCAGATCTTTTACGCCAAGGCCGCGGGCGAAGGAAATCCTGTCATCTATGTGGGCGCGAAGACCGGGCGCGACGGCATTCACGGCGCGACCATGGCGAGCGAAGAGTTCAGTGAAGGCTCCGAGCAGAAGCGCCCTAACGTGCAGGTAGGCGATCCGTTCCTGGAAAAGTTGTTGCTCGAAGCCTGCATAGAAGCCATGCACACCGGAGCGGTGGTCGGCATACAGGATATGGGAGCGGCGGGCCTCACGTGCTCCACCTGTGAGATGGGCGCACGCGGCGGCGTGGGCATTGAGATCGAGCTTGACCTGGTCCCCCAGCGCGAGACCGGCATGAACGCCTACGAGATCATGCTGAGCGAATCACAGGAGCGCATGCTGCTGGTGGCCGAGAGCGGGCGCGAGCAGGAAGTTCTGAACGTCTTTGAAAAATGGGGGCTGGATGGCGTGATCGTCGGGCGCGTAACGAATAGCGGCCGGCTGCGAGTGCTGGAGCACGGAAAGCTGGTGGCGGACATTCCTAACACGGCGTTAACAGATGATGCTCCGCTGTATCACCGTCCCATGGAGCCGTGGAGCGCGCCGGTTTCGCGGACAAAACCGGAGAGTGTGCAGTGGAGTGGTTCGGCGGATTTCACCGAAGACCTGAAGCGTTTGCTGGGTGCGCCGAACATCTGCTCCAAGCGCTGGATCTTTGAGCAATACGATTCCATGGTCCAGTCGAATACGGTGGAAGGCCCAGGCGCAGATGCGGGACTCATGCGCATTAAGGGCTCGAAACGCGCTCTGGCCATGGCGCTGGACGGCAATGGACGCTGGTGCTGGCTTGATCCGAAACTGGGCGCAATGCATGCCGTGGCGGAATCAGCGCGGAATGTTTCCTGCACTGGAGCAACGCCGGTGGCAGCCACGAACTGCCTGAACTTTGGCAACCCGGAGAAGCCGCCGATCATGTGGCAGTTCTCGCAGGTGGTGGATGGGCTGACCGAAGCGTGCACCACGCTGGAAACGCCAATCACCGGCGGCAACGTGAGCCTTTATAACGAGACGCTGGGCGAAGGCATTTATCCCACGCCGGTTGTCGGCATTGTGGGCACGCTGGAGAACGTGGACGATGCCATGACCTTCCACTTCCGGCAGCCTGATCGGGAGGTGTTCCTGCTGAGCGCCGGGGCCGCCGAAAGCGGTAAGGCTGAAGCTGAGTTTGGCTCTTCAGAATACGCCAAAGAGATTGTGGGACAGATATGGGGCGTGCCGCCGGGGCTCGACCTGAAGCAGGAGGCGGCGCTGCAGAAGTGCCTGCGAGAGCTGATCCATGGCAGGGCGATTGAGTCGGCGCATGATTGCTCGGACGGCGGACTGGCGGTGGCATTGGCGGAATCGGCCTTTCCGCGGACTGTTGGCGCCGAGGTCGACCTTAACTCCAACAGTGTCTTCACCGAGTCAATGTTGTTCGGCGAGACGGCCAGCCGGGTGGTGATAAGTTGCGACCCGAAAAAGGCCGAGATCATCCAACAAATAGCGGTAAAATGGGGTGTACGGGCGGACCGGATCGGACGCACTGTTCCTGAAAAACTGGTGATTCGTGTTGACGGCAGGCAAGCGGTCTCCGCAAAGGTGTCTGATCTGCGGCAGATGTGGGACTCGGCGTTAACAAAGGCGCTGCACGCGGACGCGCCGGAACATCTGGTGCCGGAGATATTGCAGAAAAGCTAGGAAGCACTCAGCACTCAGCCAAAACAACTGGCGAGCATCAGGAGCTGAGGACGGAAGACGAACTCAAGCGGTTTGGAGCGCATCAACAAAAATGTTGGACAAATTTAAGGACGAATGCGGCGTGATGGCGGTGCATAACCATCGTGAAGCCTCCACCATGGCTTACCTGGGGCTGCATCAGTTGCAGCATCGCGGGCAGGAGTCGGCTGGGGTGGTGTCGTCGAATGGCGAGCGTCTTTACGTCCACAAGGCCATGGGGCAGGTAGCGGACATCTTTACTGAAGAGGTCCTCAGCAAGCTGCCGGGCAATCTGGCCATCGGGCACACGCGCTACTCGACGGCCGGCGATTCCGCCGTGCTCAACGCTCAGCCCATCATGGTGGACTGCAACAAAGGAATGATCGCGCTGGCGCACAACGGCAATCTGGTTAACGCCCTTGAAATCCGCCATCGCCTGGAGATGCAGGGCTCCATCTTCCAGACCACCAGTGACACTGAAGTCATCGTTCACCTGATCGCGCAATCCAAAGAGCAGACGCTGCCGGAAGCGGTGTGCGACGCGCTGCGGCAGATTGAAGGCGCATTTTCCCTGGTGATGATGACCCGCGACCGCGTTTTTGCCATCCGCGACCCACGCGGCTTCCGGCCGCTCTCGATGGGACGCATTCCCAACGCCGCCGGAGACGGCCGCGACACGATCGTATTTGCCTCTGAGACCTGCGCGTTTGATTTGATTGGCGCGGTCTACGAACGCGACGTGAAGCCGGGCGAGATGGTGGTGGTGGGGCCTGAGGGAACTTATTCCCGCTTCTTTGCCACGGAGATGAAGCAGTCCGCGTGCATTTTTGAGCACGTTTATTTCTCGCGCCCCGATAGCGTGGTGTTCGGACGGTCGGTGCAGGCCAGCCGCGAAGCCATGGGCCGCCAACTCGCCAAAGAGTCGCCGGTTGAGGCCGACCTGGTGGTGCCGGTGCCTGACTCGGGCGTGGCCGCTGCGCTGGGATATTCGTCAGAATCGCTGCTGCCGTTTCGCTTTGGGCTGATTCGCAACCATTACATTGGCCGGACCTTCATCGAACCAGAGCAGCGGGTGCGCGACTTCGGCGTAAAGCTCAAGCTGAATCCCATCCGCAGCCTGCTGGTGGGAAAGCGCGTGATCCTGGTGGACGATTCCATTGTGCGCGGAACGACGAGCCGCAAGATCGTACGCATGGTGCGCGATGCCGGAGCCAAAGAAGTCCACGTGCGCATCTCCTGCCCGCCTACGATTTCGCCGTGCTACTACGGAGTGGACACGCCGTCCAAGGGCCAGCTTATTGCCTCCAACAAATCAGTAGAAGAGATCCGAGAGTATATTGGCGCCGATTCGCTGGCGTATCTTTCGCTTGATGGCCTGCGCGAAGCGTGCGCGGAAGGCGAGAAAACTACGTATTGCACGTCGTGCTATACCGGGATTTATCCCACCGATTTCATTCCGCTGGACCAGATCCAGCCGATGGCAGTGGAGAAGAAGCAGTAAGAAGTTCACTACTTTTTGAGATTTAAGCTACGCCGCTGACAAACTTCCTGACACTAGGTCCGCGGAACGTCCCTGGGCAGCGAGCTCGCGCTCGGCTGCCTTGAGCACGGCCAGCTTGGAGGCAGGCAGGTCCATGGCAGGGATGACCGTCATGCTCCGCAGCAGCGCTGCCAGATCGAAATATGCACGGCGGCACTTTTTCATGAACTCCACCGGATACTCCGGCTTACGCTCATAGGCTTTGACGGGGTCGGCATCGAGCAGATAAGCGACGTTCGGCCGCGGCACAAAGCTGTGCACAAATTTCACGAATGCCCGGCTGAACGGGTTTGCCAGATTCAGGTTCGATAGCTCATCGTAAATGTAGCGATCCAGAATCAACACATCAGCGCCACTCTTCTTTTTTGCGCGCGCTACTACCAGGCCGAGATTGATGGCGTCGAGCAGGTAGAGGAAATGGCGGGCCAGCGTGAGGTGCCAGCCGCGCATATTCTTATCACGGCGATTTACCGGCTTTCCTGGCGCGCCTATACCACGCTCGCTCTTGTACACCTTGTGTACAAAACCTTCGCGATATTTCACGCCAACCACCACGTTGTCCCAAAAGGCCAGCAGCGTGGTCGTGAGTCCGGCAGCGTGGAGCGCGGAACGCAGGCTTTCAATCTGTGTGGACTTGCCGGAACCATCCACGCCAGAGAAGGAGATAAGCAGAGGCGTCATGGAAGCGCTAGTCATTAGCTCAATTCCTTGGGCTCGACCCCATGCAAGATGTGCGGACGAAGGACCTGACGTTACACATCATTTCGGTGTAGCGCCGGCAAGTCCGGTTCCGGGCGGCGTGGAAGACGTGCTGTGGCTCAAGGCAAACACCGTGCCCAGGGCCGCGCCCGCTGCCAGGGCGGCGCCGATCTTGATCATCAATGATCGCGTCTGGTGTTGTTTGGCTGGAGCAATAGCCACGCCTGCAGGCTTGGCGGCAGCTCCGCCAGCCGTAGGAACGCTTTCCGCGGAAGCTGCTCCGACGGGCTCGGTGGCTTGCTTCTTCGGCTGCGGACCTTCGGGAAGATTCCTCTGTGCCGGAGCCGTGGTAGCGGTGGGCTGCTCCTGCTGCTGCGCGCCAGAAGCGTCAGGATATGTGGTGACCGGCTGCAACGGCGCTTGCGATGGGTTCACGCTGGTGCCGCTCGGATTGGGCTGCTGCGTCTGACTCTGCCCTGCAGGCGGCGAAACCTGGGTATTGGGCGCGGGCGTTGCGGAAGGAGCCTGCTTCGCTGGCTGCGTCTGGGAGGGCGGTTGCGGCTGCTGGGACGTCTCCGGCGGTTGTTGTGCCGAGGGCGAGTTGCTCTGTTGCGCGCTCAATCGGGGCGCGGAACACAAGCTGGCAACCAGCAACGTACTCACGATGGTCATAATTTTGTGTTGCATTGTCATAAAAACCTCGGGGAACTTCTGGTCTTTCCGAACTTATTTGGACTTGATGGGATCAGTACTTGCAGTAAAGTCGCCGAGCCTGTCTCTTCCGGCTTTTGCCCCAAGCAACCGGGCCAAATCAGTGTCTCTGTCCCAATAATGTTTGATGCGATTTTTGAGGCAGCGGGCAAGGGTAAGAAGGTTGGTTTTGTACCAACAGCACTTTTCCATGTTGGGTGAGAAAACGCCCACGATTCGGGCGTTTTGGAGCATATTCGGCCCATTCACCAGTAAAGATGCGATAAACCGGTGGTTGCCCTCCAGCAAAGTCATTGGGCGGCATTCATCAATTCCCAGCAAGATGATCATGCCTTTTGGCAAATTGGTTTGCAGATTGCGGCAAATGTCTGAGATCTTGGCGATGAACGCGGTAGGTTCCGTTTCCTTCAGCTGGCGGATACGCGCCACCACGTTGAGCGCCTTGAGATTACCACCGGCGATTTTCCTCCACTGCGCGCGCGGGAAGACCCTGACCAGTTCGACATCTGCGGGCTCGAACTCGAGCTCCCACCACTGGCGATCTTCAGGCAACTCCCACCACATGGTGTCGCGGCGGCGGAAAAGCAGGGCGCGGCGCAGCGCGTTTTCGGTCTCATTGCTCAGGTCAGGATGGTTGACGATGCCGGCAAACTGTTCGCGGTCAGCTTCGTACTCTTTGTGAAAAAACTCGCCCTGGAGGAACTCGGCGATGACCTCAGCCTCGGTGATGCGGCTCAGCTTCTTCATGCCGCAGCCTTCAGCGCCGGTTTGCGGGCGTGTTTGCGAAGAAACGGCAGCGAGACCAGCGCCAGCATTACGGCCATTAAAACCACGCGCACCAGAATGACCTCATGCAAGGTATGGTGGAAGAGCGTGATGCCGAGCACCAGCGCGCCGCTGAACAGAAGTTGCAGCCATCCGGTGTTGGCGATCCGGCGTGACATTTCATACGCAATGAATACGACGCTTAAGGAGTACAGCCCGGTGGCGACGGCGTACAGCGCCAGCAGCCAGCCGGTTTCGACGAAGCGTGCGCCAAAGATCACGCCCATGATCAGGTGCGGGAAGAGCGCGGCGATAACAACAAATGCGATCGAGATGCCGAACACCAGAAGCAGTGGCAAACCGATGCCATGGGCTTTGCGGTGCTCTTCCTTGGCGGCCGCAGTCACGGGAAACATGGCGTTGACCACGCCGAACCACGCCGCAAAGTAAAGAAGTCGGCCGATTTGCGATATGGCGGCATAAATGCCGGCGGGATCGGAGGAGAAGAAGTGTTTGACCAGCAGGATATCGACATTGTTGATGATCACCTGGCCCACGAAGAAAACGATCGCCTGCAGGGCTTCAGCGAACGACGCCGGTTCACTCACGCCAGGCTGCACCCGCAATTGCGGCGGAATGCGGGGAAGAAAATAAGCTGCGACTACAGAGGCGGATATAGCGCCAACCGCGCCCAGCGCGCCGTATCCGGCAATCACGAACCCGAGCCCGACCACGAACCGGGTCAGGGCTTCAATCACGAAGTTGGCGCCCAGCCGGGGAAAAGCGCATACGCCCTGCATGGCGCCTCGTTTTACCCCTAGCGGCGCGTACACGGTGATGCCCAGGGCGAGAGCCCCCATAATCCATGGGTCGGGAAGGTTCAAATAACCGGCGATGGGCTTTTGCGCCATGAACAGCACCGCCCCCAGAATAAGACTGGCGATCCAAGCCTTACCGAGAAGCGCATGCACAACGGCGGCTTTGCCTTCAGCTGTTTCATTGCGCGCCACAAATTTTGTACACACCAGCTGAAAAGCCAGGCTGATGCACGACGCCAGCAGAAGCATGGTCACCGCGGCATTGATGTGGCCGAACTCGCCGGGCCCGAGCATCCGCGCCATGACGATGTTGTAGGCAAAGTTGAAAACATTGACCAGCATCATGCTGATGAGCATGATCAGGCTTCCGCTGAGTACGGTGGCATGAGCGCTTCTGGGCTGTTGTTTCGCAGTCATTGCGACTTGTGCGTCAGCTCTGGAAAGGGTGACAGCGCTCTCTGATTGCGGCATCACAGTGGCTCTCTAAGCCGCCAAAGGAGCGGCAGGACGTTTATTGTGAAGAAGCTGCTGGCGCATGGCGTTGGGAAGGAAGCCACTGAAGCTGCGGGCAGCGTCGGTGGAGGTTTCATAGATCTCGAACAGGCGCTCCGTGCGCGTGAGTTCCAACACCACCGCCGATTGGGCGGAGAGCGAGGCCAGTTTCACGTCGCCATCGCGCTTGTGGGCTTCAGACATGCAGCGCAAAAGCATCTCCACACCGGCAGCGTCGAGTTGGACAACCTGTGAGAGGTCAAAAACCAGTTGCGGGCGGTCAGCATGGAGAAAGGGCTGCACGTCGCGCAGGAATTCCCGCGCCGTACGGCCATTGACGCGCTCGGGCATTCTCTTAACCACAACCGGCCTGCTATTGATGTCCATATCTCCTCGCTACAACCATGTTGGGGAACTTTTGGGCAGCCTCAGAATCGCAGGCTGATGTTTCGTAACCGGCTGTGTCACCCAAAGCGGGCGAGGTTGTCCGCAGGGCAGTGTTCAAATCAGGCTGCTGCGGCTTTCCGCCAGAGAAAATGCCCTGCGCTGCCACGCGGGGCAGGTAAGTAAGGAAATCTGCCGCGGAGGTCAAAAGCCTTTTGCCTGAGGTGACTGCAATCGAGGCGATCAGCTTGGGATCAACGACTTCGACGCTCACGTCGCGTCGCAGATTGGCAATCTGGCGCATGCCGGCGACGGAATGGGCCAGATCCAGGCCCGCGCCCACGTAGCAATAAGGAAGCACGCTTGAATTTTCTACGACCGATCCGCAATCCACCTGGGCATGATGCTCAACCGAGGCGCAACGAGTGATGACCGCACCGGTACGGATGCGAGCATACGCGCCAATGTAAGCAGGCGCCAGAACGCGCGCGCCTTTTTCGATGATGGCCCCGTGGCCGATCCAGACGCCGGGCTTCAGTTCTTCGCAGGCGGGGCAAGTCTGGGTTTTGCGGGTAAGGATGTCAACAGCAAATTGCCGCAAGTCGCGGGCGTCACCCAGGCTATTCACGTATCCCGTGTGCTCCATTTGCGGGCACTCGCTGCGGCAGCGGCTGAGCTGGCTGCGCAGCAACGATGCAGCGTCATTCCGCCGCGAAGCGCTGATGCAGAAGATTTCCAGACCGCTTCCTTCGTGGGCCACCTGGCTTACCCGGCTGCCACGATCCAGATGGAATTGCACCAGCTTTTCGAA
>WNFM01283895.1_pt1 | contig 15504 bp, 12 predicted proteins | sample 5400271 | NCBI WGS metagenome assembly WNFM01 (sample SAMN13153352, study PRJNA577476) | soil metagenome | isolation source: 60 cm saprolite on Douglas fir-dominated hillslope | place: USA:California | collected 2013-09-17
CCGATTGTCGTCATGACCGCGTTCGGCACGATCGACGGCGCCGTCGAAGCGATGCGCCGCGGCGCGCGCGACTACGTGGAGAAGCCGTGGGACAACCGCCGGCTGCTGACGACGCTGCGTACGCAGGTCGAGCTGAGCCGCGCGCTGCGCACCAGCCAACGGCTCGAGCGCGAGACCCGCACGCTGCATCGCGAAGGGCTCCCTGCGCTGATCGCCGAGTCGCCCGCGATGCAGCCGATCCTGCGGGTCATGGAGCGGGTCGCCGCGTCGGACGCGAACGTGCTCGTGCTGGGAGAACACGGCACCGGCAAGGACGTCGTCGCGCGCTGGCTGCACGCGGCTTCGGCGCGTCGCGATCGCCCCTTCGTCGCAGTGAATCTTGGTGGCATCCCCGACGGCCTGTTCGAGACCGAGCTGTTCGGCCACATGCGGGGCGCCTTCACGGACGCCAAGGCCGACCGCATCGGGCGTCTTGAATTGGCCGACGGCGGCACGCTCTTCCTCGACGAGATCGTGAACCTCCCCCAAGCGCAACAGGCGAAGCTGCTGCGGGTGCTCGAGAGCGGCGAGTTCGAGCGGGTGGGGGCGTCGCACGCGCGCCGCGCCGACGTACGTCTCCTTTCCGCTACGAACGCGGACGTCCAGGCAGAGGTCAAGGCGGGGCGGTTTCGAGAAGACCTGCTGTTTCGTTTGAACACTGTGGAAATGCGGCTGCCGCCGCTACGCGAACGGAGGGAGGACGTCCCGCGGCTCGCGACGCACTTCCTGCAGCGTTACCGCGCCCGCTATCGGAAGGCCGACCTCGCATTCGCCTCCGAAGCGGTGGAGGCGTTGCTGCGCCACCCGTGGCCCGGAAACGTGCGCGAGCTCGATCACACGATCGAGCGCGCCGTGTTGCTTGCCGAGGGCGCCGAAATCCGGGCGCGCGACCTGGGGCTCACCGCCCCCGACGGGAGCCGCACGCTCGACACAATGAGTCTCGAGGACGTCGAGCGGGTGCTCATCAGCAAGGCGCTGAGCCGCGCGGGGGGCAACGCGACTGAAGCCGCGAAGGCGCTGGGGCTGTCGCGCAGCGCGCTCTATCGCCGCCTGAAGCGACATGGCCTTTGAGCGTCGCATCCTGTCCCTCGCGCTCCTCGTCGGGACGCCGGGACTTGTGCTCGGCCTCGTGCTCCTGTGGACCGGCGATTTCAGCGCGCCGACGCAATGGATCCTCACCCTGTTCGCCGTGGGTGTCTCCCTCGCGATAGCGGCCACGCTGCGCGAGCAGGCGATCGGCCCGCTGCAGATCATCTCGAACATGCTGGCCGCCCTGCGGGAGGGCGATTTCTCCGTGCGCGCCGGCGGCGCGAACCCCAAGGATGCGCTCGGCCTGCTGCTGCTCGAGCTGAATGGTCTCGGCGAGGACCTGCGCGCCCAGCGGCTCGGCGCCCTCGAGGCAACGGCGCTGCTGCGGCGCGTGATGGAAGAGATCGATGTCGCCGTGTTCGCGTTCGACGGCGCGGCGGCGCTGCGTGTCGTGAACCGCGCCGGTGCGGCGCTGCTGGGCCGCCCCGCCGAGCAGCTGCTCGGCAAAAGTGCCACCGAGCTGGGGCTCGCCGAGGCGCTCGGCGGCGAGACTCCGCGCGTGTGGGACTGGCAGGGACGGTGGGAAGTGCGTCGCGGCACGTTCCGCCAAGGCGGCCAGCCGCACCAGCTCCTGGTACTCGCGGATGTCAGCCGCGCCTTGGGCGAGGAAGAGCGCCAGGCCTGGCGGCGCCTGATTCGCGTGCTCTCGCACGAGCTCAACAACTCGCTCGCGCCGATCACGTCGATCGCCGACAGCCTGCGCGGCTTCGTCGAGCGGATGCCCGCCGAGACGGAGTCGCGGGCCGATCTGCTCAAGGGCCTGGGCGTGATCGGGACGCGCTCACAATCGCTGAGCCGCCTGATGGCGGCGTATGCGCGTCTCGCGCGTCTGCCGCCGCCCCGGATCGAAGCGGTCGCCGTTGAAGAATGGGTGCGGCGCGTCGTGGCGCTCGAGACGCGGCTTCCCGTCGCCATCCGCCCCGGACCCGAGATCACGATCCGGGCCGATGGCGGGCAGCTCGATCAGCTGCTGATCAACCTCGTGCGCAACGCGGTGGACGCGACGCTCGAAACACGGGGCGCCGTCGAAGTGGGGTGGTCGAGCGAGAACCGGCATCTGCTCATCTGGGTGCGGGACGAGGGCACCGGGCTGGCGGACACAGGGAATCTGTTCGTGCCGTTTTACACGACTAAGCCCCTAGGCTCCGGCATCGGGCTCGCGCTCTCGCGCCAGATCGCCGAGGCGCACGGGGGCACACTTTCGCTCGGCAACCGGGCCGGGGCGCCGGGGTGTGAGGCCAAGCTCGCGCTGCCAATCGACTAGGGTTCGGGTGACCCGAGTCGCAGTGAGTTGCGATCGCGCATCACCTGCTTCTGCGGTGCGACAGAGGTTCGCTGATCAGGGGGAAGAGTAAAGATCACTAGGCCCCCGCCGTGGTCACTCCGCGTTATAACATAGCCCGCCACAACAGCTTAAAGCGTTACAAACTGCGCAGTCATGGGGGCATGACGCTTGATGTGCGCAGTCCGTCATGTGCCGGGGCTCCGTCGTGATCGCTGTGACGTTGCTCAGCTTCGTCGCGTGCGCGCCCGCCGTCGCGCAGAGCTCCTCCGTGGCGGAGCGACGGGTTTCCTATGGCGCGGAGATCGCATTCCGCTCGGGTCACGCGGACCGCGGGTTCGTCATCAACGATCGTCCCGTGGTCCAGCCCGTGGTGTGGGTGACCCGGAGGAGAGCCGAGTTCTCGGTGTGGGGCAACCTCCCCCTGGCGGAGACCACGGACCGGGCGCGCCCGGAGATCGCGGAGCTAGAGCTGACGCGGAAATACGAGTGGAAGAACCTCACGATCGCGCCGGCCGTCACGATGTACTTCTACCACGATGCCCTGAACTTCGATAACGAGCGCTCGATGTCGGGTTGGCTGCACCTGTCCTATGACGTCGGGCCGTTCCGCGTGTTCACGCACCAGAGTCTCGACGTGCTGACGTACCGAGGCGCGTACTACGGTGAAGCCGGGCTCGCGTCCGAGGGGCATGCGTCGGAACGGGTCGAGCTCGGGGGCTCGCTCGGCGCCGGATGGGCCTCCACGCGGTTCAACGATGCCTATGCCGACGTCGCCAGGGCGGGCCTCGATCGCGTCAGCGTCGCGGCTTGGCTGACGGTGCACGTGACGCCGCACTACTACGTCACCCCGGACTTCGAGTTCAGCACGATCGTCAACCCTCGGGTTCGCGCGGCGCTGACACGTCCGACCTTCCTCTTTCTCAGGCTGACCACGGGAATGGAATTCTAAATGCCTCCGTCGACGATCGTCCGAACGCGTCCGGCCACGGTCCCGGCCGTCCCGCGGGCGCCCCAATACACACCGAGTCTCGTTGCCCGACTGGCGCGGCTCCAGAAAACCCTGCGGCCCACGCCACACGTGCCGCTGGCCGTGGAGCACATGAACCTGTTCGCCAAGCTCGAGTACCTGAACCCGGTGGGCAGCATCAAAGACCGCGCCGCCTTCTGGATCCTCAAGCGGGCCGCGGAGCGCGGGGAGATCTGCGAGGAGACTACGGTGATCGAGTCGTCGTCGGGGAATTTCGCGTCCGCGCTCGCCGCGTTCACGCGCCTCGTCGGTCTGCAGTTCATTCCGGTCATCGACCCCAACATCTCCAGCATCTACGAATCCTTCCTCCGGCGCCTCTGCCCGACGGTGGTGAAGGTCGAGGAGCGGGACGACACCGGTGGCTTTCTGAAGACCCGCCTCGACATGGTGAAGCACCTGTGTGACACCACGCCGAACGCCTTCTGGACGAACCAATACGGCAACCCGGACGCCGTGGAAGCCCACTACGAGCTCACCGCGGGGGAGATCTCTGCGGAGTTCGACTCGCTCGACTTCGCGTTCATCGGCGTCAGCACGGGGGGGACGATCGCCGGAATCTCTCGCCGGCTGAAGGAGCGGTATCCGAAGGTCCGGATCATCGCCGTCGATACCAAAGGGTCCGTGATTTTCGGAGACGTGCCCCGCAAGCGCCACATCCCCGCGGTCGGGTCGAGCATCGTCCCGCCGCTCCTGTCGCAGGCCCTGATCGACGACGTCGTCCTGATCCCCGAGTTGGAAGCTGTCGCGGCGTGTCACGAGCTGCTCGAGACGCACGGGCTGTTCGCGGGCGGCTCGAGCGGGACGGTGTACGCCGCCGTCAAGCGATATGCGGCGAGGATGGCACGCTGGGGATTCGTCGGGGCGAGGCGCCCCACGGTGCTGTTCCTGTGCGCCGACCGCGGGACGCCATACCTCGATACGGTGTTCGACCCCACGTGGGCGACGAGGCTCGGGTAGCGGCCATGTCCTTCGAACTCTCGATCATCAACGGGAAGACGGTTTTCGATATCGTCAGCACGCATCGGGACGCGTGCGTCGACATCGTCCGGAACGCGTACCTCGCGCACGCCAACGGGCAGACCGTGAACCCGCACAGTTACTTCCTGAAGTTCCCCGAGAAGCCCGATTGCCGCATCATCGCGCTGCCGGCCTTCCTCGGAGACGGGTTCGCGGTCGCCGGGCTCAAGTGGATCGCCAGTTACCCGGGCAACGTCCAGCGCGGCTTCCCCCGTGCGTCGGCCGTGCTCGTGCTGAACGACTACGAGACCGGGTATCCCTTTGCGATCCTCGAGAGCTCGATCATCTCGGCGGCGCGGACGGCCGCGTCGGCCGCGCTCGCCGCCTACTGGTTGAACGGGCAATCGCGCCGCGCGGACTCGCTGGGCATCGTGGGCACCGGGTTCATCGCCCGCTACGTCTACGACTTCCTGCTCGACACCGGGTGGGCGTTCCGGGAGGTGCGCCTCTACGACCAGTCGCTGGCGGCGAGCGAGCACTTCCGGGACACCGCGTGCCGCGTCGATCGCCACAAGGTGGTCAAGGTCGTCCCGCACGTGACAGACCTGCTCAGCGCCTCTGACTTGATCGTGTTCACGACCGTGGCGTCCACACCGCACATCGCGGATCCGTGGCTGTTCGATCACAACCCGCTGGTGCTGCACATCTCGCTGCGCGATCTCGCCCCCGAGATCCTCATTCGATCCCAAAACGTGGTCGACGACGTCGACCACGTCATGAAGGCGAACACCTCCGCCCATCTCACCGAGCAGCAGACGGGAAACCGCAACTTCGTCACGGCTACGCTGGCCGAGGTCATGTTGGGACAACGATCGGTGAATCGCAGCCGGCCGATCATTTTCTCTCCCTTCGGCATGGGGGTACTCGATCTGGCGGTCGGCAAGTGGGTGTACGACCAGGCCGTCGCCGCCGGCCAGGACCAGCGCGTATCTGACTTCTTCTACGAGACGGCGAAATGACGACGGTCGCCCTGCCGGGGTCGCTCGAGACCACGTTCGCCGAGGTGCTCGCGGAGGTGCTGCGCATCGACGATGTGCCGGTCGACAGCCACTTCTTCGATGAGCTCGGCGCCGACTCGCTGCTCATGGCGCAGTTCTGCGCGCGCGTACGGAAGCGCGGTCTGCCGTCGGTATCGATGAAGGACGTCTACGCGCACCCGACGATCCGCAGCCTGGCTGCGGCGGTGGCGGAAGCCGCACGGCCCAACCGCCCAACCGCCCAACCGCCCTCCCCGACGCCGACCAACTCGCGTGAGTATGTGGTCTGCGGCGCGCTGCAGGTGCTCTTCTACTTCGGGTTTTCGTACGTGGGCGTGGTCGCTGCCGTCGAGGGCTTTCAATTACTGGTCGCCGAGGCGACCGGGGCCGAACGTCTCCTGCGCCTGGTGCTGTTCGGCGGCGCGGCGTTCCTCGTCGTGGCCGCGGTTCCGATCGCGGCGAAATGGCTGCTGATTGGTCGCTGGAGGCCGCGGCAGATTCGCCTTTGGAGCCTTGACTACCTCCGCTTCTGGATCGTGAAGACGCTGATCCGGTCGAACCCGGCCCCCTACCTGTTCGTCGGCACGCCCTTATACGGGCTCTATCTGCGGGCGCTGGGCGCGAAGGTCGGTGCCGGGGTCGTGATCCTCTCGCGGCGCATTCCCGTGTGCACCGACCTGCTCGCGATCGGCGCGGGAACGGTCATTCGCCGAGAGGTGAGCTTCCTCGGCTATCGGGCACAGGCGGGCCGGATCGAGATCGGCCCCGTGACCCTCGGCCGCGACGTGTTTGTCGGCGAAATGGCGGTGCTCGACATCGACACGTCGCTGGGCGACGGAGCGCAGCTCGGCCACGTTTCCGCCCTGCACCGGGGCCAGGCGGTCCCGGCCGGCGAGCGCTGGCACGGATCTCCGGCACAACGCACGGACACGAATTACCTCCGCGTCCCGCCGGCCCGGTGCACCCGGTTGCGGCGCGCGGCGTCCGGCACCTTCACGTTGCTCGGCATCCTGCTGGTGGGCGCGCCGCTGCTGGAGTTCGGGCTGAGTTTCCTGTTCGCCCAGGTGTCGGCATTGGTCAAGGGGGGATTCTTGATCGAGGCATTCGCCTTCTCGGTCGTCCTCTTCTTCGGCGCGCTGCTCGTCGGTCTGCTGGCCGTCGGCACCGTTCCTCGCGCGTTGCGCCGGCTCATCACGCCGGACACGGTCTATCCGCTGTACGGCTTTCGCTACACGGCGTATCGGCTCATGGTGGGATTGTGCCGCATGCGGTTCTTCCCGATGCTCTTCGGGGACAGCTCCTACATCGTGCACTTCCTGCGGTGGGTCGGTTATCGTCTCACGCCCGTCGTCCAGACCGGGTCGAACTTCGGCAGCGAACTGACGACGACGAACCCGTTCCTCACGTCGGTCGGCAGCGGCACGATGATCGCCGACGGTCTCAATGTGCTCACCGACGAGGTCTCGAGCACGTCATTCCGCGTGTCGCGGGCAGCGATTGGGCCCCGTAACTTCCTGGGGAACTACGTCACCTATCCCGCGGGCGGACGGACCGGCGACAACTGCCTGCTCGCGACCAAGGTGATGGTCCCGCTCGACGGCAAGGTTCGCGAAGGGGTGGGCCTGCTGGGCTCGCCCTCGTTCGAGATTCCACGCTCGGTGGAGCGCGACAGCTGCTTCGACCACCTCCGGACGGGCGAGGCGCTGCGCCGCGGCCTCGCCGCCAAGAATCGCTTCAACCTCGGCACGATCGGCATTTTTCTCACCACGCGCTGGCTGGGCGTCTTCCTCATGGTGCTCATCGACCTCGTCGCGCTACAGAGCTCACGTACCTTCACCGGGGCGCTGTTCGCGCTCAGCGCCGTCGTCGCCGCGATTTACTACGCCCTCGTCGAGCGGTGCTTCGAATCGCTCGGCCCACCGCCACCGTCGATCTGCTCGATCTACGACCCCGGCTTCTGGTGGGTCGAGCGCGTCTGGAAGCTGCACCCGATCAACTTCCTGCACCTCTTCGACGGCACACCATTCAAGAGCGTGCTGTGGCGCCTGATTGGCGTGCGGTTCGGCAAGCGGGTGTACGACGACGGCGTCTTCATCTCCGAGCCGACCCTGACCGTCATCGGCGACGAGTGCGTGCTCAATCAGCAGAGCATCATTCAGTGCGATTCGCAGGAGGATGGCACCTACAAGTCCGGCCCGGCGACGATCGGCGCGGGCTGCACCATCGGCGTCGGCGCCTTCGTGCACTACGACGTCACGATGGAGGATGGCGCGGTGCTCGCGGCGGATTCGTTTCTCATGAAGGGAGAGACCGTTCCGGCCCGCGCGCGGTGGGGCGGCAACCCGGCGAGGGAGCTGTGATCGGGCCGGTGCGGCACCAGGAGCGCATCGACGCCATCGACATTCTGCGCGGCGTGGCGATTCTGGGAATCCTCATCGTCAATATGCAGCTCTTCAGCATGCCTGAAGGTCTGCCCGTCGATGGGACAGTGGACAGACTGATCCTCTTCTTCGCACAAGAGAAGTTCAAAGCTCTGTTCTCCTTCCTCTTTGGTTTGGGCCTGGCGGCGCGCGCGGCGTGCGCTTTCTTCCGGTCTACGCCCGCCGCTTGGGTGTCTTGTTCGTGATCGGGGTGGCGCATTTTCTCTTCCTGTGGGACGGCGACATCCTGCATGATTACGCGGAGAATGGCGTTGTCCTGCTGTTCTTTCGCCAACTCTCACCCAAGATCCTGCTTGTGTCGGCTGGTGTCTTGCTCGCCGTTCCCCTGTTCTTCTTTGGCCTCACGTCGTACAACTCGATCACCCATCGAGTCAGTCCGCCACTAAAGAGCTGGATTGCGTACGAGACCGAGCCGGACGGTCAACAGACCATCGACGAAAACCGGCGCATTTACTCGAGCGGGACCTATGGCGAGCAGATTGGGCTCAGAGCGCGCGAATTGCCGGAGGACGTCACGCCGGACATCGATGATGCCTATGTACTCGCGCTCTTCCTGCTGGGCCTGTACGCCGGGCGACGCCGGATCTTCCACGCGGTCCCCGCCCATCTCCCGTTCATCCGGCGCGTGCAACGCTGGGGGCTGATCCTCGGCGTAGGGGGGAACGCGGCGTTTGCGGTGGGAGGGGCCTTCGATCCGTCACCCACGTCGGTCATGCAGAACGTGGGAAGGCTGTGCTTGGTCGTTGCCGCACCGGCCCTGATGCTCTTTTATGCCTCGACGATCATTCTCTTGACGCAACATGAGATCTGGCGCCGGCGGCTGGCGCCACTGGCGGCGGTGGGGCGCACGGCGCTCAGCAACTATCTGCTGCAGTCACTCATCTGCACCACGATCTTCTATAGCTACGGTCTCGCCCTCTTCGGCAAGGTCGGACCGTCTCTGGGCCTGCTCCTCACCATGACCATCTTTCTGATCCAGATCCCCTTGAGTGTATGGTGGCTGCGGCGATTCCAGTTTGGCCCGGTAGAGTGGCTGTGGAGATCGCTGACGTATTGGCAACGGCAGCCCATGCGAGTGAGCCCAAGGGTCGGGCGGGTAGGGACGCAGCATGCTGCGCCCCTACCGCGGGAGCGGTGACATGAGCGAGCGCGCTGTGTCGATCCTCGCCGGGTCGAGCCGGAACCTTCCTCACGCCCGAGCCCACGAGCTCTTCGAAGAGCAAGCGCGGATGCGGCCCGAGGCCATCGCGGCCGTGCACGGTTCGACACAGCTCACGTACGCCGAGCTCAATGCTCGCGCCAACCAGGTGGCCCGAGCGCTGCTCGCGCGCGCGCTCACGCGCGAAGGGGTCGTCGGTGTGGTGACCGAGCGCAGTCTCGACTGGATGACCGCGGTGCTCGCAATCTTCAAGGCGGGGGGTGCGTACTTGCCCATCGAGCCGCAGTTCCCACCCGAACGTATCGCCAAGACCCTCGCGCGCGCCGGCGCGCCGCTGGTGCTCACCGAGGAGCTGATCGAGGCGATGCACCGGGAGGGCCATGCCGAAGACAACCTGGGAATCGAGGTGTCCCCCGAGCAGCTCGCGTACATCTACTTCACCTCCGGCTCGACGGGGGAGCCCAAGGGCGCGATGTGCGAGCACGCGGGACTCTTGAACCACCTGTTCGCCAAGATCGACGACCTGAAGATCACCGCAGGAACCGCAGTGGCCCAGACGGCGCCGCAGTGTTTCGACATCTCCTTGTGGCAGCTGATGGCGGCGCTGTTGGTCGGTGGCCGCGTGGTGATCGTCGAGCAGGAGACGATCCTCGATGCCAGGCGCTTCATCGGCAAGATCGTCAACACGCGGGTCAACATCGTGCAGCTCGTGCCGTCTTACCTCGAGGTCCTCGTGTCCTATCTGGCGCAGCACCCAAGCGAACTCCCGGACGTCGAGTACGTCGTGGCGACGGGCGAGGCCCTCAAGAAGGAGCTGGTGGAGCGCTGGTTCGCGGTCCAGCCGGGCATCAAGCTGGTGAACGCCTACGGGCTGACCGAGACCTCGGACGACACCAATCACGAGATCATGGACCGCCCGCCGTCCGGGGAACGCGTATCGCTGGGCCGCCCGATCAACAACGTGCACATCTACGTCGTCGACGAACAACTGCAGCCGGTGCCGACGGGCGAGCCCGGAGAGATCGTCTTCTCCGGCGTCTGCGTGGGCCGGGGGTACATCAACGACCCCGAACGGACGCGGCGCGCGTTCATGCAGGATCCGCTTTGCCCAGGGCAGCGCCTGTACCGCAGCGGCGACTACGGCCGCGCTCTGCCGGACGGCAAACTCGAGTTTCTCGGGCGGCGGGATTCGCAGGTGAAGCTCCACGGCTTCCGGATCGAGATCGGCGAGGTTGAGAACGCGCTCTTGCGCGTCGGTGGCGTGCGTGACGGCGCGGTGGTGGTGAACACGCACCTCGTAGCCTTCTACCGCGCCGCGCGGCCACTCGACTCCGCCCGCATGCGGGAAACGCTCGCGCAGTCGCTCCCGGCGTACATGGTGCCCTCGGCCTTCCATTGGCGGGAGACATGGCCGCTGACCGAGAACGGCAAGATCGACCGGAAGGCCTTGGCCGCGCTCGCCGGAGACCTGGACGGCGCCGAGCAGAACCACGAGGGGCTGGCGACGGCGACGGAGCAGTGGTTGGCCGCTGCGTGGGCCGACGTGCTTGGCATTCCCAAGGAGCAGATCGGCAGACGCGATCGTTTTTTCGATCTCGGCGGCACGTCGTTGTCGGCGTTGAAGCTGGTGATCGCGCTCGACCGTGCGGTGTCGTTCAAGGACCTCACCTTGCACCCGGCGCTCGCCGATCAGGCGGCGCTCATCGACCAGCGAGGCGTTCGGTCGGCATGACGCACCCTTCCTCGGCCTCCATGCTCAACGCTGATGCGCAAGCGGGCAAACCGCTGGTGCTCACGGTCGAGGCAACGGATGGTGCGGCGCACTGGGCCGCCGAACACCGCAACGCGCTGCGCACCTTCGTCGCGGAACATGGGGCCCTGCTGGTGCGCGGCCTCGGGGTACGCGACGCGGCCGAGGCCGAGGCGGTATTTCGGCGCTTCGGCAGCCTGATGACCGAGACCGAAGGGTTCGCGCCTCGGCACCGCTACGCGCAGGGCGTCTACTCGGCGTCGAAGTGGCCGCCCAACCAGGCCATGTGCGCGCACCACGAGCTCAGCTACGCGCTCCAAGTGCCGGGCCTCATGCTGTTCGCGTGCCTCGTCGCGCCTAGAGGGGGTGGAGCGACTCCGGTGGCCGACGGGCCGGCGGTGCTCGAAGCGTTCCCAGCGGAGCTGGTCGAGCGGTTCGAGCCGGAAGGCTGGCTCCTCATCCGCAACTACAACGATGAGATCGGGGCGTCCGTCGCGGACGCCTTCGGCACGGACGACCGCGGCGCGGTCGAGAGCTACTGCCGTGCCAACGCCATCGAGTTCGAGTGGCGGGATGGCGGCGTGCTGCGCACGTGGCAGCGCCGCAGCGCTATCGTCCGTCATCCGCTCACGGGACAGCGTTGCTGGTTCAATCAGATCGCATTTCTGAACGAGTGGACGATACTCCCCGAAGTGCGCGAGTACCTCGTGGAGGTCTACGGCCAGGACGGGCTGCCGTTCAATACGTGCTTCGGCAACGGCGATCCGATCGGCGCGGATGTCGTGCAGGCGATCAATGAAGCGTACGAGGCCAACACCGTACGCGAGGGGTGGCAAGCCGGCGACCTGCTGCTGGTGGACAACGTGCGCACGGCGCATGGCCGAGAGGCCTTCGAGGGGCCCCGCGACGTCGTGGTCGCGATGGCCGACGCCGTGCGGGTGACCGAGCTGTGAAGACGGGTGAAGTGCACAGCTGGTGCGTCTCTCTGGACGTACCGTCTGAGACCAGCGCCGGCCTTTACGCGACGCTCTCGCAGGACGAACGAGATCGGAGCGCGCGGTTTCGGTTTGCGCGTGACCGGCAGCGTTTTGTTGCGGCGCGCGGAGCCCTGCGCGCCTTGCTGGGGCGATACCTCGGAACGCGACCGGGCCAGATACGCTTCGCGTATAACGCGTTCGGCAAGCCTGACCTGAGCCCTGAACTCGGCAGCCGGCTCAGGTTCAACGTTTCGCACTCAGCTGATCTTGCGGTTATCGCCATCACCACGGATGCCGCCATCGGCGTCGATCTTGAGTACATCCGGCCGGACCCTGATTATCCCGAGATCGCACGGAGCGTGTTCACGGCGGCCGAAGGCGATCAGTTGAATAGCGTCCCGAGTCACCTTTACCCGCAGGCCTTCTTGAGTTGTTGGACACAGAAGGAGGCCTACTTGAAGGCTCGGGGCGAGGGTCTCGCGGGCCTGGATGGGACAGCAACCGACGCCGTCACCTTCCAACCGGCTCCAGGCTATATCGGGGCGTTGTTCGTGGAGGGAATGGCGGAGTACCGTATCGAGCAGCGCGTCGCTAACCTAGGGGCGACGTCACCGTAGCTCTCGCGCTCGTGGACAGCGAGTCCGATATTGTAGCGTGCGCGACCACCTGAATGCGGCGCTCGCCGACCGGTATGCGGTGGAGCGTGAACTGGGTCGGGGCGGCATGGCCTCAGTGTGGCTGGCCCGCGACCTGCGCCACGACCGAGCGGTCGCCCTCAAGGTCCTGCACGAGGCGCTCGCCGGCGCCATCGGTGTGGAGCGCTTCGTCCGCGAGATCCGGCTCACCGCACGATTCCAGCACCCGAATATTGTCCCCGTGTTGGACTCCGGCGCCTTCCCGGGACCGAATGGCGTCACGCTTCCCTGGTATACGATGGCGTACATCGCCGGCGAATCGCTGCGCGCCCGGCTGGACCGCGAGCGACACCTTCCGATCGAGCAAGCCCTGCGCATCACCGAACAAGCGGCCGCCGCGCTTCAGGCCGCGCACCGCGCAGGGATCGTGCACCGGGACATCAAGCCGGAGAACCTCCTGCTCGCCGACGGGCATGCGTACGTGGCCGATTTCGGCATTGCCAAGGCGCTGATCGAGACGGGCGGCGAGCGCCTCACGAATACCGGCCTCGCCATCGGCACGCCGGTGTACATGAGTCCCGAACAGTCGAGCGCCGAGGCCCTGGATGCTCGGAGCGATCAGTACAGCCTGGCCTGCGTCCTGTACGAGATGTTGGCTGGCGAACCACCGTTCACCGGGCCCACTGCCCAAGCGATCATGGCGCGCCGCCTGTCCGAAGCCGCGCGGCCCGTCCGCCCGGTGCGCTCAGCGGTGCCGGTCGCCGTCGAAGCGGCGCTGCTCAAGGCGCTGGAGCGAATCCCCGCCGACCGTTTCTCCGACGTCTCGGCGTTCGCGGTCGCGCTCCGGAGTGCGACAACGACGAAGAGCCGTCCTACTCCAACCCGCCGGACCACAGTCCTCCGCGCCGTCGGCGCCACGCTGCTGCTCGGTGCCATCGCACTCACCGCGTGGCGGGTCGTGCATGCCCGAGGCAGGGCGCCGTTCGCGCGGGATCCTGTAGTCGTCGCGCTCTACGAACGCGGCGTTCGGGGCTACGACAAGCGCACGCCGGCGGGAGCGAACGACGCGATCCAGGCCTTGACGGCCGCGGTGCAGCGGGATTCAACGTATGCGCCAGCATGGGCGGAGCTCGCCAAGGCGTACGCGCGCGCCTTCGAGCGGCGGTTCGTGTTCCCTGGCGTGGCCCGGGACAGCGTCCTCCGGCTCGCGGTGACGGCGGTGGACCGTGCCCTGGCGCTCGATCGCCGGAACGGGGATGCGTGGGCGACCCAGGCCTACGTGAGCCGCCAACTCGATCCGACCGACCTCGCGCCGGCCTTTCGATCCCTCCAGGAGGCGCTGGCCCTCGATTCGAGCAACACCACCGCCTGGCATTACTTGGCGATCAGCCTTGCCGAGTCCGGCGACATGGACAAGGCGCTGGCGGCGTGGCACCGCTCGGTGATGGCGAATCCCTCCTATGCCCAGGGTCTCGCCTACCTCGGCCTCGGCTATTACTGGCGACGTCAGTACGATAGCGCATCGCGCTGGGCGGACAGCTCGATTGCAGTGGAGCCGAATTATTTGCTGGGCCGCACCACCGTGGGTCAAGTCGCCGTCGAACTCGGTAACGTGGCGCGCGGGCGCGCGGCTTTCGCTGCGGCCCGGCGGCTCGGCTCCGACGTCGAAGCGGTGAATACACTGGCCGGGAGCGCGCTCGCTGAGGCGCGCGGTGGCTCCACTCGCGAGGCGCGCCGCATCCTCCGGCGTGCCGAAGCACTCGCCACGGCCTACGCGCCGGCTCCGCTGCATACCGCCGTGTACATGGCCCAGGCATATGCCGCGCTCGGCGATGCGAAACACGCCATCGCGTGGCTGCGACGGTACACGCCGCGCGAAGACTTGCATTTTCAGCTTCATCTCCGCTGCGACCCGCCGTACGACCCGATCGGGCGCGAGCCGGGCTTCCAGGCGCTGCTGCTCGTGCGCGGAGGGCGCCCAGCCCATGGCTGCTAGCTCGTTGGTTGGTTGACACCACGAGTCACGGCGCCAACCGATGTACCGCCTTGATCACGACGGCCCCGTTCAAGGGGCGCATGAGCGACCGACCGCTGGGAAACGCGTACGACGCCCCCGGGAAGGTCGTGAATCCGGAATTCCACACCACGTATACGTCGTCGCCGATCACCGGAATCCAGTGGAACCGCACGTTGAAGTCGACGCGCTCGTTTTCGTTGTCGTACTGAACAAACGCGAGCAGGCTGGTGCGAGGGTCGAAGTCGTATTCCAAACGCATCGCTGACAGCACAGCGGTGAACGAACCGCCGGGCAACTGCGCTGTTGTCCGTGTCAGATCGGTGCTCACGATGACATGACCCCCGCCGCGCCACGCCGCGCTGAGTTCGAGGTCGGTGCTGTGACCCGCGTAGAACCGGCCCCAATTCGCGAATGCGCCGAAGCTCAACTGGCGGCCTGGGGACATGAAGTACTGCAGTTCGTACCTGGACCACCAGTACCGTCCGGGCGGGATCCGGACCCCGCGGAAGATGTCGAAGGTGTCGGTGGGAGCGTCCATCAGGCGCTGGAGGTTAACCTCGAAGNNNCCGCCACTCGAACCAGGCCGTCTGCCAGTCCCCACTCCGGAGTGGTGAGCCCGTGTTGTTCGCGATGATGTCCCAGCTTGGGATGGGAAACGTGAGGTCGAGCTGCCGGATCCCCAACACGCCTGGCCGCGGCATGAAATCCACGTGCCCGGTCGTCTCCCAGATCCCCGTGCGGCGAACGAAGCCAAGCGGCGGGGCAAAGCCCGAATCGATGCGGTAGAGCGAGACGAAATTGTCGAACAAGTCGTTCGGGTTGTCGGTGGAGAGCCGCCACGCGAGCGGCGCGCCGGACACGCCGGGCGTCCGGCTGCCCGCGATCCAGAATTTGGGCTCCACATTCTGTCCGTGGACCACGAGGGGGAGGTCCACATCGAAGCCGCCGGCGGCCTGGGCGCCGCCGCTCGAGACCGTCCGCAGACTTCCGATCGCACCGACATAGGACCGCGCGAAGAGGTCGTGCTGCACCCGGAGCACCGCGTCGTTGGCGCGGTCGGCGCCGCCGGTCTGCGTGTCGAGCAGCCCGAG
>WNFM01359036.1_pt1 | contig 15502 bp, 16 predicted proteins | sample 5400271 | NCBI WGS metagenome assembly WNFM01 (sample SAMN13153352, study PRJNA577476) | soil metagenome | isolation source: 60 cm saprolite on Douglas fir-dominated hillslope | place: USA:California | collected 2013-09-17
GGCGTGCAGCAGGCGCTGCTGAAGATCATGGAAGGCACCGTTGCCTCCGTGCCTCCGCAGGGCGGCCGCAAGCATCCGCAGCAGGAGTTCCTGCAGGTCGACACCACGAACATCCTGTTCATCTGCGGCGGCGCCTTCTCGGGCCTCGAGAAGATCATCTCCGCGCGCGGCCGTTCGACCTCGATCGGTTTCGCGGCGCAGGTTCTGGCACCGGAAGACCGCCGCACCGGCGAAATCTTCCGCCATGTCGAGCCGGAAGATCTATTGAAGTACGGCCTGATCCCGGAATTCGTCGGCCGCTTGCCGGTCGTGGCGACGCTGGAAGATCTGGACGAGGTTTCGCTGAAGAAGATCCTGACCGATCCGAAGAACGCGCTGGTCAAGCAGTACCAGCGGCTGTTCGAGATGGAGAACATCGAGCTCACCTTCGCCGACGAGGCGCTTGGCGCGGTGGCCCGCAGGGCGATCGAGCGCAAGACCGGCGCGCGCGGACTGCGTTCGATCCTCGAAAGCATCCTGCTCGAGACCATGTTCGATCTTCCGGGTCTGGAAGGCGTCGAGGAAGTGGTGATCTCGCGCGAAGTCGTCGAGGGAACCGCCCGTCCGCTCTACATCTATGCGGACCGTTCCGACCGTGCGGTCGAGAGCAGCGCCAGCGCGTAATCGCGCTCGCGCCTGGCGCGAATTGGGTACCCCAACTGACGCGGCTGCCGGACGTTCCGGCGGCCGGTGTGGCGTAGGTATTTCGCGCGTTTGGCCCGGTTTGACCGGCATTTTTCCGTGACTTGACACCCCTGTACCCGATAGCCACCTAATGCTGTCGGTGGCGTGAATCGTGCTTTAGATTCGAAGCCGAGATCGTCACCGAAACGATCCGGGAAGCAGGCAGCGCAAGCCGCCAAACGACCCGGAACCTCTCGGCACCTTGTGCGGTTGCGCCAAGCGAAGCGGACCGCGTGCAAGGGGGCACAACAAAAGGAACAGGCCATGACCACCCCGAAAGTTCGGCCAACCATCGTTCACGGCGAAAGCCACTCCTATCCGGTGTTGCCGCTGCGCGACATCGTCGTTTTTCCGCACATGATCGTGCCCCTGTTCGTTGGCCGCGAGAAATCGATCCGCGCGCTCGAAGAGGTGATGAAGAACGACGCGCTGATCCTGCTGGCGACCCAGAAGAACGCTTCCGACGACGATCCAAATCCGGATTCGATCTACGAAGTCGGTACGCTTGCCAGCGTGCTGCAGCTGCTCAAGTTGCCGGACGGCACCGTCAAGGTGCTCGTCGAAGGGCTCGAGCGCGCGCGCGTCGAGAAATATTCCGACCGCACCGAATATTATGAAGCGACCGCGGTTGCGCTCGCCGACGTCGACGCCAGTTCGGTCGAGGCCGAAGCGCTGTCACGTTCGGTGGTGTCCGACTTCGAAAGCTATGTGAAACTGAACAAGAAGATCTCCGCCGAAGTCGTCGGCGTGGTTCAGGCGATCACTGACTTTGCCAAGCTGAGCGATCAGGTCGCGCAGCATCTCGCCGTCAAGATCGCCGATCGCCAGGGCATCCTGGAAACGTTGTCCGTCACGCAGCGCCTGGAGAAGGTGCTGGGCCTGATGGAGAGCGAGATCTCGGTGCTGCAGGTCGAGAAGCGCATCCGCTCGCGCGTCAAGCGCCAGATGGAAAAGACCCAGCGCGAATATTATTTGAACGAGCAGATGAAGGCGATCCAGAAGGAACTCGGCGACGACGAAGGTCGCGACGAGCTGGCCGATCTGGAGGAGAAGATTGCCAAGACCAAGCTTTCCAAGGAAGCGCGGGACAAGGCGCAGCATGAATTGAAGAAGCTGCGCCAGATGTCGCCGATGTCCGCGGAAGCGACCGTCGTGCGCAACTATCTCGATTGGCTGCTGTCGATTCCGTGGAACAAGAAGTCCAAGGTCAAGAAGGACCTCGAGGCGGCGCAGGCCGTGCTGGACAACGACCATTACGGGCTCGAGAAGGTCAAGGACCGCATCGTCGAGTATCTGGCGGTGCAGACCCGCGCCAACAAGCTGACCGGACCGATCCTGTGCCTGGTCGGACCTCCCGGCGTCGGCAAGACCTCGCTCGGCAAGTCGATCGCGAAGGCGACCGGACGCGAGTTCGTGCGCGTGTCGCTCGGCGGCGTGCGCGACGAGGCCGAGATCCGCGGTCACCGCCGTACCTATATCGGCTCGATGCCCGGCAAGATCATCCAGTCGATGAGGAAGGCCAAGACCTCGAACCCGCTGTTCCTGCTGGACGAGATCGACAAGATGGGCGCCGATTTCCGCGGCGATCCGTCGTCGGCGCTGCTTGAGGTTTTGGACCCCGAGCAGAACGGCACGTTTGCCGACCACTATCTGGAGGTCGACTACGATCTGTCGAACGTCATGTTCATCACGACCGCGAATACGCTGAATATTCCGGGCCCGCTGATGGACCGCATGGAGATCATCCGGATCGCCGGCTATACCGAGAACGAGAAAGTCGAGATCGCGCGCAAGCACCTGATCCCGAACGCCATCTCCAAGCATGGCCTCGATTCCAAGGAATGGTCGATCGATGACGATGCCTTGCTGCTGATGATCCGCCGCTACACCCGCGAAGCGGGCGTGCGTAACCTGGAGCGTGAGCTTTCGACACTCGCCCGCAAGGCCGTGAAGGAGCTGATGATCTCCAAGAAGAAGTCGGTCAAGGTCACCGAGAAGACTCTGGAAGAGTTCCTCGGCGTGCCGAAGTACCGTTACGGCGAGATCGAAAGCGAGCCGCAGGTCGGTATCGTGACGGGCCTGGCCTGGACCGATGTCGGCGGCGAGCTGCTGACCATCGAAGGCGTCATGATGCCCGGCAAGGGCAAGATGACGGTGACGGGCAACCTGCGCGACGTGATGAAGGAGTCGATCTCGGCGGCGGCGTCTTACGTCCGCTCGCGGGCGATCAACTACGGCATCGAGCCGCCGCTGTTCGACCGCCGCGACATCCACGTTCACGTGCCTGAAGGGGCGACCCCGAAGGACGGACCGTCGGCGGGGGTTGCGATGGCGACCGCCATCATCTCGGTCATGACCGGAATTCCGGTCCGGCACGATGTCGCCATGACCGGCGAGATCACGCTGCGAGGGCGCGTGCTGCCGATCGGCGGCCTGAAGGAGAAGCTGTTGGCGGCCGCTCGCGGCGGCATCAAGACGGTGTTCATCCCCGAGGACAACGCCAAGGATCTCACGGAGATTTCCGATGCGATCAAGGGCGGCATGGACATCATCCCGGTCGCCCGGCTCGACGACGTCGTCAACAAGGCGTTGGTCCGCGCCCCGGTGCCGATCGTCTGGGAAGAGGACACCAAGGTGCCGGTCAAGACTGAAGCCGGCGACGAAGCAGCAGGCGGCCTGACCGCTCACTGAACAACGTCATTCATAAATGCTAAAACGGCGCCTTCGGGCGCCGTTTTTTTTTGGAGTCGAAGGACGATGGAAATCGACGGGCAATGCCATTGCGGGCAAGTGACCTATCAGGCCGATATCGATCCCGAGAAAGTATCGATCTGTCACTGCACGGATTGTCAGAGCCTGACCGGTTCGCCCTATCGCGTTACAGTGATCTGTTCGGCCGATCAGGTCCGGATGACCGGCAAAGCCCCGAAGGTTTATGCCAAGGCTAGCGACAATGGCCGGACCCGGTTCCAGCATTTTTGTGGCGAGTGCGGATCTCCGCTGTTCACCAGCGGCGAAGGCGGACCCGATGATTGGGGAATTCGCTGGGGCAGCATCCGTCAGCGCGATCGACTGCGGCCAAAGCGGCAAATCTGGTGCCGATCCGCGGTGCCGTGGGTCAATGATCTCAAGGATTTGCCGGGCCGACCGGGCGATTAGCGCGCCCGGAATGCAGTGTTCCGAGCTTGCGCCAAGGGGGTGGGCGAGGCTAAACAGTCGGCGCAAGGGCGATTAGCTCAGTTGGTAGAGCGCTTCCTTTACACGGAAGATGTCGGCGGTTCGAGTCCGTCATCGCCTACCAGCCTTCGCCCCTCCGGGGCTTCGGCTTGGCAAGCCAGCCGAGCGCGAAGGCTGTCGCGCCGGCCTGTCCGCCGTAGCTCAAGGAGCGAAGGCGGAAGTTGCGAAGCAACGAAGGCGGACTGTCGCTTGGCTGGGTTTTGCCGCATTGTCGGCGACAGATTTCACGACAGACACCAGATTCCGTCACACCCGGGCCATCGACTCCAAGAGAGAGTTGCTCCTCCGGTTGAATTGCTATCTCCTGTCGCCATGGCTGGGGGGCCGATGACAAAGCGGGAGACCGCGCATATCTGTGCGCTTGCGGTGCTGGCTGCCTATTTCATGGTATGGCCGGTATGGCGCCAGGACGCGGCTGCGGCGGGCTATCCGCTTTACCCATCCGCCGACGAACTGGTCGTCAACAATTACCCGCCGCTGTCGTTCTTTGCGATCGGTGCCCTAGGCAGGCTGTTCGGCGACAACCTGTTCGTCGGCCGTGCGGTCTCGCTCATCGGACTGTTCGCCATCTCGATCGAGATCGCCATCATCGTGCGTCTGATCGCCGGCAGCGTGACCGCCGGCATCGTTGGAGCGCTCTGGTACATCTCGTTCATGGCCCACAGTGCCACGAGCTATGTCGGCGCCAATGACCCGCAGATAGCGGGACTTGCCATCATGGGCGCCGCGCTGGTGTGGTTCATCGTCCGCGACAAGGCGGGAAGGGCGCTGGAACCTGCGTTGCTTTTGATGGTGGTCGCCGGATTCTGGAAGCACAACAACATTGGAATCCCGCTCGCAGCCATTTCGTGGATCGTCGCCCGCGATTGGCGCTCCGCCGCGCGTCCGGTCGCCGTGAGCGCTGCTGCCGCGGTGGCGGGCCTTTTGATCTGCGCCGCCATATTCGGCCCGGCCTTCCTCGAGAACCTCCTGACGCCCCGCGCTTACACCCCGGGCCATGTGCTGAGCCAGGCCGGGCACCTTCAGTGGGTGGCGCTGGGCGCTCTGATTTGGGCCGCGTGGGCTTTCAGCGATCGGACCAGCTATGCCGCGCGCTTCACCAGCCTCCTCATCGCGTGGGGCCTGTTTTCGTGTCTGCTGCAGTGGCTCGGGGACGGCATTTTCGGAAACGCCGAGTTTGACCTGATCCTCGCGGTGGCGATCGGTCTCGGTGCGGCGATGGCCGGCATCCGCACAACCTGGCTTGCGGCCAAGGTTGGCGCGGGACCGGCGCGCGACATCGTCGTGGCGCTGCTGATCGTTCGCCTGCTGGCTTCCGACCGGCAGGAAAGCGGCTGGATGCTTTTCAGCCCGCAATTCCGCGCGTCGGTCTACGATGCCGAACTGGCTCAGAGCGATGCCGCGGTTCGGGTGAGCCAGATCGCCGGTCCCGTGCTGTGCTGGAAAGACAACCTCGTCTGCCGACGCGCCGGAAAGGCGTTTGTGGTCGACGACTTCAAAACCGACCAGATGGCGGCCACAGGCTTCTTTTCGGAAGAGGATATTGGCCAACTGATCAAAAGCCGGGGAATCACCGTTTTCGTTAGCGCACCCAAGACGCTCGGCGAAGGCCCTCCACCGGACCTCAAAACGGCCCTGTAAATATTGATACTCCTCGGCTTCACGCCCAAGTCAGCGTGACTTCGCATCAATTCTAGCTCGAAGATGCTTTGGAGACTGAGCATTACGACATCGAAGATGTTATCGAATGTCGCGTGTGAGCAGATGAAGGAGCAACGCTTTGACCTCCAGACCCACTTCAAATCGAGGACGTTGATGGACACCCCTCAAGGCCATGAAGAGAACGCCGACCAGATCGCCTACTGGAACGGGCCGGGCGGCCAACGCTGGGCCGATCGGCAGGCGGCGCAGGATATCCTGCTGAAGCCGATCGCCGACCTCCTGATCGACCGCGCCAAGCCGAAAACAGGCGAGCGCGTCGTCGACGTCGGCTGCGGCAGCGGCGCCACCACGATTGCCTTCGGGCACAAGGTCGCACCGTCAGGCCATGTGTTCGGCATCGACGTATCCGGCCCGATGCTGGAACGGGCGCGACAGAGTGCGCCAAAGGATTTGCCGGTCGATTTCGCGCTGGCGGATGCCACGGTCTATCCGTTCGACCCGGCGAGCTTCGATCTGCTGGCGTCGCGGTTCGGCGTGATGTTCTTCGCCGATCCCGCGCTGTCGTTCACCAACCTGCGCAAGGCGCTGCGGCCATCGGGACGGTTGGCGTTCGCCTGCTGGCGCGAGCCGAAGGAGAATCCGTTCTTCATGGCGCCGTTGCAGGCGGTCTACAAGCATGTCCCAAAACTGCCGCCGCAGGGGCCGGAAGATCCCGGACCGTTTGCGTTCGCCTCGGAGGCGCGCGTCAATCGGGTGCTCAGCGCGGCCGGCTTCACCGGCATTGCGATGGAGCCATGTAATCTCACGCTCGACGTCGCGCTCGGCCGCGGTCTTGAGGCGGCGGTGCAGAGCGCGTTCGAAATCGGACCCGCGAGTCGCGCGCTCGAGGGCCATCCGCCAGAGGTTCGCGCCGCCGCCACCAATTCGGTGCGTGAGGTGCTTACAACCTTCGCCAAGGGCGACACGGTGCCGCTGCCGGCGTCAATCTGGATCGTGACGGCGCGGGCGTCGTAGCCGAGCCACCTGTGTAGCCCGGATGAGCGCAGCGACATCCGGGGCGTGTTGGAGTGGTCCCGGATATCGCTGCGCTCATCCGGGCTACGAGGGCTAAACCCTACTTTGCATGGGGTTGTTTTCGCGATTTTGCGTCGGGGTAGCGAACCTACGCCTTCTCTTCCCAGATCATCGCCAGATGCACGATGGTCTCCGCCGCCTTTTCCATGTCCTGGCGGCTGACCCACTCCAGCCGCGAATGGAAGGCGTGTTCGCCCGCAAAAATGTTGGGGCAGGGCAGGCCCATCGCTGACAGCCGTGAGCCGTCGGTGCCGCCGCGGATCGAGCTGCGCACCGGCTTAAGGCCGGCGCGGCGGATCGCCTCGATCGCATAGTCGATGGTCTCGGGGTGGCGGTCGATCACCTGCTTCATGTTGCGGTATTGCGGCTTGACCTCCATTCGGTAAGTCGAGCGCGGATAGTCCTTCATCACGTCCTTGACGATGGCTTCGAGCAAATCTTCCTTTTGCTTCAGTCCCTCGTCGTTGAAGTCGCGCACGATGAAGCCAATGGACGCCCTCTCCAGCGCGCCGGAAATGCCGATCGGATGCAAAAAACCTTCCTTGCCCTCGGTGGTCTCCGGCGAGCAGGTATCTTTCGGTAGCCGGTCGACGATCGCGGCCGCAATCTTGATCGCATGCTCCATCTTGCCCTTGGCGAAGCCGGGATGGGTCGAGACGCCCTCAATGGTGATGGTGGCGCCGTCGGCCGAGAAGGTTTCGTCCTCGATATTTCCCGCGGTTTCGCCGTCCATCGTATAGGCGAAGTCGGCGCCGAGCTTCTTCAGGTCGGCCTTGTCGACGCCGCGGCCGATCTCTTCATCCGGCGTGAACAGGATCTTGATGGCGCCGTGCTTGAACTGCGGGTTCGCCACCAGGAACTGCGCCGCGTCCATGATTTCGGCGAGGCCGGCCTTGTTGTCGGCGCCCAGCAGCGTGGTGCCGTCAGTCGTGATGATGTCGTTGCCGATCTGCTCAGCGAGGGCGGGATGATCCGCTGAGCGTATCACCTGGGTCGGATCGGCCGGCAGTACGATGTCGCCGCCGCGATAGTTTTTGACGATCTGCGGTTTGACGTTCGCACCGGTACAATCGGGCGAGGTGTCCATATGCGAGCAGAAGCAGATCGTGGCGACCCGCTTGTCGGTATTCCCAGGAATGGTGGCGTAGACATAGCCGTGCTCGTCGAGATGGGCGTCAGCAAGTCCGATCGCCTGCAATTCGGCCGCGAGCAGGCGACCCAGGTTCTTCTGCTTCTCGGTGGAAGGGCAGGTCGGCGAGCCCGGATCGGACTGGGTGTCGATCACGACATAACGCAGGAAGCGCTCGGTGACGGTGTGGGTAAAGGCGAGGGGAGCAGCCAGCATGACAATCCGGATGAAGAGAATTGGCCAAGCCCGCCAAGTGAGACGTTAGAGACGGGCGCTATGAGTGAGGCTCTATAACAGAAAAGCGCCATTCCGGGTCCCATCGGAATGGCGCTTTGGCTTGGATCAGAACGGACGCCGTATCAGACGGCTTCCTTGAGTTCCTTGGCGGCGCGGAAGGCGACCTTCTTGCTGGCCTTGATCTGGATCGCTTCGCCGGTGGCGGGGTTGCGGCCCATGCGGGCCGCGCGCTTGCGGACCTGGAGGATGCCGAGGCCGACGATGCGGATTCGCTCGCCCTTCTTCAGGTGTTTTGTGATCTTGCCGACCACGTCGGTCAAAATCGCCTCGGCGGCTTTCTTCGACAATTCATGCTCTTCCGCGAGATCCGCTGCCAGATGCTTGAGTGTCACGGTGGTCGGGGTCGCTGCTTTCTTCGCCATATCTGGCCCTCCTTGTTGGTGAATGGCTTCAGCTTACGGTTTCGGACGTCTGCCTCGCCTCGATAGCGGGGCGGAGTGCGGTCCGCGCCGGAAAACCGCGTCAGTCAGAGACCTGAACCTCCGGATTCCGACGGATGCGGAACGGCGGAGGTTTCAAGAAACTTAGACGTATCAGGCCTTAAACGATTCGGGTGGCCGCTGCCTACGCTGATTTGCCTGAAAACAAGCCGTTTTTTGCATCGGCGTCGCAGAAATGCCCATTTGCCAAGGGGATTCGCAACGTCCTTGACTAACGTAAGGCAGGCCTTTATGCCCTCGGTTCTGCGCGGATCACGAGTTGATTACGGCATCCGCGGGAGTAGCTCAGTTGGTTAGAGCGCCGCCCTGTCACGGCGGAGGCCGCGGGTTCGAGTCCCGTCTCTCGCGCCAGTTTTTCAAACACTTAGGCCGCAATTCGACTGCAGCCGACCCCGCGCTTCGACTCTTTTTCGTGCCGTTGCGCCTTGGTGTTCGCGGCGGCACTACGCACGAAGATGCGCCTTCCTTAGCAACGCTTGCTGACAATTTACGCAAGGCAACAGTCGTTTTTCTCTTGGAAGCGCCGGGACGGTCCACGCGACGTCAGACATTGGACAGTCTAACATCCTGTCCAAACTAACTTTTTTCAAACGCCCCGTCGGGGCGCGTCGCTGTGACGCCGCGCGCCGCAACTGGCCCAAAATTCGCATTGCAGCATCAATCGTGAGGCTCGGGATCGACGAGCGATTCCGAGCGCCCTGCCAAACAGAGCAGCAAACTGAACATGCCTCAGATCTCGTTGAACTACTCAGATTGGAGGGTGTCATGAATATGCACGCCGCAGTCGATCTCAAATTGCCCGGCCTTACCCACCCGAACGGCGATCCGCTTCGCCTGAACAACAAGAACTTCGTGGCGATCGATCGCGACCGGGATGCTTCACACGAGGCGACGTATCGCCCGCAAGCGCTCTACAATCGCGCCAACGAAGGCTTTCATGCCAACAACGAAACCTTCCTGCTCCACGAGGTTTCGACGAATCTGCCGATTTACCGCCCCGATACCGGCCCCACCGATTTCCATCTGCACCTTCCGCCGGGCGGTTACCAGCTCGTGCTGGTCACGTCGGGCGTGTTCACCTTCGATTACGATGGCCGGTTTTACTACGTCGCCCCCGGTGCGGTGATGTTGCAGAGCGCGATCGTGCATCGCCAGCTGTTTTACACCTGGTCGGGATTATCAACGGAAGAGAACCTGAAAACGCCGCAGACTGTGGTGCCGGATCCGATGTCCATGGGATATTCCGGCAAGTTTCTGGAAGCCTTCATTACCGATCCCACGACCTTTCCTAACCCGACGGTGGTGGGGCCGGATCAGATCAACGAAGAGGAAACGCCACGCGTCGCCTGGAGCCATCCGCTGCATGATCGCCCGGCCGATGCCAGCTTTTGGCTGCAGGATCCGCTGGAGCTGGAAGCGCTCTACAAGCCGTTGCCGTCCGGTGGACCCGTCAAATCCGCCGTGCCAGTTTATGTGCGCGATATCGGAATCGAGATTCCGAGCGGTCATCTGACGACGGGACACATCATTGCGACCGACCCGCGTGGCCAGTCGCTGTTGCCGAAGAGCAGTTCGGCAGCGGCGGACACCGCCTTTCTCGGGAAGGGCGAGGTTGTTATCTATCGCGTCATTCGCGGCACGGCCGAATTTACCAACAGCGCGGGGGAGAACTTTGAACTCGCGACCGGCGACACGGTTACGGCGGGCAAGAACACGATCGATCTCGTGGGCGTTGGCGAAAATACCCAAATACACTCAAATCCTCCGCCTGGGCTTGCTGAAAGGCATGGAGAATCTTCGCAGTTGGACGCCGACACAGCGCGACGAGATTGACGGTCTGGCCGGTCAAATCATTACACGGAAGGACATTCGTCCGCTGCGCACCGAAGGCGAGCCGGTCGGGTATTTGTACGAGTAAACGGGCAAGTCGCTCACACAAACAAAAAGGCCGCCCATCGGGCGGCCCTTTTTATTCCAATCAAAGCTTTATCGTTTAGCGGACCATCGACAGGTCCGAGCTGGTGACAACCACCGGCTTGCCCGCCTTCGTGACATGGGCGGTCTGGGTGAAATCCGAACCGGATCGTGCCGAGATACCGAAAACCGCCACCGCGATGCCTGCGACGAGCGCGACAACCACGATCTTGAGGTGGGTGGTGCGGTCCGCAGAGTGAATTGAGTGGTTCATGTGAGCCTCCCGGGGCGCCAATGCCGCCCTCTGTTGGGAATAGACGTACGCCCGGTCTGTTTCAGGATGGTTTCGCGGGTTCCTCAAAATGGTTTCATCTGTGGCTTTTTGGCCAGATTTCTGGCCGGTTTCTTGCCCGGCTTGCGAATATCAGCGGATCGGCTGAAACTGTTCCCAGGCGCGGTAACGGCGCTCGGGAGAAAAACAATAATGAAAACAACTGACCTGACCCGCCGGGGCCTGCTCGGCGCGGTTTCCGCCACCTGGGCCACCGCGATTCTCCGCCAACTCGCCAAAGCCGCCGCCGAGTTCGATTTCAAGCTCGGCGTCAATACGCCCGAAACCCATCCGCTGACGATCAGGCTGACCGAGGCCGCCAGGGCGATTGGCGTGCAATCGTCCGGCCGGCTCAATGTCACGGTGTTTTCCAACAGCCAGCTCGGCGGCGATCCCGAGATGCTGTCGCAGGTCCGCTCCGGCGGCATCGACTTGCTGGCGGTGCCGAGCCTGACGCTGTCGATCCTGGTGCCGATGTCGGGCCTGCCGAGCATCGGCTTCGCCTTCCAGTCCTATGACCAGGTCTGGGCGGCGATGGACGGCGGCGTCGGCGACGTCGTCCGCGAGGCCATCGGCAAGGCCGGCATTATTCCAATGAAGAAGGTCTGGGACAACGGCTTCAGGCAGATCACGTCGTCGTCGAGCCGGCAGCTCAACGGCGTCGAAGATCTCAGGGGATTCAAGATTCGCGTGCCCGTCACCGCGCTTTTGACTTCGCTGTTCTCCGGGCTCGGCGCGCTGCCGTCGAGCATCAGCTACAACGAACTCTATTCGGCGCTGCAGACCCATATCGTCGAGGGGCAGGAGAACCCGCTGGCGCAGGTCTCGACCGGCAAGCTCTACGAGGTGCAAAAATACTGCGCGCTGTCGAACCATTGCTGGAGCGGCTACTGGATCGTCGCCAACCGCCGCGCGCTATCAGGGCTGCCGTCGGACTTGCAGGAAATCGTCAGCAGCAATTTCGACGCGGCCGCGAGCAAGGAGCGCGCTGACCTGCACGAAATGGATCGCTCGCTGCAAGCCGAACTGACCGCCAAAGGCATGACCTTCAACACGCCCGATCCGGTGCAGTTCAGGTCAGCCCTGGTGAAGGCCGGCTTCTACACGCAATGGCAGAAGACCTATGGCGGAGAGGCCTGGGCGCAGCTTGAGAAATATACGGGAAAGCTGACCTGATGGAGCGACTTAGGCAGCTCAGCGTCGCAAAATTTTAGACAACAATGAACTCCTTCGCTCCGTTGCCCGACAAATAAACGGAAACGGGAAGCGCGCGAAGCTTGCACGCGCGCGAAGGTGGCGATGATGGAATCATTTTCAATTGGGCATTGGGTCATATTCGCCGTGACAATTGCCATGGCCGCGAGCCCGATTTTTGGGATCGTCCGTGGCGTTAAGAACGGCGCTGTCATCCATGCCGTCGTATCGGTGTACATACCGATGTATGGGTTGATCTACTTCTTCGCGGCGAAACAACCGCCAAAATGATCTTTCCGGCAAAAGCGAAGATCAGGCCGTAGCGCTCCTGCACGGGGTACCAAGGCTGGCGCACCTTGTCCTTGAACAGGCCGCCTTCGGGCTCGCAGGGCTGTTCGAGGCAATGGCCTTCGGTGTCGAATTTCCAGCCGTGATAGCAGCAGCGGATGCCGTCCTCCTCGACCTTGCCGTAATAGAGCGTGGTGCCACGGTGGCAGCAGCGGGCGTGCAGCAGGCCGACCCGGGCGTGCTTGTCGCGGAACAGCACCAGATCCTCAGCCAGCACGCGCACTTTTCTGGGGATATCGGTGGCGTCGGTGACGAGTCCTATCGGGTGCCAATAGCGCCGCAGCAGTTCGCCCATCGGCGTGCCGCGGCCGACCGACGTCAGTTCGGTCCGGGTCGTCGATGGCTTCATGGCGTAGCCGGTGCCGAGATCGCGATCCCGCTGGGTAATATTCATGCCGCTTCCTCCCGCCGCGGCTTTTGGCGCCGCAGTCGTCTGACCACTGCTTCAAGTCAAATCGAGATCGATGACATTGTCAACGATCTCGTGGTAGGCTTCGGTTTCCTTGGCAGGAGCTCGCTTTGTTGGCAGAGATTGGGTCATGAGCCAGAAAGCCACCAAACAGATGCCGGCGCCCGCGGCTGGAACCGCCGAGGCGTTGGCGCCGATCACCGCGATGACGTCGTCGCGGCTGATGGTGCTGGCCAATCTGCTCAAGCGCGGCGCGATCCTGCGCTACAAGCGGCTGGCTGGGCTGTCATCCGTCGAGTTCGGTCTGGTGGCCTCGCTGGGACGGCATCCGCCGATGAGCGTGGTCCGGCTGGCCGAGGCCGTCGGCATGGACAAGGGCCAGATCAGCCGGGCTTTGGCCGAACTGGTGTCGCGCAAGCTGGTCGCCAAGGCCGACAACCCCCGGGACAACCGCGAGACGCTGGTTTGCCTGACCAAAACCGGGCTCGCCGCCCATGACGTCATTGTGGCGGGGGCGCAGGAGCGCAACCGGCGCCTGCTGGAAGCGCTCAGCAAGGAAGATCTGGAAGCGCTGCTTGGGCAGATCGATCGCTTGACCGCGACCGCTGCCCAAATGCTCGCCGCCGAGAGAGATTTGACCTGACCGTTAGCCCGGAAACCGGGCACCGAAGCGCGCCGTCGCGACAGCAGATTTTGACAAGACGGAGGCCGCCAGAGCGTCAAGATAGCTTGTCTTGCGCCCTCTGTTGCGCTGCGCTAAGCCTCAAGAATAATTCCAATCAGCGAATCTGCGGCCGTCCGAAACCGCAGGAAAAGGCACCGCCGATGAACGGCATCCTGCAGAATTACCTTCCACTTGTGGTGTTTATCGGGGTGGCGGGCCTGATCGGTCTGGTGCTGCTGATTGCCCCGTTCATCGTCGCGTTCCAGTCGCCGGATCCGGAAAAGCTGTCCGCCTATGAATGCGGATTCAACGCTTTTGATGACGCCCGCATGAAGTTCGACGTCCGCTTCTACCTGGTCGCGATCCTTTTCATCATCTTCGACCTCGAAGTGGCGTTCCTGTTCCCGTGGGCGGTGGCGTTCGGCAAGCTCGGCGCCACTGGGTTCTGGTCGATGATGGTGTTCCTGGCCGTGCTGACGGTCGGCTTTGCCTATGAATGGAAGAAAGGCGCGCTCGAATGGGATTGAGCCCCACAGTAACCCAAGCGTCTTCGCCGGCGATCGCACCGGCGCCGAAGGGCATTCTCGATCCCGCCACCGGCCGGCCGGTCGGCGCCAACGATCCGTATTTCCTGGAGGTCAACCACGAGCTCTCGGACAAGGGCTTCTTCGTCGCGGCCGCCGACGATCTGGTTACCTGGGCGCGCACCGGCTCGCTGATGTGGATGACCTTCGGTCTCGCTTGTTGCGCGGTCGAGATGATGCAGGTGTCGATGCCGCGTTACGACGTCGAGCGCTTCGGCTTCGCGCCGCGGGCTTCGCCGCGGCAGTCCGACGTCATGATCGTCGCGGGCACGCTGACCAACAAGATGGCGCCGGCGCTGCGCAAGGTCTACGACCAGATGCCCGAGCCGCGCTACGTGATCTCGATGGGGTCGTGCGCCAATGGCGGCGGCTACTATCACTATTCCTACTCGGTCGTGCGCGGCTGCGACCGTATCGTGCCGATCGACATCTACGTTCCCGGCTGCCCGCCGACGGCGGAAGCGCTGCTGTACGGCGTGCTGCTGCTGCAGAAGAAGATCCGGCGCATCGGGACCATCGAACGCTAAGGTTTTAAGGTATGGACGACGGCAAGCTCGACGCCTTGGGGCACACGATTGTTAGCGCGCTTCCGGGTGCCGCCAGCGCCCATTCGGTCGCGTTCGGCCAGCTCACCGTCACGGTGGAAGCGGGCAGAATCGTCGATGTCGTAAAATTCCTGCGCGACGATCCGAACTGCCGCTTCGTCAACTTCACCGACGTCACCGCAGTCGATTATCCCGGCCGCGAGAAGCGCTTCGACGTGGTCTATCATCTGCTGTCGCCGACGCTGAACGCGCGCATCCGCCTGCGCGCGGAAGCCGACGAGACCACGCAAGTGCCGTCGATCATCGACGTGTTTCCCGGCGCCGACTGGTTCGAGCGCGAGTGCTACGACCTCTATGGCGTGATCTTCACCGGCCATCCCGACATGCGGCGGCTGTTGACCGATTACGGCTTCGACGGCCATCCGCTACGCAAGGGAGGTCCGCTACGACGACCAGGAGAAGCGGGTGCTCTACGAGCCGGTCCGCCTCAACCAGGAATTCCGCAAATTCGATTTCCTGTCTCCGTGGGAGGGAGCTGACTATCCCGTCCTTCCCGGGGACGAAAAGGCGGGGCCGAAGGCCTGACCATGAACGAACAGAACCTGCGTAATTTCACCATCAATTTCGGGCCGCAGCATCCGGCGGCGCACGGCGTGCTGCGTCTGGTGCTGGAGCTCGACGGCGAAGTTGTCGCGCGCGTCGATCCGCATATCGGTCTCTTGCACCGCGGCACCGAAAAGCTGATCGAGCAAAAGACCTATCTGCAGGCGATCCCGTATTTTGACCGGCTCGATTACGTCGCGCCGATGAACCAGGAGCACGCTTTCTGCTTAGCTGCGGAAAAGCTGCTCGGCATCACGGTGCCGCGCCGCGGCCAGTTGATCCGCGTGCTCTATTGCGAAATCGGCCGGATTCTTTCTCACTTGCTCAACGTCACCACGCAGGCGATGG
>WNFM01167972.1_pt4 | contig 15501 bp, 16 predicted proteins | sample 5400271 | NCBI WGS metagenome assembly WNFM01 (sample SAMN13153352, study PRJNA577476) | soil metagenome | isolation source: 60 cm saprolite on Douglas fir-dominated hillslope | place: USA:California | collected 2013-09-17
GCGCGGGCCATCGCGAAAGGCGTGCTCGACGTTCGGGTGCACGACCTGCGCGACTTTACGACCGACCGGCACCGCGTCGTGGACGACATGCCGTTCGGCGGCGGGCCCGGAATGGTGCTGAAGCCGGAGCCGCTGTTCGCCGCCGTCGAGGCGATACTGGCGCAGCGGCGCGCCGAGACGGCGGCGTCCCACCCCAGCCTCGCCGACGCTCCGGAGGAGCGGACGCGGGGCGACGTGTCCGCCGGAGCTTCAGCGCAGGCGGAAGGCGGATGCGCGATCGTGCTCACGTCGCCCGACGGCGAGCGGCTGACGCACGCGGTCGCGGAGCGGTTGAGCGCGGTGGACCACCTGGTGGTCCTGTGCGGGCGCTACGAAGGGGTCGACGAGCGCGTCCGGGAGCACCTGGCGACGGAGACGATCTCGATCGGGGATTACGTGCTGTCGGGCGGCGAGCTGCCGGCGCTGGTGATCGTGGACGCCGTGGCGCGGCTCGTCCCCGGGGTGGTCGGCGACGCCGCGTCGGTCGCCGGCGATACGTTTGCGCGCGATGGGCTGCTGGACTTTCCCCAGTACACGCGCCCCGCGGAGCTCCGGGGGTTGACGGTGCCGCCGGTACTGTTATCCGGCCACCACGCCGAGATAGAGAAGTGGCGACGGGACCAGGCGATGGCGCGCACACGGAGACTTCGCCCGGATTTGCTGCGAGGCTCATGACGCGGACGGAACGGAGCGAGCGGCGAAGCCCGAGCGTAGTGAAGTGAGCCAGGCGGGGTGCAGGGCTCCCCGCCGATTCGATAAAGGTGAAAAGGAGCGAAGTCATGACTGCCGTCGAGACCGTCGAGCGGGGACAACTGACCAAGCGCCCGGCGATCAAGCCTGGTGACACCGTGAAAGTGCACGTGAAGGTGCGCGAGGGGGACAAGGAGCGCATCCAGGTGTTCGAAGGCATGGTGATCGGCATGCACCGCGGCGGCGCGCGCGCGACGTTCACGGTCCGCAAGGTGTCGTTCGGCCAGGGCGTCGAGCGCATCTTCCCGCTCCACTCGCCGGTCATCGACAAGATCGAGGTCCTGCGCACCGCGAAGGTCCGCCGCGCGAAGCTGTACTTCCTGCGCGAGCTGAAGGGCAAGGCGGCCCGGATGAAAGAGACCGGGAAGAAACAGACAGCGTAACAGGCCTTAGGCCATAGGCTTTAGACTTTAGGCAGGCGTTCGGCCAAGGCCACCCAAAGCCCAAAGCCCAAAGCCCAAAGCCATGGTCAAGATTCGTTCTTACCGGACCCTGGAGAACGCGCTCCGCCGCATGGGGTTCGTGTACGTCGCGGGATGCGACGAGGTGGGCCGCGGCTGCCTGGCCGGGCCCGTCGTCGCGTCGGCGGTCGTGCTGCATCCCGACCGCTACATCCCCCGCATCTGCGACTCGAAGACGGTGACGGCGCAGGAGCGCGACCGGCTGTACGACCGGATCACGCGGGAGGCCGTCTGCTGGTCGGTCGTCGGCGTGGACCCGACGGAGATCGATCGCATCAACATCCACCAGGCGTCGCTGCGCGCCATGCAGCGGGCCGTGCTCGCGCTGGCGCCGCTGCCCGACATGGTCCTCGTGGACGCCTTCCGGGTGCCCGGCCTTCCGATGGCGCAGCGCGGAGTCGTCCACGGCGACACGCGGTGCACGGCGATCGCCGCCGCCTCGATCGTGGCGAAAGTGACACGGGACCGCGCGATGCTCGAGCTGCACGGCCGGGATCCGCGCTACGGGTTCGACCGCCACAAAGGCTACGCGACGCGCGACCACCTCGACGCCGTCTCGCGGTTCGGCTATTCCGACGCGCACCGCCGATCGTTCCGGCCGCCCACCCTGTTTGATAGGATCTAAGGCTCCCGTGGCCACCGAACGCGACGAGGCACTCAAGAAAGCAGAGAAGCTGCTCCGGCAGGGCAAGCTGGATCTCGCGATCGCCGAGTACGTCCGGATGGTCGAGGACCAGCCGAAGGACTGGAACACGCGCAACGCCCTGGGCGACCTCTTCATCCGCGCCGCGCAGCCCGACAAGGCGTGCGCGCAATACCTGCAGATCGCCGACCACCTGATGCACGAGGGCTTCTTCCCCCGGGCGGCCGCGATCTACAAGAAGATCCTCAAAATCAAACCCGATGAGGAAGCGGTCCTGCTGAATCTCGGGGAGATTTCGGCGAAGCAGGGGCTGCTCGCCGACGCCAAGGCGTACTTCCTGGCGGTGGCGAACCGCCGCCGGGGGCGCGGCGATCGCGCGGGCGCCGAGGAGATGATCGTGCGGCTGGGATCGCTGGACCCCGCCGACTTCGAGGCGCGGTCGCTCGCGGCGCGCACGCTCGCCCAGAACGGCGACGCCACCGCCGCCGCGATCCAGTTCCGGTCCATGCACGCCGACCTGCTCGAGAAGGGACGGCGGCCCGAGGCGATCGCGGCCCTGCGCGAGGCGGTCCGCTTCAACCACGACGACCTCGAGGGGCGGGCGGAGCTGGCGCGCGCGGCCGTCGCCGAAGGGGATCTCGACGGCGCGAAGGTCTATCTCGATCGCGCGATCGCCGGCGAGGATCCGGCGCTGCTCCTGGCGCTGACGGAGATCGAGCTCCGCTCCGGCGCGATGGACAGCGCCCGCGAGACTCTGGCGCAGGTGCTGCACCTCGACGAGTCGCTCCGCGCGAAGGTCATCGATCTCGCGTGGACGCTGGCGCCGGCGGCGCCCGAAGCGGCCTTCGTGTGCATCGACACCGCGGTGGACGCCGAGCTGGCGTCGGGCAACTACATGGACGCCGCCACGATCCTGCAGGAGTTCGTGACCCGCGTATCGGGACAGATCGCGGCGCTCCTGAAGCTCGTCGAGATCTGCGTGGACGGCGGGCTCGAAGCCACGATGTACGAAACGCAGGCGCACCTGGCGGACGCGTATCTCGAGTCGGGGCAGGGGGTCGAGGCCCGCGTGATCGCCGAGGATCTCGTGGCGCGCGAGCCGTGGGAGCACGCGCACATCGACCGCTTCCGCCGGGCGCTGATCATGCTGAACGTCCCGGACCCCGACACGATCATCGCGGAGCGGCTGAGCGGCCAGGGTCCGTTCGTGGCGACGGATCCGTTCATGGCGCCCGAGCCGTTCGACGCCCCGGACACCGCGCGCACGCCCGAGCCGGAGCCGGTTCCGGCGCGCGTCGACCAGCCGGCCCTGCGCCGCGTCGAAGACGTCGCGCGCGAGCCCGAGCCGGAGGTGGAGCCCGAACCCGAACCGGAACGGCCGTCCAGGCGCGGGCACGCCGCGCGCGTGCGCGGCTCGGAGCCGGATATTCCGCTCCGTCCCCGGACGCCCGACGCCGCGCCGCCGAAGCCCGCGAGGGCGCCGGGCGGCCTCGACATCGATCTCACCGAAGTGCTGGCCGAGCTGCAGGGGATGACGTCCGCCCCGAAGGCCGCGCCGCGGCCTGCCCCCAGCCTCGACGAGGCGTTCGAGGACTTCCGGTCGGAAGTGTCGAAGCAGACCGGGACGCACAAGGCCGCAGAGCAGCTGACGCTCGCGAAGACCTACCTCGAGATGGGCATGGCTGATGAGGCGATCGCCGCGCTGACCGAGGCGTCGCGCGTGCCCACCCATCGTTTCGAGGCGGCGTCGCTCCTGGGCCGCCTGCACCAGAAGCGGGACGACCTCGTCCACGCGGCCGAGTGGCTCGAACGCGCGGCCGAAGCGCCGGCGCCGAGCGCCAATGACGGGCGCGAGCTCCTCTATGACCTCGGCGCCATCCTGGAGTCGCTCGGCGAGACCGCGCGGGCGCTCGCGGTGTTCATGGAGCTCCAGGCGGACGCGGGCGAGTATCGTGACGTGACGGCGCGGGTCGAGCGCCTGGCGCGGGTCCAGACCGGAGGCTGACCATCCGTACCCTCAGCCGGCTGCTGTTCGCGGCATATTTCCTCGAGGCGGGGTTCATTCTCGCCGTCGCGCCGTGGTCGGCGTTCTGGGACCACAATCGATTCGCCGAGGCGCGCCCCGCGCTGGAGGCGCTGCTGAGCAGTCCGTATGCGCGCGGCGCCGTCACCGGCGTCGGCGTGATCACCGCGCTCGCCGGCCTCGTGGAGCTCGGGTCCGTCATCGTGTCGAAAGCCCGCCGCCGACCGGACCCGCCTTCGCCCCTGGGGACTCAATGACGGGCGTCGGCGAGGCCAGCCGTCGCGGCTCCGTCGCTTCGGCTGGGCCGGTCCGCCACTTCGTCACGGATCGGCGGCGGTTCGGCCTCTCGCTCGACGAGCTCGTCGCGCGCGCGGCCAGCGCGGTGCGCGCCGGCGTGGACGTCATCCAGGTCCGCGAGCGCGATCTGCCGGACGGCCGGCTGGCCGACCTGACGCGCGAGGTGGTCCGCGTGAGCGCGGGGACGCCGACGCGCGTCGTCGTCAACGATCGCGCCGACATCGCGCTGGCGGCCGGCGCCGCCGGTGTGCACTTGCGAGGGGACTCGCCTCTCGCGTCGCGCGTGCGCGCGATGGCCGCCCTCACCGCCGGCGCCGCTTCGGCTGCCTGCGCCGAGCCGCCTTCGCTGGAGCGACGGCGCCCAGGGGCGGCGGCGCCCACGGCGCTCACGGCGCCAGGCGGGTTTCTGATTGGGCAGTCGGTGCACTCGCTCGCGGAGGTCGACGCGGCCGTCGCGGCCGGCGGCTGCGATTACCTGATGTTCGGCACGGTCTTTCCATCCCATGGCAAGCCGGACGGCCATCCCGTCGCGGGACTCGAGGCCCTCCAAGCGGTCTGCGCCCGTTCGCCCCTGCCCGTGATCGCCATCGGCGGGATGAACGAGTCGCGCGCGGACGCCGTCCGGGCGGCGGGCGCCGCCGGCTTTGCCGCCGTGGGCCTGTTCATGTGTTGACACTTCTTCGGATGGTTGTCTAAAGTGACGGCAGAAATGGACGATTTCGGCGGGAAGCTGCGCCAGGCGCGCGAACGGCGCGGCATCTCGCTGCGCCAGATTGCGTCGAGCACCAAGATCGCCGCCGCGGCGCTCGACGCCCTCGAGAAAAACGACATTTCCAAGCTGCCGGGCGGCATCTTCAGCCGCGCGTTCGTCCGTTCGTACGCCGTCGAAGTCGGCCTCGACCCCGACGACACCGTCAAGGAATTCCTCGAGCGGTTCAACCAGGAGCCGCCGCCGTCGGCCGAGTCGATGGCCGCGGCGATTCCCGAGGAGGAAAAGCAGTTCGAGCAGCGGCAGCGGCAGGCCGCGAAGGCGCTCGCCTTCGGCGTTGCGCTCTTCGTCGTCGTCATCGTGATCCTGTATTTCGTGCTGCGCGGGCGACGGGTCGTGGTGCCGGAGCCGCCGCCGCCTCCGGTCGCCGCGGAGCCTGCGGCCCCGCCCGCGCCGGCGCCCGACGCCACCCCCCTCGCGGATGCCGGCGCCCCGACCGGGGCCACGCCGGTCGCGGGCCAGTTGAAGCTCGAGGTGCGCCCGGTCTCCGAGTGCTGGGTCTCGATCATCGTCGACGGCCGCAAGCTGTCCGCGCGCGTCATGCAGGCGGGCGAGCGCCAGTCGTACGTGGTGCAGCGCGAGGCGATCGTGGAGGTCGGCGACGCCGGCGCGTTCGCCTTTTCGGTCAACGGCCGTCCGGGTAAGCCGCTCGGCGACAAGGGCCAGGTGAAAACCCTCAAGCTCACACCGTCCACGTTCGCGCAGTACGTGAAGTGACACATGACAAATGACGAATGCCACGTGCCAACGCGCGATCGAGTCCGGCATGTGACATTCGGCACGCGACAGTGATCCTATGGACCCTGGTTTCCGCTCCCCCCTGATCGATTTTTTCCGGCGCGGCGAGGTGGCGCGCGACGTGCGTCTGCTGGCCGCGCAGGGCGCGCTCGCGCCGCGCGCGCAGGAGCAGCTGGCGCTGCTCGTGCTGCTGGCGGACGACCCGGATCCCGAGATCAGGCGCGCCGCCGGCGAGACGCTGGACGCGCTGCCCCTCGAGCCGCTGCGCGCGTTCCTCGCGCGGTCGGACACGCCACCGGAAATGCGCGCGTTCTTCGCGGCGCTCGGCGTCGAGGTGCCCGCCGGCCAGCCGCCGGCCGACATGAATCTCGAGGAACCGCTCCTCGATACGCTCTCGGAGCTCCCTGAGGATCCGGGCCCGGCCGATCCCGAGCACAAGATGCTGTCGACCCTGCCGGTGCTCGATCGCATGAAGCTCGCCATGAAGGGCACGCGCGAGCAGCGCGCCACGCTCATCCGCGATTCCAATAAGCTGGTCTCCGCGGCCGTGCTGAGCAGCCCGAAGGTGAACGAGGCCGAGATCGAGGCCTTCACCAAGATGGGGAACGTCTCCGAGGACGTGATGCGGATCATCGGACAGAACCGGGCGTGGACGAAGAACTACGGGGTCATCCTCGGGCTCTGCAAGCACCCGAAGACCCCGCCGGCGATCGCGATGTCGTTCGTGCAGCGACTGAGCGAGAAGGATTTGAAGATAATCTCCACGGACCGCAACGCCAAGGACGGCATGCGGCTGCTCGCGAAGAAGATGCTGATGAGGGGGAAGGAATAGGGGGCGATCCGCGAACCGCCCCTACACCTTCTTCCACTCCTTCCGCAGCTCGTTCAGGCCCTCCATGAACACGGCGGCCTTCGATCGCTCGTGATCGTCCTTGAGCGTCTTGAGAAGGTCGATCGCGCGATCGAGGTCCTGCTGAATGGTCTTCGGCGTCGCCTCGAAGTACATCTTCCGGATTTCGGCGAGTTTCTCGGCACTCATGATTGGTGACGCTTGAGAGCGCTCCTGAAGTCTTCCACAGATCGGGTATTCAGGACATCCTCCGGCGGTGCTGTGCGCGTCGGAGCTGATGACGATCCGCGCGCCCGCCTCGCGGGCGCTCCTGGCGTGGACGTCGTCCATGTCCAGCCGATCGTTTCTCGTTCGTATCCGGGATCTCAGCTCAGTCAGGGCCGCGCGAAGCGCGGCTGGCGACTGTCGTCACCCGCAGCCCCTTCTCCGTGCGTCCCCGTTCCTTCGTGTCTCCGTTTGTAAAGCTTGTTCCGTCCCTCCGTACTCTCTGAACCTCCGTCTCTGATTCTCCGTCTCTGATTCTCCGTCTCTGATTCTCCGTCTCTGAACCTCCGTCCCTGAACCTCCGCCTTTTCACCTAGAACGTATCGATGACCAGTCCTCGCGCCTCGATCGTGAAGTCGAGCACGCGGGCGCCGGCGTCGGCGAGCGCCGTGCGGACGCCGGGGATGGCGCCGGGCTCCGCGAAGCAGAACAGGCACCCGCCGCCCCCGGCGCCGCACACCTTGCCGCCGAGCGATCCGGCCGCGCGCGCCGCGATGAGCATCGCGTCGATCTCGGGCGTCGTGACGCCGGCGGCGAGCTGCTTGCGGTTGTCCCACTCCGCCGCGATCTGCCGGCCGACCTCGGGCCAGTCGCGCCGCTCGAGCGCCGCGCGCATGGCGGACGCGATGTCGCGGATGCGCGCGAAGCTGCGCTGCACGCCGGCGTCGCCGTCGATGTGCCGTTTGGTGACGTCCCAGTTGTTGATCCCCGAATGGCGCGAGGCGTTGGTGTAGGCGAGCGCGATGCGCTGCTGCAGCTCGTCAGGGCGCACGTCGAGCGCGACGCGCCGGACGCCGTTGACGCCGAGCTCGACCGCCGAGATCCCGCCGTAGTACGCGGGACGGTAGTCCTGCGCGCCGGTCGGGACGTCGATCGCCTGCGCCTCGACGTTCATCGCGATGAGGAAGATCTCGTCGGCCGTCCGGTGTCCGCCGCTCCAGGCGTTGAGCGCGCCGCAGACGGCGATGTTCAGCGCCGACGAGCCGGCGATGCCCGCGCCGACCGGAGAGTCCGATCGCGTGCGCAGATCGAGCCCTTCCGCCTGGAAGTAATGGAGCAGCCGGCCCAGCAGCCGCAGATCGTGGGTATCGCGCAGCTGCGACCAATGGTCCACTTCGACCCGCTGCTGCGAATCCTCCGACTCGATCACGAGCCGCCGATCGTCCCGCGAGCGCAGGTCGCAACTGGCCCGGAGGCTGATCGCGGCGTTCAGCGTCTGGGCCCCCTCGTGGAACAAGTACAGCGGCCAGATGTCGAGCGTGCCGCCGGCCAGATCGATCCGTGTCGGCGCGGACGCATGAATGTGCACGGCGGAATCATACATTGGTATGATCGTCCCGATGTCGTTGCGGGATGTCCGCCGTTCGGTCGGTCAGCTGGCCATCGTCGGGTTCGACGGATACGCGGTGCCGGACGATGTCCGCGCGATCGCCCGCGAGCTCGATCTCGGCGGCGTGATCTTCTTCGCCAGGAACGTGGCGACGCCCGACCAGGTCGCGGACCTGTCGCGCGAGTCGCAGGAGCTGGCGGCCGGGATCCCGCTGTGGGTCAGCGTCGATCAGGAGGGAGGCCGCGTCGCGCGGCTGAAGCGCCCGTTCACGGAATGGCCCCCCATGGCGACGCTCGGCCGGGCCGGCGCGCCCGGGGACGAGAAGCTGGCCGAGCGATTTGCGGCCGCCCTCGCCGCCGAGCTCCACGCCGTCGGCATCTCACTCGACTACACGCCCGTCCTCGATGTGCACACGAATCCCAAGAACGCCGTCATCGGCGACCGATCGCTGGCGGAACGCGCGGAAGACGTCGCGAGGCTCGGGTCGGCCATCATCCGTACGCTGCAGGGCGCGGGCATCGCCGCGTGCGGCAAGCACTTTCCCGGCCACGGCGACACCAGCGCCGACTCGCACTTCGAGATGCCGCTGCTGGATCATCCGCCGGATCGCTTCGACGCGGTGGAGCTCGTGCCGTTCAGGGCGGCGATCGCCGCGGACGTCGCCGCCATCATGACGGCGCACATCCTGATTCCGTCGCTCGACGACGAGCGCCCCGGCACCCTGTCACCGGCGATCGTCGACGGGCTGTTGAAGAAAAAGCTCGGGTACCAGGGACTCGTCCTCAGCGACGACCTCGAGATGAAAGCGATCAGCGGCCGCTACGGCCACAGCGAGGCGACCGTGCTGGCGATTGCCGCGGGCTGCGACGCGGTCCTCATGTGCGAGCCGGCGCCGGCGCACCAGATGGCGGCCCTGGAAGCCGTCATTCACGCCGTCGAGAAGGGACGCCTCCCGCTGAAACGCGTCGAAGACGCGCTGGCGCGCCACCGTCGGGTCAAGGAGCGGTTCCTCGCGCCGCCGCGGCCGCGTCCGGCCACCGGCGCCGCCCTGCGCGCGATCCTCGGGCGCGACGAGCACCAGGCGGTCGCCGCCGAGATGGCGAGGTTCGTGTAGCCGGCATGCTCAAGCCGCGCGCGCTGCGGGCGGGCGACCGAATCGGCGTCGTCGCGCCCGCCAGCTCGTTCTCCCGCGATTCGTTCGACGCCGGTGTCGCCGAGCTGAAGCGCCTGGAGTACGAGCCCGTCTACGACGAGTCCGTCTTCGCGCGCCTCCGCTACACCGCCGGCGACGCGGCCCTGCGCGCGCGGGCCTTCCGGCGGGCCTGGCTCGATCCGTCCATCGCCGCGCTGATAGCCGTCCGCGGCGGCTACGGCAGCGTGCACCTGCTGTCGCTGCTCGATCCGGCCGACATGCGTCGCATCCCGAAGGCGTTCATCGGGTACAGCGACACGACGTCGCTGCTGTCGTGGCTCACCGGGCAGTGCGGCGTCACCGCTTTTCACGGTCCGATGCTCGAGGGGCGGCTGGCGAAAGGGGAGGCCGGGTACGACCGCGATACCTTCACGCGGGTACTGACCCGCGCCGAGCCCGCGGGGCCGATCTCGCACCCGCAGGTCGTCACGCTTCGCCCGGGAGAGGCGCAGGGCGTGCTCCTGGGCGGCACCCTGACCAACCTCGTCGCCTCGCTCGGCACGCCGTATGCGTTCGATCCGCCGGCGGGACACATCCTGTTCATCGACGAAGTCGCCGAGCGCCCATATCGCATCGATCGCATGCTGACGCAGCTCAGGCTGTCGGGCGTGCTGTCACGTGCCTCGGGGATCGTGTTCGGCGAGCTGCCGCGCTGCGACGAGCCGGCGGACGGCGGCCCCGGGGTCAAGGCCGTGGTGGCCGATCTGCTCGCGGATTTTCGAGGGCCCGTCCTGTTCGGCCTTCCTTCGGGCCACACCGATGGCGCCTGCCTGACGCTGCCCTTCGGCGTCCGCGCCCGCGTCGTCACCGGGCCTGAGCCTGCGGTTATCGTCGAGGAGGCGGCAGTCGCATGACGCCTCGAACCGTGAAACGGGTCCACCTGATTGGGATGTGCGGGTCCGCGATGGCGACCTTGGCCGCGATGCTCAAGAGCCGGGGCTTCGACGTCCGCGGATCCGATCAGAACGTGTATCCGCCGATGAGCGACTTCCTGGCGGAGCAGCAGATCACGACGCTCCAGGGGTACAAGCCGGAGCACATCACCGCCGATCTCGATCTCGTGATCGTCGGCAACGCGATCTCGCGGGGGAACCCGGAGATCGAGGAAGTGCTGGACCGCAAGATCCGGTATTGCTCATTGCCGGAAGCCATCCGGGATCACTTTCTCTGGGGCTCGCGCTCCGTGGTGATTGCCGGCACGCACGGCAAAACGACGACGACGTCCCTGACGGGGTGGCTGCTGACGCACGGCGCCGCCGATCCGAGCGTGCTCATCGGCGGCATCGCGGACAACTTCGGCGGGAGCTACCGGATCGGCGGCGGGCGGGAATTCGTCATCGAGGGCGACGAGTACGACAGCGCGTTCTTCGACAAGACCGCCAAGTTCCTGAAGTACCTCCCCGACATCGCCGTCGTCAACAACGTCGAATACGACCACGCGGACATTTACCCCGACCTGGAGTCGATCCGGCTCGCCTTCAGGCGGTTCGTGAACCTGATCCCGCGCCGGGGCCTGCTGCTCGTCGGCGCGGACGATGCGGAGGCGCGGGGGCTCGGCGGGAAGGCGCACTGCCGTGTGGAGACGTTCGGGCTCGCCGACGGCGCTGACTGGCAGGCGCACGACCTGAAAAGGGAGAGCCGGCGGGCGCGTTCGAGGTGCCGCTCCTCGGCGCGTTCAACGTCCGGAACGCGCTCGCCGCGATCGCCGTCGGAGCCGCCGTCGGCCTGAGCCTGGACACGATGGCCGCCGGGCTTCGCGCGTTCAAGGGCGTCCGCCGGCGAATGCAGCTGCGCGGCACCGCGCGCGGCGTGGCCGTCTACGACGATTTCGCGCACCATCCGACGGCCATCGCCGAGACGCTCGCCGGCGTCCGCTCCGCCTATCCCGACCGGCGGATCTGGGCGATCTTCGAGCCGCGCTCCGCCACGTCCTGCCGCAAGGTCTTCCAGGAGGATTTCGCGCGCGCCTTCGCCGAGGCCGATCGGATCGTGCTGCCGGCGGTCTTCCGATCCACGCTGCCGGACGATCAGCGGCTGTCGACAGAGCAGCTCGTCGCGGACCTGAAAGCGTCCGGGAAGGACGCTCGCTACATTCCGAGGGTCGACGACATCGTCGCGACCGTCGCGAAGGAGGCCCGCGAAGGAGACCTGGTCGTCGTCATGTCGAACGGCGGCTTCGATGACATTCACCAGAAGCTTCTGACGGCGCTCGAGTGGCGCTGACCACCATCCCCGTCCGCATCCTCCCGGCAGGCGACTCGGCCTGGCTGATCGAGCTGCCCGAACGCATCGATGCGGCCATCAACACGCGGGCGATTCGCATCGCGCGCGCCGTTGAGTCTGCCGCGGCCGGCCTGCCCGTGACCGACGTGGTCGTCGGGTATCGCTCGGTGATGGTGTACATCGATTCGCTGTCGAGCGCGGCCGGCGGGGTCGAAGGAAGGCTGCGCGAGATTGCGTCCGCGCCATCTGCCGATGACGCGGCGCCGGGGGCGCTGGTGGACGTCCCGGTCTGCTACGACGGACCGTACGGGCCGGATCTCGGCGACGTCGCCGCGTTCGGTCAGTGCTCGATCGACGAGGTGATCGCGCTGCACCTGGCGGGTGAGTACCGCGTCTTCGTCGTCGGCTTCGTGCCCGGCTTCGCGTACATGGCCTCGGTCGATCCGCGGATCGCGGCGCCCCGGCGCCCGTCGCCTCGCTTGAAAGTTCCTGCGGGGTCCGTCGCGGTCGCCGCCGGGCAGACGGGGGTGTACCCGGCGGAGACACCCGGAGGGTGGCACCTGATCGGCCGGTGCCCGGTGAAACCCTACGACTCGTCGCGCGCCGAGCCGTTCCTGTTTCACCCGGGCGACCGGGTCCGATTCACGAGGATCTCGGAATCCGCGTACCGTGCCGCGTCCCAGTGGGGTGATGCGTGAACCCGAACGACCGGGGTCTGACCCCGAGGTCAGACCCCAGGCGGGCTCTGACCGTGGTCAAGCCGGGGCTGCTGACGACCGTGCAGGATCTGGGGCGGGCCGGCTACCAGGGGCTCGGCGTGCCGGTGTCGGGTCCGATGGACGTGTATTCGCATCGGCTCGCGAATGCCGTGCTGGGAAACGATCCGATGGCGGCCGCCCTCGAGATGACGCTGCTCGGCCCGGAGCTCGTCGCCGAGGGGGACCTCACCTGCGCCGTCGCCGGCGCCGAGATCGAAGTGACGGTCGACGGCGCCGTCGTGCCCCGCCATCAGCCATTCGTCGTGCCGTCGCGATCGCACGTCCGCTGCGGCGCGCGCGGCAGGGGCACGCGTACAACGCTAGCCGTCCAGGGCGGATTCGATCTCCCGGTGACACTCGGCAGCCGCGCCACGCATCTCGTCAGCCGAATGGGCCCGTTCGGGGGCCGGCCGCTGCGGGCCGGTGACGTCCTTCCGGTGGGGTCGGCCGGGCCTGGCGGCGCCGCGATTCACGGAGTGCCTCTCGAATTGCCCGATGGCGGCGCGCAGATCCGGATCCTTCCGGCCGTACACCGCAAACGATTTACGGACGAGGCGTGGGGATTGCTGGCGCGGACGCGGTTCACGGTGAGCCCGCAGTCCAACCGGATGGGATACCGCCTCGACGGGCCCGCGCTGGGGCACGTCGGCGCGGCGGACATCCTGTCCGAGGCCATGCCGATCGGTGCGATTCAGGTCCCCGCGTCCGGCCAGCCGATCCTCCTGATGGCGGAGCGGCAGACGACCGGCGGCTACGCGACCATCGCCAACGTGATCACCGCGGACCTGCCGATTGCGGGACAGCTCGCGCCGGGGGACTGGATCGCCTTCACGCCGGTGACCCGCGCCGACGCGATCGCGGCGTTGCGCGGCCGCGAGGCGGCGCTGGCGGGAGGAGGATTTCCGATCTGGCTCTTGATCTAGCCGGCCTGCTCGCGGACGCGATCCCTGCCGGCCGCGTGCGCCGCGACGCTCCGCTCGCGCCGTTGACGACGTTCAAAGTCGGTGGCCCTGCGGACTGGCTCGTCCTGGCGCAACGCGCCAGCGAGGTGATGGCGGCGCTCGCCGCGGCGCGCGCGGCGGGTCTTCCCGTGACGGTGCTCGGCGGCGGGTCGAACGTGCTCGTCGCGGACGCCGGCGTCCGCGGCCTCGTGATCCGGGTCCATGGCGGTGACGTGCGGTCCCTCGACGATCGCACAGTTCGCGCGGATGGCGGGCTCACCCTCAACGGCCTCGTCCGGTGGACGATCAACCGCGGCATCGCCGGTCTCGAAGCGTGGGCCGGCACCCCCGGCACGGTCGGCGGGGCCATCAACGGGAATGCCCACTTCAAGGGGCGTTTGATCGCTGAGCTGGTGGAAAGCGTGGAGGTCATCGACACGAGCGGCGCCACCGGGCACGCGGTTCGCATTCAGGCGGCCGGCATGGAGTTCGGGTACGACCGGAGCCGGCTGCAGCGCACGCGCGAGCTGGTCCTGTGCGCGGATTTCCGAGTGGGACGCGGGGAGCCCGCGGCGTTGCGCGCCGTTGCGCGCGAGTCGCTCGCGTACAGGAAGCGGACGCAGCCGCTCGAGTCGGCGAGCGCCGGGTGCATTTTTCAGAACCCTGATCCGGCCGTCGACCTCGTCCCCGAGGGCATCCCCTTGTCGGCCGGAGCGCTCGTGGATCGCGCCGGCCTGAAGGGGCGCCGCGACGGCGCGGCACGGGTGTCGCCCACCCACGGGAACTTCATCATCAACGAAGGCGGGGCGGCGGCGGACGACATCCGCCGTCTCATCGAGCGGTGTCGTGACGAGGTCCGCGCGCAATTCGGCGTCGAGCTGCGCGACGAGATCGTCTATCTCGGGTTCTAGGGTTCTGCGGTTCTAGAGCTCTACGGTTCGAAGAGGCAGACCTCGCGAACTTGAGCAGCCGAACCTGCGAAATTTGGAAATTTGGAAATTTGGAACTGTAGAAATTTGGGGCTTTAGAACGTTAGAACGTTGGACGAGGTGCGATGGCTTCTCTGAAGATCGAAGGCGGACGGACGCTGTCGGGGCGCGTGGCGGTCGAGGGGAACAAGAACTCGGCGCTGCCGCTGATCGCGGCGTGCCTGCTGACGGACCAGCCGTGCGAGATCGCCAACGTGCCGCACATACGGGACGTGGACGTGCTGGTCGATCTGATCGAAGCGCTCGGCGCGACGGTCGAGGGGAAGGGCACCGGCACGCTCCGGATCCAGTGCGCGCGCGTGACGGGCGACCGGCCCGATCCCGCGCTCGTCGGGCGCCTGCGCGGGTCCGTGCTGCTCCTCGGTCCGCTGCTCGCGCGCACGGGGTCCGCCAGGCTCGCGCCCCCGGGCGGAGACTTTCCCGCGCGCCGGACGATCTCGACCCACCTGGACGCGCTGATGGCGATGGGGGCCGTGCCGCTCGACGAGCCCGGCCACGCCATGCACGCGCCGGACGGACTGAAGGGGGCGTCGCTCTATCTCGACGAAGCGTCCGTGACGGGGACCGAGACGGCGCTTCTGGCGGCCGCCGGCGCGGACGGGCCCTCGGAGATCCGCCATGCGGCGATGGAGCCGCACGTCGTCGAGCTCTGCGAATTCCTGCAGACGATGGGCGTGGGCCTGGAAGGCGTGGGGGGCTCGACGCTGCGGGTCCATCCGGTGGCGAAGATCCGGGGTGGGACACACCGGCTGGCCGGTGATTACATCGAAGCGGGCAGCTGGGGCGTCGTCGCGGCGATCACCAACGGCCACATCGAGGTGACCGGCGCGCGTTCGGCGGACCTGGAGATCATCGCGGCGCCGCTGAAGCGCATGGGCCTCGATTGCTCGTACGACAACGATACGCTGGTGGTGCGCCCCTCGGCGCTGCGGGCCGTCCGCCGGATCACCACGGGCCTGTGGCCGGGGTTTCCGAGCGACCTCGTGAGCCTCGTCACGGTGCTGGCCACGCAGGCCGACGGGCGCACGCTCGTCCACGACTGGTTGTACGAACTGCGATTGTTCGCCCTCGAACAGATGAGCGCGATGCGCGCGGATCTCTTCCTGTGCGATCCGCATCGGATCATCGTCAGCGGCCCCACGCGGCTGCGTGGCCGTGCGCTCGACAGCCGCGACCTGCGATCCGGGATGGCGCTGATTGCGGCGGCGCTCGCCGCCGAAGGGGAGAGCCGGGT
>WNFM01217489.1_pt1 | contig 15499 bp, 12 predicted proteins | sample 5400271 | NCBI WGS metagenome assembly WNFM01 (sample SAMN13153352, study PRJNA577476) | soil metagenome | isolation source: 60 cm saprolite on Douglas fir-dominated hillslope | place: USA:California | collected 2013-09-17
CTGCCCGTTTCAGGATCAATCGTCCTTGCCAGCACCAGCACACCATGACAGATAGCGCCAACCACTTTGCCGTGTTTGAGGAACTCCAGGGCCTTATTCTGTACCACCTTGCTTTCTAAATACTGGCGCATGCCCTTGGCATGGCCACCGGGCAAGAGCAGCAGATCATACTCCTGGGGATCGATGCTTTCGTAGGGGATAGGGTGTCGGAATGCCTCGTTCTTTTCAAGATCGCGATAGGCAGCAATCGCGTCGGGCTTTGCGCCCAACTGCCCAAAAATGACGCCCGTCAGCAGACGCGGATCTGTTTGACCTATATGCCCTGCTTCAGTGCTGAACGTGACCTGCAAGCCTGCTTCAACAAAATGTTTCCAGGGAATAGAAACCTCTGTGGGATCGAAATCTCTATCAGGAAGCGGCATAATCACCTGTTTTGCCATAGCGTCTTGTCCTCCAGTTGCCTGTTCACATGGGTATTGCTTCTTGACCACATGCTGATTGGCTCAGCATCATACACCCGTTGCTCTGCTATTTGTGGTCTTTCGGGACCTGCCTGTCGAGGCTTTGAGCTTGCTGCAGCACCTCTTGGATCTGCGGCCCAGCCAGAAAGCGCGTCCGCAGCCCCTCATCCCCAATGCCCTCCGCCAGTCCCTTGATGATCCTCACCGCCTCACCAAATGCTGTGTATGCCTGCTCCGGCTCACCAACTGCCTCATACAACCTCCCCAACGCCGCCTGGATCTGCCAGCGTTCTCCCGGCAGCCCGAGGTCTGCCGCCTGTTGAGCTGCCTCGCGCAAATAGCCGATGGCTTGCTCGCTCTGCCCCTCCCACGCGGCCAGCACCGCCAACGAGCGCTGGTAGGGGATGCGGAAGCGCCGGTAGGGTCCCAGACCTTCCCCGAGTCGGTGCACCTCTGCTTTCGCCTGCCTCTCCTGTCCCGCGCGCACTAAGGCCTCCGTTTCATAGTGCCGGTAAAAATCAAATGTGATCAATGTCCCATCATGGCTCTTACGTGCGGCTATGGACTGCAAGGCATAGCTGTAGGCCGCTTCCCACTGCCCTGCCAGGGTATAGTGCATGCACAATTGCGTCAGGGTGTCCTCGTGAAATTGCTGCTTGAGGCTTGACATCTCTGCCATGGCTACTACCTCTTCGAAAGCCGCCTGTGCCTCTTCCCACTGCTGCAAGGCCTGGTAGACACTCCCTAAAGCAGTCACAATAAGCCAGAGTGGTAATTTCTGCGGAAAGGCCCGCGCAAGCGCAACGGCTTGTTGCGTGAGCACAAGCGCCTCTTCATAGGCCCCCGCTTCCAGCAATCCATGCGTGAGGCCGACCGTACTGGTGACTTGTGCCCAGACGTTCTTGCTCTCTTGCGTGAGCGCGAGCGCCGTGCGGCCACTGCGTATACTGTTGTGCACCTGCCCATCATCCACTTGTGCGTAAGCCAGCAGCGTCCAGCACAAGGCTTCTGACGCGCGATTCGTCAAGGGTTGTGTGAGCGGAGCGCCAATCAAAAAGGATGCAATGGAAAGCTCCCGCGCAGCGGTCTGCTTGTTGCCCAATGCTGCATAGAGCGCCAGGGACGCTTCCAGAGCGTGTATGGCCTCCTTAAAGTCTCCCCCAAGCAGATGGATCAATCCCAGGGAAGAGAGACTTCTGGCTTCCAGTTCCGTGTCATGTATTCCTTGTGCCAGTTCCAGCGCCTGCTCTCCATGAGCCAGGGCATTCGTCGGATCCTCCTTCACAACGGTCATGATCTGTGCCAGGTTCCACTCCGTTTCCGCGAGCGCCTTCTGATCGTGGCTGGCCTGCGCAATCCGCCAGGCTTCCTCCAGCAGCGTGCGCACCGGTGGCTTGTCGAGCGACTGTTGCACCGCCAGGATCGCCAGGCGGTTGAGGGTCATACTGACCAGCCTCGGTAGACGCTGCTGCCGCCCATAGGCCACCAGCTCTTCATAAGCATCCTGGGCCTGCTCCCAGGCCTGCTGGAAAGCATAAGCGCGCCCCAGGTAGGTGTAGAGGTGTTCGACTTCCGAGGCCTCCAGCACGCTCTGCATCCGCTGCTGCTCCTGGAGCAAGGAGCGCGCCCGTTCGTAGTGCCCGATAGCATCATCGACGGCCAGGACGGCCATCGCCTCATCCCCGGCCTGCACGCTGTAGCGAGAGGCTGCCTCGCCTTGTCCGGCCGCCAGCGCGTGATAGACCAGCTCGGAGGCCCGCGCTCCCTCTGTCTGCAGCAGCGTCAAGGCTCGCTGGTGCAAGACCTGTCGCCGCGCCTCGCCCAGCTCGGTGTAGACCACTTCGCGCACCGGGTCATGCGCGAAGCGATAGCTGCCCGGCCGGCCCACCTCTGCTTCTTCCGCGCGCAGCATCCCACTGCCGACGGCCTCCTCCAGCGCCTCGACCCCTGCCTGCATCCCCAGCTCGGCCACCTGCCACAGGCGCTGGGCACTCGCCTGGGTTCCCAGCACGGCGCTGGCCATCACTAGCTGGCGCGCTGACAGGGACAGCGGCGCCAGGCGTGCCAGGATCATCGCGCGCACCGAGGGCGGCAACAGCTTGCTCCTGGACCCCTCCTGCGCGACAGCCGCGGTCATATTCTCGGTCGGCTCCAGCCGCCAGGTGCCATCCGCACCAAGCCGTGGCACCAGCCACTGCCGGTCTCGGAACAGCTTGAGTGTCTCCAGCAGGTACAACGGCTGCCCATCCGTCTGCGCAAACAGCCAGCGTCCCAACGCGACCAGCGCCGCCGCCGGCTCCTGCGCAGGCGAGCTCCCTGCGGTGGAAGGCCAGGTAGGATCGCGCTCACGCTGCTCCCCTCCATTCCGCATGCCAGGCGCCCCCTCCCCTATGATGGCCTCAATGAGCTGGAGAGTCTCCGCCTGGCTGAGCGGCTGCAATGGCAGCTGCGTGACCGGCAGGTCGCGTCCCAGATCGGCCAACTCGGCGGCCAACGCCGGGTTCAACTCCAGCCCTTCACTACGCACAGTGCCTAGCAGCAGCACCCGCGTGCTATGCCTGGTCCAGTAGTGCCCCAGGTAGCGCACCAGGTCGAGGGAGGCCCCATCGACCCAGTGCAGGTCATCCAGCAGCAGTATCAGCGGTCCTCGCTGTGCCAGGGCGTCCAATAAACGTGCTAACGCCTCAAACAGCCGCCCCTTGGCCGTCAGCTCATCCTGTGTAGGGGCACGCAGATCGGGATAGCGCACCCGCAGCTCCGGTAGGAGACGTGACAGTTCGGCCAGCCACAGGTCGTCCAGCAGGTCTTCCGGGGCGTTTTCCGCCTCCAGCCGCGGCCGCACGGCCTCCACCATCGGCTGATAGGGCAATCGTCCCCCCATCTCGAAGGCTTGCCCGCTCAGCACGTCGGCGCCCTGCGCCCGGGCCCAGCCCAAAAACTCAGTGGCCAGCCGCGTTTTGCCGATACCCGCCTCGCCCACCACCAGCACCGCCTGTGGCTGGCCCTGCCGCGCCTGCTGGTAACGCCCGGTGAGCTGGCTGAAAGCACTTGCCCGTCCGATAAGCGGGGCAACCAGCTCGCTGGGCGGTCGGCTCTCCGCCGTGGCGGGACGGGTAGAGAGATTCCCTCGGCGGCCAGCCGCGCTGGTGCGGATGTGCTCAGCCAGGGCGACGGTGTCCGCCGACGGCTTGACCTGCAACTCCTCGGCCAGCCGTGCCCGGCAGATGCTGTAGATCTGCAAGGCGGTCGTTGGATCTCCCAATGCCAGGTGCACGCGCATCAGGCGCCGGTACGCCTCCTCCTGCAGGGGATCGAACTCCAGCCAGCGTGTGAGGGTAGCTCGGGCCTGCTCCAGCTCCCCGGCGGCCTCCTGCCAGGAGGAGAGCCGATCAAAGAGCAACTGCAGGCGCACCTGCCACTGGTGCTGCTGCTGCTCGAGCCACTCGTCAAAGGGCGCGTCCTCGCCCAGCCAGAAGCCATCGAGGAACGGGCCGCGCACCAGCCTGGGCCTGTTGGTAGGCCTGCTGCACCACGTCCAGGTCAAGCTCCAACGCGGCATGTCGATCCAGGCCGAGCAGATCGCCCTGAGTGAGTAGATGGCTGTGCTGGGAAGCAGAGGAGCCGGGGTCGTCGAGCAGCCTGCGCAGCAAGGTAATGACGTTGCGTAAGGCCTTGCGCGCACCCTGGGGGTCACTGTCGGGCCACAAGAGCGCAGCCAGCTTGCTTCGCAGGTGCATGCCGCCTTCCACTGCCAGGTAAAACAGCAAGGCCGACGCTTTGCGCAATGGAAACGTGAGGCGGCTTGCATCATGAAACACTTCTGGCGGGCCTAGCACAGCTAGACGTAATTGACTCATTGCATGACCTCTTCATGGGGGACAGCAGGTGTGACGAACAGTTCCTCAAGAGCGCAGCAGCGCCTCCCTGGGCGTGTTGCTGTCGTGCTGCCAGGCAATCTATCTATCTAAAGCGCAAAAGAAAAAGCATTTGTTTCACATATTACTGACCACAGTAGAGGCATCGTACCATGTAAGCTCGTTTAAAGGCAAACACAACTATTGCCTCACGAACCGGCTTCCGGTGGCAGCAATGCGGCCTCGTGTCGAGGCACCTCTAGATAGAGACGACTCTCACGACGCTTTTGTGACACCTCCCCCTCATACGAGCCGTAGGGGCCGGTTCACCGCGCCCAGCGCCGATTATGAAGATTAACGACCAAAGCCGGTCGTGTCATGCTGAGCCCATTCGCTTCGCTCAGGGTAAACTCCGCGAAGCGAATGGCTGCCCAGCGAGAGAGATCCTTATCTGGGCTCAGCATGACAAGCGATCCGCGATTATTACCGATCTTGGTTGGTAAAACTCATTATCGGCCCCCATCATCGTCCTAAATTGTGCCCAGTTGACCATCTATGGTATCCTGCATATATCAGGCATAACCGACAACCAAAAAGCGTATATATATGTAGTGGAAGCATACTTGTTAGACACCCATACCCTACATCTCTTACACCAAACAACTCAATACTTCACCGATCACCACCAGCCTGCCTACCTCGTAGGCGGCTCCCTGCGCAACATCCTGCTCGGCGAACCCTGCACCGATTGGGACATCGTCACCACCGGTGACGCTCACCAATTAGCGCGCAGGTTGGCGGATAAATTAGGCGGCCATTATGTCCATTTACACGAAAAGGCCAGCAGGGTAATTGTGGCTTCGAATGCAGGTACTCCTAATAATAAGAAGGAAATCACCCTCGACATCTCTCCTCTGAACGACAAAACGCTCGAGGACGACCTGCATCAACGCGATTTCACCATCAACGCCATAGCAGCCCCCCTGGCTCAAATCGTGCAATATTTGGAGATAGATAATGCAGAACACCCCCAACCAGGGCAACCGAGTATAGTAGGGGCGACCCTTGCGGTCGCCCTGGGGGATGGGTCCGTCCAGGGCCCTGGGCCCGTCCAGCTTGCGCTCGCCCGGCATCTCATCGACCCGCTGCACGGCCTATCCGATTTAGAATCCCATCGTCTGAAAGCCGTCAACGAAGACATCTTCCGTCATGACCCCCTGCGCATGCTGCGAGCTATCCGGCTAATGATGCGCTACCAACTCCAGCTAGACCCCTGGACAGAGAGCCTGATGATACGCGACGCAGCACTTCTCCCGCAAGTAGCCGCCGAGCGGATTCACGAAGAGTTATATGCAATTCTAGGGCCTGCTGGAGCTACGGAGCGCCTGCGTTTCCTCGATCAACATGGCCTGTTTACCGTCATCTTCCCGGAGTTTGTAGCGGCAAGGGGCATGCGCCAGCCGAGCTCTCATTATTGGGATGTGCTTGAGCATTCGCTAGAGTCCGTTGGCGCACTTGAACGGCTAGCCAGCATGCTGCAAGAGGATACGCAGAGCACAGGCCAGCAGGATGATCTCGCCGAGATCCGCGCACTGCTGCGCGAGGCCGAGCAGCAAGGAATTTTTTCTTTTGCCGGGCTGACCGCGCCTCGTATGAAAATGGCCGCGCTGCTGCATGATATCGGTAAACCCGTGACATATTCTAGCGATGAGCATGGGGGGATTCATTTTTATAATCACCCGCAGGCAGGGGTGCCGCTGGTTGAGCAAGTGATGCGGCGCCTGTGCGTGAGTACGCAGGACCGGCGATTGGCGCAGTTGGTAGCCGCCCATCATATGCGCCCCGGCCAATTGGGACAGAATGGGCCTCTGACTCCCAGGGCCATCCGGCGCTACTTCGTTGATCTGGGGCCAACAGGCATATACGTAGCGCTGATTTCACTGGCCGACCACCTGGCAACCTTGGGGCCGCAGCCCACCACCGGCTCGTGGGAGCGACACCTGCGCGTAGTGCGTTTATTGCTGACCAGCTATATTCGCGAACGTGAGCGTATCCTGCCCCCACGCTTGATCAGCCCCGAAGAGTTAATGCGGCGCCTGAAGCTCGGGCCAGGGCCGCAGATCGGGCAACTCCTCGACCTGATCGCCGAAGCGCAAGCCGAGGGTACCATTCATTCAAAAGAAGAGGCCCTGTGGCTGGCCGAAGAACGCGTGCACGAGATGACCTCGTAGAGACGGGGCGGTGCTGATGTGTGGCGGGGACCCTTGTGGTCGTCCTGCCTGCCCTCTATTTCCTGCAAAGTCTCAGCAAATTATTGGCCTGAACTCTTTCACTGCTACGATCATGCTGATCTGCCCCGCACCAACTACGGCGAATCAGCCCACGAAGCCCGTGTATAGTAGGGGTGGGGCTTGCCCCCACTACATTTCAACTAAGACGATGTGCGCGTCAAACGAAGCCGATTCAGGCGTGTCATCCTGAGCGCAGCGCAGGATCTCTCGCCGGACAGAGATCCTGCGCTGCGCTCAGGATGACAAAGCGAGATGGTCTCTTATTTGAAATGTATTGGCCCTTGTGGTCGCCAATACGCCTGAAGTGAGACTGCCTGACTCGTTGCTCCGTTCTACTAAGTGAGTTTGCACTCTTCGAAAACCCCGGAAAGAAAGGCATTTTATAGCGTCGATGAATAAAAATAGCGCAACTGCACTGGCGCGCAACATCTCTATCAACTGGGCTGCAGGTCAACATCCCATCTTTCGACTCGTGCGGCCTGCATTCGTTGTTGCTTGCCTGTATGTGCTCTTCATTGGTCTGGACTCGCACCTTCACGGCCACAATGCTCTCTTTTATGTACATATCGGTTCGAGATTTGCTCTTCATGTCCCACATGGCACTCCAGGCTATGACGGCCAGTTCTACTACCAGATAGCTCGTGACCCACTCCACGCTGCCCCGTTTCTAGATCATCCTCCCTACCGCTACCAGCGTATTGTCTATGCCCTGCTGGTAGGTGCCTTGAGCCTGGGACAAGCAAGCCTCATTCCCTACATGCTCTTGCTGGTCAACTTCGTCGCTATCGTACTCGGCACTGAACTACTTGCACGCCTTCTCATCAAACAGCAGCTATCTCCCTGGTACAGTCTCGCCTTTGGTCTCTACTTTGGACAGGCTACCGCCTTTATTTTCGACACGACCGAACCGCTTACGTATTTCTTCATCTGCCTGGGACTCTTTCTCCTGACCTTGCGGCGTCCCACTGCCGCAGCTCTCAGCATGGGCTTAGCCGTCCTCTCACGTGAGACAGCTATTCTGTTTCCTCTCGGCTACCTCGTCCTCTACCTTCTTCAGATGCGCTGGCAAGACGCGCTTCGTCTTCTACTCTTGTCTATCGCCCCCACCATTGTCTGGTACATTATCGTCGGGCTGCTCTTCAACACAAGCGGTCTCTCCTCTGCTCCCGCGTTTCAACTCATCCCGTTTCAGGGACTTTTTTTCTTCTCTCACGACCCGCATCGTTTCCAGAATCTCATCATTCTCATGCTCATTCCCACCTTGTTGAGCTCGATTCTTCTCATCAAAGAAATCCTGCAACACCGCTGGAAAACTGCTTCCTGGCTGATCTGGCTCCTCAATCTCGTCCTGGTCATCTGTATGTCGCACCTTTCATACGTAGAACTCGTCTCTGCCGGCCGCCTCTCTACTGGACTCGTTCTAGCCATGCTCTTCCACGGCCTGTACACGAGAAATACAACTCTTCTGTGGGCCTGCCAGATCTATGTCTTGACTTTCGCATATTATGCTCATTACATCCTGGCATAAAAAACCTGACCCATTTGGGGTCCCGTTGCATGTGCTGGTCAACAATGCCGGGGTCCTGGCAGAGGGCATAAGAGATGAGGCGCTGCGCATGCAGAGCTACTGTACGCGTTGCGCTCAAGATCCAGACTACACATAGCTTTGAGAAAGATCTGTGACGTCAGGTCCTTGAGCTGCGGATCCCCGCAAGCACAGGGGTCCGCAGTTCCTGGATCGATCAGTGTTTGCGTTCACCACTCCCACCGAAAGGCGACCGGATGAACAAAAACACTGAAGCCACTCCCTGGCTACCGCGGCGGGAACTGCGAGTTGGGAACGGGCGTGGCGAGGTTGGCGGTGGGAGCAGTGTCCGTGAACCCGATGACCGCACAGTTGATGTCGACTCCTGCGGCGCCGTAGGGAGCAGGCCCACCTGTGGCCGGGTTGAAGCCTGTCAGCAGATCGGGCCGGGTGGCCGCCAGGTTGAAGACGACGACCTCATCGATCTGCCGCGTGTTGAGTCCCGCGGTGATGGCCTTCTGGGTCCACAGACCGAGTTGCGCATCCCACAACGGGCTGTACGCCTGGGCATGCCGGGGGTCGGCCAGGGTGGGGAAATCCCCGAATACGTTGAGGAAATCGCCCCCATTGCGCAGGGCGTTGATCAGGGCCGTGTTCCCGGCGGAGGCATCCTCGCTCGCGTGACCGTCGCGCACCAGGTGCACAAACCCCTGGGCCTGCGGGTTGTTGGCGCCCGTCTGCCCATTGATGAAGCCGAAGAGCCGCTCGCGGGCGGACCCCAGAAAGTCGTCGCCGCCGTTGTACGCCGCGGTGTCCAGCGCAGGCACGTAGGTCGAACGCTCCAGCACCGCAGTCAGGGGCTGACCCGCGTCCGTGCTCAGGTACACAATCGGCTGGCCGGCGTCAAAGCCCTTGACAAACAACAGGTCGACGTAGGACTCCAGGAACTGTCCGGAAGGCGACGTCGCGGGGGCGATGTGGATGCCGAGCACCCGATCACCCGTGTTGGTGTGGTGGACCACATCGAACGGACCGTCGCCGGTGGCCACGATGGGAGCGTTGTAGACGACCGGCGATCCGGCGATACGAATAAATGGGCTATATCCCGGGCCGGCCACGGCACCAGGCTGGAACTTGGCGAGCGGGAAGCCGTTCGGTCCCGGCACCGCGATACGGGTGGGACTGAAATCCGGCGCGCCCTGGAAGTGGACCAGCGCTGGCCCGAACGGATTCTGCGCTGGCGTTGGGTTGTCAATGGTCACGGTCTGCACGCAGGCGGGGCAGCCGATCGCGAGATTGGCGAGCTTGGGCGCAAAGTTCACGCCCAGGTCATGCGCCAGCCCGGAGTCTGAGGCATCCAGGAGGACGAACCAGGCGGTCTTGCCATAGGCCTCCCCTTTGTACAGTGGCAAGCGCACCGTCTCGGTGTTGAGATCGACCTGGATGGCGCTCTCCTCGGTCAGGTGGTCCCTGGGCAGCAGACCACTCATCTGTCCTAGTCCCCCCGGCTGGTCCTTGGTTACGGCCGATGCCGATCTCGCTCCGTGCCTCGTAAGACCGGGCACGACGCCAACAAGCGTTGTCACGAGCAATGCAATGATTATTGCGATCAGTACGCGCTTGTTTGCGCGTATCGATCTGAAAGGTCGATGCTCCATATGCTGAGTCTCCTTGTTCTAGTGATACTTGCTGTGATATCAAAACAAAAGATGTAGTTCTACTCGAACGCCAAACAGCCCAATGTCTAAAGATGTACGGCGTTTTCTGTCCTTTGAGGGAACTCTTGAGGTCTCCTTTCTTTGTATGAAAGTGTTACAGGTAGGGCTGTACAGTGGGCTTCAGCGTTCCGCCGACACCGGTTATTGCGCTTTTTGCAGATACTTGAGAAAATTGATGGTATCGGCTGCAACGAGACGCCCAATCGCGCTGCTCGAGTAGACAGCCACGGCAACTGTCCCATTGGGCCGAAGCACAAACCCGGTTGCCTGCAGGTAGGGCGGATGTTCGTTGATGAAGACTCCAATCGCCTCTGCCACTTCACGAGCGTCAAGGCCATACAGCACCGGGAAAGTGAGCCTGTGCCGTTCGACGGTCTGCTGCGCCTGCTCAAGCGAATCGACCGAGAACGCGACGACCTCGGCCCCCAGCTCGTTCAATTGCACGCGCGCTCGTTGAAAGTCGAGCAATTGCTGACGGCAATACGGGCACCAGTGGCCACGATAAAACAGCAGCACGGCCCATCGACCTGCCAGGTCTTCAGGAATAGACATCTCACCACCACCTACGCGGGAAGCGGTGATCGTCGGAAAATGCTCACCATTGCTTAATTGCACATCTGCCCCTTCTATGCTACCTTGACTTGTTATGTAAGCTAGTTAACTAACTTATTTGGCTGACAAAAAAATTGCTGTGCTTCCACTCACCTTAGAGCGTGCGAAGCCAGGTTGCTAAGCGCTGGAGCTTGCGCTCCAACAACTCAGGCGAGCGAAAACTATTGGTCAATAAAAATGTTCCCTGCAACGACGAGATCAGATCCATGGCGAAATCCTTCGCCTCCTCTGCGTCCTTGCCGAGCAGGCGAAACTGCGTTGCTGCCCAGTCCAGGTAGGACTGAAGCAGGCGAACCGCAATGTTAGCAGGCTGGCCGTCCTCTTTGTTGAGTTCTTGAGACAGACTCCCGTGCGGACAGCCATAGCGCGCGAGCGCGTGTTCACTCGCACGCTCGGCTGCAAGCAGCCCAAGCAGACGCTGGCGTGGATCAGGCTGGCGGTCGAGTTGCGCAAACAAGGACTGCAGCTCCTGGAGATGAGCCTGGATCACGGCCTCCACCAGGGCTTCCTTCGTGCGGAAGTGGTAGTACACGTTGCCCAGGGGAATCTGAGCCCGCTGGGCGATATCGGCCAGGGTCGTGCCAGTCACCCCCTGCTGATAGAACATGATTTTGGCTGCCTCGATCAGGCGGTCCCTCTTGCTTGTGTCGTTCATCGAGAACCTCTAGTCTTCGAATTAGTTAGGTAACTAACTCTCATCTGTTGCAAGTATATTCAAGCGGAAGGAATTTGTCAAGGGCAAGAACCGGGAATATGCGCAGAAACGTCCTTTTCGTCATGCGAACCCATTCCGAAACGCGAGAGCCCAGAGTTGCTTGCGTAGAGCTCCAAGTTGTTTGATCAAGAAAAATACTATTCAGGAAATAAAGCAGGAGCGGGGTGGTGCTCAACTCACCCCACAAGCATAGTTGACAAGCCACAACACATGTCGTACCATTACGGAGTACCAGTGATGGGACACCACTAGAGGCTGGTGTATCTCGCCAGGGTGTACCCAGCAGGCCTTGGAGAGAGGCCCGAGAGCGAGAAATGCTACAGCCCAGCGGGAGATTGTAGTGAAGGCAATTGCGATTTTTTACCAGGGCCGCAAACAGGACACCTCAGAGGTCGCTAGTCAACTCATACCAGCATTACAGCAGCAGGGATATGAAGTACGCAGCTTTGACAGCCGGTATGAAGGAGAAGAGACTCCTGACCCTGCGATTGAAGGGTGTGACCTGGCGCTCGTCCTGGGTGGCGATGGTACTATTCTACATGCTGCCCGCCTCTGTGCAGTGGCCGATGTCCCGATAGTCGCTGTCAATTTTGGACGGGTCGGCTTCCTGACCGAGCTTGAGCCAGGTGACGTGCTTACTCAACTACCCCATTACCTGAAACGAGAGCCTCCGGTATGGATCGATAAGCGCGCCATGTTGCATGCCATGCTCGACCAGGATGGGTACCAGGAACCGTTTCTCGCTCTAAACGATATCGTAATCGCCCGCGGTACCTGGCCACGCGTGGTGCAAATACGCACCTGGCTTGACGATGACTACTACAATACAACGTACGCCGATGGTATCATCGTATCGACCGCCACCGGCTCCACGGCCTACAATATGGCCGTTGGAGGGCCGCTGCTGCATCCACAGGTGCAGAGCAGCGTGCTGACACCCATTGCGCCGCACCTGGCCTCGGACCGCTCTTTGATCATGCACCCGGATGCCATCGTCAAACTCAAGATATTTACTGGCTCACAGGATGGCGTCTTCTCGGCCGATGGGCAAATTAACCGCGAGATCAAGAATGGCGCAACGGTCACCGTGCATAAGAGCGAGTACGTCACCAAGTTTCTCAGGCGTAGACCGCCAACCTATTTTTACCAGGTAATTAATGCTAAGCTGAAGGAAGACGAGTAGGGACTATAATTTCAACGAGCAACCATGTTACTTGAGCTAAACATCAAAGACTTTGCCATTATTGATAACCTGCACCTGCGTCTGCACCGCATGTTCAATGTTTTTACAGGCGAGACGGGCGCGGGCAAATCGATCATCATTGACGCCGTCAATGCGCTGCTGGGCGGCAAAATCGGCGTGGAGGTGGTACGTGCCGGCTGCGATCGCGCCACCGTCGAAGGGGTCTTCTCCATTGGCGCCCTGCCCCCAATCAGCGATGACTGGCAGCCATTCGAAGCGACATTGAATGGCGAGTCCAATGGAGCAAGCACGATGTTCGAGGCGCTGGCAAAAGTCGAGGCGCAGCAGGCAGATCCGAGCCATGCCGATGCCGGGAGCGCCGATGCGAGCATCGCACTCGCCCAGTTGTTGCATGCATACGACATCGTCCCCGAAGACGGGCTGCTGATCCTCTCGCGCGACATCTTCATCTCCGGTCGCACCGTGGGACGTATCAATGGCCGCACCATCACCCAGCAGGTGCTCCAGCAAGTAGCAAGCTGGCTGGTCGATATTCACGGCCAGAGCGAACATATGAGCCTGCTGCGTCCCGAGCAGCACGTCAACTTCCTCGACCGCTACGCCGAGCTTTTGCCACTGCGCGAACAACTGAGCGCCATGGTAACAGAGTGGCGCAACGCGCGCAAAACCTTGCTCTCACTGCAACAAAATGAACGCGAGCAGGCCCGCCGCGCCGAGTTCCTGCGCTTCGAGGTCGAGGAGATCGAGAAGGCAGAACTGCAACCTGGCGAGATCGAAGAAATGGAAGAAGAGCGCAAAGTGCTGAGCAACGCGGAACGGCTGCGCGAACTGTGCGCCATCGTCTACGGTTCCATCAAAGGTGGCGAGAGTGGTGACGATTACCAGCCGGCGCTCGACCAGTTGCGTCCGGCCCTCAAAGCCCTGGGCGAACTTGCCAGGCTCGACAAAAGTATGGAGGAGCACGAGTCAAACCTGTCCGAAGCCATCTACCGCTTAGAGGATGTCGCTGCCAGCGTCAGCAGCTACGAGAGCGACATCGAAGATGATCCGCAGCACCTGGCGGAAATCGAGGAACGGCTCGATCTCATCGCGCGGCTGAAACGCAAATACGGCGTTACTAGCGTCGAAGAGATTCTGAAACGTGCTGAAGACGACCAGGCGGAACTTGACAGCATCACTCACCGCGATGAGTTGATCGCCTCATTGCAGCAGCAGGACGGTAAGTTTCGGCAGGAGATCGGGCGCATCGCCCAGGAACTCTCCACCCGGCGGCGTGAGGCAGCGACACGGCTGTCAACAGCGATGGAAGAGCAGTTGAACGACCTGAATATGAAACGCGCCCGCTTCTCCGTTGAAATCGAGCAGGTTCCCGATACAAACGGGGTACCGGCAAGTATCGATGGGCAACCCGAACAGAACTACTCCTGTGACTCGACCGGCATCGACCGCGTGCAATTCCTGATCGCGCCTAACCCGGGCGAACCATTCAAGCCGCTGACGAAGATAGCATCCGGCGGCGAAACCTCGCGCTTAATGCTGGCGCTGAAGACCATCCTCGCGGCCGCCGATGCAACCCCCACCTTGATTTTCGACGAGATCGACGCCGGTATCAGCGGCAGAAGCGGCCAGATCGTGGGAGAAAAGTTGTGGCAACTGACCCGCAACCACCAGGTGCTCTGTGTCACGCACTTACCGCAGATTGCCGCATTTGCAGATACGCATTACAATGTCAATAAGCAGATCTTTGATGAACGCACAGTTACGCTTGTCAACGAATTACGCCCCGAACAGCGTGTACGCGAGATCGCGCACATCATGGGCGGCAGCGTCACCGATTTCTCAATGAAGAGCGCGGAAGAGATACTCGCCCGCTCTTACCTGCAGAAAGAGAATTTCCAAAAGCACCTGCAGCAGTAAGAAAAAAGGATTTCGCAATGTCTACTAAGAAATTTATGAGCACAATACTCCTCTTCGCCGTCTTTATTGGTTTCCTGTGGTGGGGCATTTCAATGCTTTCCGACCCGCATAAAGATGGTGAAACAATCGTCTACGCAGTTCTGATCCTGGGCTGCTCCTTCTACGCGCTTATCTCCCTCCTGTTACTACCGCGCAAAAAACAGGGTTAGTCTTGCAAGCAGGAAGGGTCGCATGAACGATGAACCGTCAACTTCATCCCCGGTTATTCGCCTCGCCACTCCCGACGATATCGCCCTGATCGAAGAACTGGATAGGTTCAGCACGTCACCCAGGCGCAATATTCACCGCGAAATGGAGAAATATTTTGGCTCAGTCGATCCCACCACGCACGAACTCACGCTAATTTTTCTGATCGAAGTAGCAGGCGTGGTTGCAGGGAAGGCCGAACTCATGGTTTCGCCACATGCTGACCCCGGGCATAGCTACTTTGAGCCTTCCGGTTACGTCAAAAGGGTGGTTGTGCGTCCCGATTTCCGCAAGCAAGGGCTAGCACGTATCCTGATGCTGCACATTATCGACTATGCCCGCAGCGAATTGCATTTGACGGCCCTCGATCTGCACGTCTGGGAAAAAAATCTCCCCGCCATCTACCTCTACGAGTCGCTTGGTTTCGAGCTACAGCACCGCGAATTGTATTTCCGCCTGTCTCTTTAATTCCTCTTTTGTGACGCACTTGTTGCTGACTTCGTTGTAAGACTCAGGCCGGGTAGTGCGTTCCCGCATAAGGCGAAAAGCCATGCTCGGCACTTCGAGGGGGAAATATGCTTTCACTCTCAACTTGACACGAGGCAGAACCAATGCGCGAACGTATAGAACAGGGGATCGACGAACGAGAAATTTCCGAGACTTCCCTGTCGCAAGCAACGTCACCAACGCAGATCACTCAATGCGCACAGAAGCGAAAGCGAAGTATATCCGCGTGGATGCGTTATTTCTACACTGAAGATCTATCACCCGACAATCACCCGATCATCGAGCTACAACGGCGCGCCACCTGGGTAGGCCTTGCAGTGATTTTACAAGCGCTCAACGAAATCCCTCACCCGTTTTACATACCCCACGTACCTTTCCTGAAACCCTGGCAAGGGGTAATCCCTTTTGTGCTGATATTGGGAAGCTTCATAGCTCTATGGATGGCTTTC
>WNFM01214022.1_pt3 | contig 15496 bp, 12 predicted proteins | sample 5400271 | NCBI WGS metagenome assembly WNFM01 (sample SAMN13153352, study PRJNA577476) | soil metagenome | isolation source: 60 cm saprolite on Douglas fir-dominated hillslope | place: USA:California | collected 2013-09-17
CCGGCAATGCCGCTGCCGGCCATCACCAGCGGGACGCGGATCGACTCCTCGTACATGAGGCGCTTGTCCCGGAGCCGGTGCTCACCCAGGAACTCACCGTTGTCGCTGATGAACACGACATAGGTCGAGCTCGTGAGTCCCTTGCTTTCCAGGGTCGACACGACGGTGCCGACGCTGTCGTCGAGAGCCAGCAGCGTCCGGAGGTAGTCCAGGTACCGGGGCTCGCGGGCCGGCCACGGCCAGCGAGGAAGCTGCGCCGGCGGGGGGTCGGGGCAGGCGGGGATGTCTGCGGGTCGGCCGCCGCACACCACGTAGCGACGCTGCCACGCCGGCTTCGTCAGGAACGAGTCCTCGAAGTTGGGGGGCTCCGGCAGGGCCGCCTCCGGCAGCGCCCCCGCGTGGCGGGGGGCCGGATGGAAGGGATCGTGGGGCGCCTTGTGGGACAGGATGAGCAGGAACGGCTCGTTGCCGCGGCCCCGCAGCCATTGCGCCGCATAGTCCGTCAGGATGTCGGTGATGTAGCCGGTGCGCTTCACCGACTGGCCGTTCTCGTTCAGCACCGGGTCCTCGTAGACCCCCTGCCCGCGAAAGCTCACCCAGTAGTCGAACCCCGGCCGTGGCGCGTCGGTGCTCGCGTTCATGTGCCACTTGCCCACGAAGGCCGTCTTGTAGCCCGCGCGCTGGAGCAGCGTGGGGTAGGTGTCGATGGTGGGAGAGATGTCCCCCGATTCGTTGGTGCGGATGCCGTGGGAGTGGGCGTAGAGCCCGGACAGCATGCTGGCCCGGCTCGGCGAGCACAGCGACGTGGTCGCGAAAGCGCGATCGAAGAGCACGCCCCTCGCCGCCAGGCGCTCCAGGTTCGGAAGGTCGAGGAACGGGAAGCGATGGCCGGGCCCGAACAGGTTCTCGGCCATGTCGTCGGCGATGATGATGACGAAGTTGGGCTGCCCCGCCGGAGGGCTCGGAGGACTCGCCGCCTCCCCACAGCCGGGCGTCACCAGAGCCATGCCGAGGGCGCCGCCCAGAGCCAGACGTGACGCCGCGCGGAAGAGGGTCGGGACCACCCGCGACGAATATTAGACGAACTCGGCCTCCGTTGCCGGACCCGTCTCCAGCGGGTCCGGATGCTCCGAAGAACGAAAGCTTCAGACGGCCGGGCCCGGCGCCCCCGCTACCGCCGCCGGCCGCTCGATCCGAACGGGGCCCTGTGGTGTCAGGGTCCTGCCGGAGAGGGCGGCGTAGCCGGCCTCGTAGCGCGTCGCCCGGAACACCAGCACGGCGTTGGCTCCCGCCGTGTCGGTCACGACGTACGACCAGACCGTGTCGCCGGCCGTGGTGACCTCGAAGAAGTGTCCTGCCGGGCCGTCGCACACCAGGGTGTTCCCGCTCATGAGGCGCTGGGCGCCGGAGATGATGGCCGCGTACACGCTTTCGGGCGGGCTCGCGATCCATTGCCAAACCGGGGCGGTCGGCAGGAAACCCGCCTGGGGGTCGAAGCCGTAGAGCCCGTTGGGCTGGACCGGCGGAACGATCTGGACGACCGTCGAATACGGACGGGAGTGGCGGTCTCCGTTGTTGAACACCAGGATCTGGCCCTCCCCCGGGAGGCCCTTCTCGATCCAGTGCGCGTTGTGCTGGCCGAAGAGCTGCTGCTGGCCCGGGAGGCCGTAGTCGCTCGGGGTGCCCCATCGATAGAGGAGATCGCCGCCGCGGCCGCGCCGGCCGCCGCTGTGGCCGGACGCCTCGGCCGTGGTCGTGCCGTGGTCGATCACCCAGAGCTCGTGGTGATTGCGGACGCTCACCATGACCTGGTCCAGGTCGGCGTTGTAGTCGATGGCGTTGGCGTGGGTCCAATCGCTGGTCGCCGTGGCCCAGGCGTTGGGATCGATCAGCTCGGGATGCTGCGCGGGATCCGCGCCCGGGGCAAGGAGGTGCTCCCAGGCCCGCCAGACCCAGACGATCGCGTTGGTGTTGGGGTCCACTTCGACGATGTGGTCGACCCAGAGGACGCCGTTCGATGGCATGGTGGCGGCATCGCGCCCCGCGGCCAGCGCCTCCTCGCCGGTCCGCTTCTCCCACGCGATCATGAGCACGTGCCCGTTTGGCATCATGCGTACGTCATGGTGCTGCTGGTGGTCGACGCCGTTGTAGTCGTAGGTCCAGGTCACCCGGCCGTCCCAGTCCAGCAGCTCGATGCGGCCGCCGTTGCACCCGCCCGACGGGAAATTGGTGTCGCCCAGGGACCTCGCCCGCAGCAGCAGGCCGTTCGTCAACAGATAGACGGAACATGCGGGGGTCGAGTCCGCCCGCCACTGGTGCACGAGCTGGCCCTGGAGGTCCATCAGGTAGACCGCGTTCGATTGAATGGGGGCAAAGAGGACGTAGGGCTCTGTCGAAGGTGGTCCGGCCGCGTCCTCAGGGGTGCCGCAACCCGCCAGCACGACGAGCGCCATGAGCACGAAAGCCACACGAGCCCGCGCGACTCGGCGGTCCGCGATCCTGGTCCGCATCTTCATCAAGGCTCCGGATGGCGCATCCCCCCGAATGGCCATCGACACGAGCACTGCCAGTTACTTGAGGCTTGGACCGGGAATCCGGGCAGAGGGTTGAATCCCTCCGTGTCAACCGTCGCGGGCCGGGCGCGTCACCGCAAACGCTGTAGCAGATCCTCGTTGAAGAATCCGTTGAGCTCGGCGAAGGGCGCCGAGCCGTCGAGGCCGGCAAAGCTGCCCTCCTCGGCCATCAGCTTCGCCGCGCGCATGAAGCCGCCCCACGCGGCCCGCGCAAGGGATGAGCCCACGCTGACGCGGCGCACCCCCAGCTCGGCGAGGTCGGAGAGCCTGAGCCCGGTGTTAGCGCTCATCAGCACGTTGACCGGCTTCGGTGCCACGGCCGACACGATGGCCTCTATCTCGCTGCGCGCGTGTGCTCCCGGCGCGTACAGCACGTCGGCGCCCGCCTTCGCGTAGGCCTGCAGGCGGCGGATCGACTCCGCAAGCGGCTCCTTGATGCCGACCAGGAAGCACTCGGCCCGGCCGGTGAGGAGGACGCCGGACCCCGTGGCGTCGATGGCCGCGCGCGCGGCGGCCAGGCGCTCGACCGCCAGCGGTAGCTCGAAGAGCGGCCGAGACGAGTCCCCCGTCGAGTCCTCGATCGACAGCCCGGCAACCCCGGTCTCGACGCACAGCCGGACGTTCTCGGCAACATCTTTTGGCTCGCGCGCGTAGCCCGACTCGAAGTCGGCGTTCACGGGCAGATCCACCGAGGCCACCATCTCCGCGATGTGGCCGAGCGCCATGTCGCGCGTGACCGCCCCACATCCGTCCGGCCTCCCGCGCGAGAACGAGAACCCGGAGCTGGTGGTGGCCAGCGCCTTGAACCCGAGATGGCGCAGATACCGCGCGGTTCCGATGTCCCAGGGATTGGGAATCAGGAAGCAGCCGCTCTCGTGGAGCTTCCGGAAGGCGTCGCGGCGCGCCGTGAAATCAGGCATATCGGGGTTCCTCCAAACCGGAGAACGGCTACGCGTGGACGCCGGGCGCCTCGTGCCCGGTCCGCTCCACGTACTCGACGTACGAGCCCTGGTAGAGATGCGGCTCGGTCTCGGTGCCGCTCTCGCCCCCCAGCTCGAGCACGCGGTTGCTGAGGCCCCGGAGGAACGTGCGGTCGTGGGAGACGAAGAGCATCGTCCCCTCGAACTCGCGCAGGGCCTCCACCAGCATCTCCTTGGTCGCCAGGTCCAGGTGGTTCGTGGGCTCGTCCAGGACCAGGAAGTTCGGGGGATCGAAGAGCATCCGCGCCATCACCAGGCGCGATCTCTCGCCGCCCGAGAGCGAGCGGATCCGTTTCTCGACGTCGTCGCCCGAGAACTGGAAGGCCCCCAGCAGGCCCCGGAGCGCGCCCACGCTCTCCATCGGGAAGTCCCTCTGCATCTGCTCCCACACCGTCAACTCGGGGTCGAGGATGTCCAGGGCCGCCTGGGCGAAGTACCCGAGCTTGAGGCTGGCGCCCAGACGGACCGACCCTGCGTCGGGGGCGAGGGCCCCCGCGACCATCTTCAAGAGCGTCGTCTTCCCCGCGCCGTTCTTGCCCATCACGCACCAGCGCTCGCCGCGGCGGATCATCAGGCTCAGCTTGTCGTGCACGACGCGCCGGCCGTAGGCCTTGGTCACGCCTTGCAGGTTCGCCACCTCGTCGCCGGAGCGCGGCGGGCGACGGAAGTCGAAGCGGACCACCTGCCGCTTCTTCGGCAGCTCGATCCTCTCGATCTTGTCCAGCGCCTTGACCCGGCTCTGCACCTGGGCCGCCTTGGCGGCGTGGGCCGAGAAGCGGTCGATGAAACGCTGCTCCTTGGCGAGCATGGCCTGCTGCCGCCCGTAGGCGGCCTCGCGGTTCGCGTCGCGGACGGCCCGCTCGCGCTCGTAGAAGTCGTAGTTGCCCGAGTAGGTCGTGATCTCGCCGCCGTCGATCTCGGCGGTCTTGGTGACGATCCGATTCATGAACTCGCGGTCGTGAGACGTCATGAGGAGGGCGCCGGGCTGCGACTTGATGAACGCCTCGAGCCAGAGGATCGACTCGATGTCCAGGTGGTTGGTCGGCTCGTCCATGAGCAGCACGTCGGGCCGCCCCAGGAGGACCCGGGCCATGGCCACCCGCATCTTCCAGCCCCCCGAAAGCGCGCCCACGTCGCCATCGACGCGCTCGTCGTCGAAGCCGAGGCCGTGCAGGACCTCGCGGGCCTGGGCCTCGAGGGCGTAACCGCCCAGGTGGTCGTACTCCTCCTGCACCTCGCCGAAGCGGGCCAGGACCCGGTCCATCTCGTCCGCGCGCCCCGGGTCGGACATCGCGTGCTGAAGGTCCTCGAGCTCGTGGTGGAGGTCTCCCAGGCGGCCGCTCCCCGCGATCGCCTCGTCCAGGACGGAGCGGCCCGCCATCTCCTCCACGTCCTGCCGGAAGTAGCCGATGGTGAGCTTCTTCGGGACCGAGACCTCGCCCTCGTCCGGCGACTCCTCGCCCACGATCATCCGGAAGAGCGTCGTCTTCCCGGCTCCGTTGGGGCCGACGAGGCCGACCTTGTCGCCCGGGTTGAGCTGAAAGGACGCGTCCACGAAGAGCACTTGGCGCCCGTACTGCTTGCTGATGCGCGAGAAGGAGATCATGGCGATCAGAACTCGCCGGTGGCGCCCCCACCGCCCGAGCGGCCGCCGCCGCCCTGGAAGCCCGGCTTTTCCGTCGGCCGGGCCGCGGGGCTGAGGCTGACGACCCCCGCCGCGACCTCGAGGGCGCCGCGACGCTCAGGATCGTCGAAGAGCGGCTCAGCGGTGAACCCCGCGCGCTCGTGGCCCGGAGCCGAATCGAGGTACGGGCGCAGCAGGAGCGCGAGACCGATGGCGACGCCTCCGCCCAGGAGGAGCGCCAACCAGGCGGGCATCACGTGGACGTAGACGCGGAGCGTCCCGATGGAGGCCAGCAGCCCCACCAGGCCAAGGTTGATCAGCAGGCGGCGGCGGGTGCCGATCCCCCAGAGGAGCGTCAGCACGGGCACGAGGGCAGTGGCCACCACGAGCAACGGGCGGAACCCGCCGCTTCCTCGCTGGCCGTGCCAGTGACCCGTGAGCATCTCGACCACTCCCACGTCCCACGATCCCAGGTGGACCGCCAGATAGAGGAAGACGAGAGAGACGACCGCGAGTGCCTGGCAGGAGCGGCGGTGGGCAGGAGCGAGCCGTGCCGAATCGCCCGCGCGCACCAGCACCGGCGCCAGGAGGACGGGCACGATGATCCACAGCAGCCGCCCGAGCGGGCCTCGGGCCATGAGAAGGAACAGGGCGACTCCCGAGGCCAGGGCGAAGAGCGTGTAGCCCCATCGGTACGCGGCGGCGCCAAGCAGGAGCATCGCCAGGATCAGGGCCACGTTGATGGAAGCCTCCTCGCCGAGATGCATTCCCGCGAAGACGAGCCAGAGGACACTCCCGGCAAGGTAGGCAAGGCCCAGGAAGGCGGTCGCGGCTTCCGTTCCCCCTTGCCTCCGTCGAAGCGTTCCGATCTGGAACTCGGCGGCTCCCACGAGCACGCCGCCGAAAAGCAGAAGCAGCAGCCAGCCCGCATGCTCGAGGGACGGGCCCAGAAACAGACCGAAGAGCCCGAAGAGAGAGCTCGCGACCACGATCGTGAAGCCGAACACGAGGACGCGGAAGACGGGACCCAGGCGAGCCCGGTCGTCCGGGTAGGCCGCGTCGATCGCGGCTCGTGTCGTTTCCCCGATGGCGCCGGCCCGCTTCCATCCGCGGGCCGCCTCGCGCACCTCCTGGCGGCGATCGGCCTCCGCGACGTCGGCCCTCACTCCCGGCCTCGCAGTGCTTTGTGGGCAACGAGCAGACACACGAGCATGACGACGCCTGTCCCCGTGAACCAGAGGAAGGCGAGGAACTCCTCGTGCACGGCCGTCACCACGAGAGCGCTCAGGCCGATGTAGGCGGCGACGAGACCCATCCCAAAGAGCGGGAAGCGGCCGAATCGGAAAGCGCCCGCGGCGAGGCCGGCGCCCACCACGAGAAGCCCCAGACGGAAGGCCGTCCCGGCGGCGCCGCTCTCCCCGATGCCGGAGAGGATCGCCCCCAGGACGAGCAGCCAGCCCAGGTGCGCCGCCACCGGCTCGAAGTGGCCCTTTCGCTCGCTGCGCACGAGCACGTAGCCGAGGGCAACGAACAGGATCCCTGTCAGGGCCGCGTTGATGCGCAGCCACGATTCCCCCTCGCCAAAGGTCCAGAAGCCGCGCTCGAGCGGCGATGCCGAGACGCCGCGCCAGGCCGCAAAGGTGGTGAGGGCCACTCCCGCTACGATCCGCGAGTCCCCGCGCACCGCCAGCACTGCCGCGAACAGGCTCATCACCAGGAGGTGGATGCCCCAGGCCGCGCCAAGGGGTGTGAACTTCACCTCGACGTAGGCGAGGGCGGCTCCCGTGAGGAGCACTCCGAGCAGCAGGATGTAATCGAAGGCCAGGTGGGGCGAGGCGGCCGGGCCCCAGGAAAAGGGCGGGGCGTGCCGAAGGGCCCAGAGCAGGGCGGCGGCGGCCGCGATCCAGAGGCCCGCGGCGATGGCCACCGGGCCGATGCGGTCCAGGTTCTGCTGGACGAGCAGGCCCACACCGCCCATCACCGCCAGGACGCCGCCGTAGAGGAACAGGCGCAGCTCGGGACGGACGGAAACCAGCTCACCGCGGGCGACCCGGCCCACGGGGCCCGCCTGCTCCGGCGTCAGCACACCGTCGCGGGAAAGGCGCTCGACCGCGGCCGCAACTTCGGGGCTCATTTCTCTCCGCCCGCTCCGCGGAAATGGTCGTCCTCGTCGGCGAACAGGACGTTGAAGCTCGTGAGGCTGCCGTAGCAGCCGGTGATATAGCTCTGCAGACGCACCTTCTCCTCGTCGGGCAGCGCCGAGGCGTTGAGCTGCTGCTCCAGCGTCCGCAGGCGGTTGCGCACCATCACCACCTTGTGGAAGAAGGTCTCGATCGGCCAGGACTTTTCCTGGAGGGTCGTGTTGCCCGGCCGTAGCACGACATGTCCGCCCCGCCATTTGTCGGCCGGGACGACGGGGGTGAGGCCCGCCTCCTCGCGGATGACCCGGCGGAGCAGCTTCTCGAGGCCCCCGGCGACGGCATCGCTTGTCATGGGGGCGTCGCTGGTCATGGGCTCACGCGTCCTTTCCCGATCCGCCAACCGCTCTTCTCCGCCGCCGCGATAGTTGTGTTGGCTCCCGCAGAAGCCGCACATCACCCGCAGCGGACGGCCCTCGCTGTCCGCCGCGATCACGGTATGCTCGCGCTCCGCCTTGCACGCGCGACAGAGGTCCGGGATCCTCTCCCCCGCTCGAGCTCGCCGCGGCTCGGCGCTCATACCTTGACCTTGGCCTCCAGCTCCGCCCACCGCGCATAGAGCTCGTCCACCGCGGCCTGCGCGGCCGCGAGCGACGCCAGACGCTCGCCCAGCGCCTTGTGATCCGACGCCACCGCCGGGTCCTGGGCCGCCCGCTGGCCGGCCGTGAGACGCAGCTCGGCCTGCAGGATCTGCGCCTCCATCTGCTCCCACTCCCGCTTCTCGCGGTAGCTCAGCCGCCTTGGCTTCTCGCCCGTAGCGCCGGGCCTCGGGACCGCGGGCTTCGGGCGCACCGCCGGGGGCGCGAGCGCAGCCGTGCTCTCCCACCCGCTGGCCCAGCTCCCACTGCGAATAGTCCGCGTACGGTATCGCCCCGCCTTGCCCGTCGAGGGCCAGGATCCGGGTCGAGACGCGATCGAGCAGATAGCGGTCGTGGGTGACCAGGACCAGGGCCCCCGAGAACTCGAGCAGGCTCTCCTCGAGCACCTCGAGGGTCGGGATGTCGAGGTCGTTGGTCGGCTCGTCGAGCAGCAGCAGGTCGGCCGGCTCCAGGATCAGGCGGGCGATCAGCACGCGCGCCTGCTCTCCCCCCGAGAGCTGGCCCACGGGCGTTTCGAGCTGCTCGGAAGAAAACAGGAAGCGCTTGGCCCAGCCGGCCACGTGGACGGTCCGCCCCTGGTACACGACGGAGTCGCCGTAGGGCGCGAGCGTCCGCCGGAGCGAAGCCGCGGGGTCGAGCCGAGAACGGTGCTGGTCGAACAGGACGATCCGCAGGTTGGGCGCCCGCTCGACGCTCCCGACGTCCGGCGTGTCGAGGCCCGCCAACAGGCGCAGGAGCGTCGTCTTGCCGCTGCCGTTCGCGCCCAGGAGGCCGAGGCGAAGGCCGGGAGAGAGCACGAGGTCGAGGTCGCGCACCACATCGCGCGCGCCAAAGCTCCTGCTCAGCCCCTCGGCCACGAGGAGCCGCTTCGTCTTGCGCTCCGTTCCCGAGAAGTCGATGGCCACCGCGGCCGAGCGCGAGCGCCGGTCGAGATCGGCCAGCTCGCCCCGCAGCCGCCCCGCCTCGTCGATCCGCGCCTGGGCCTTGCGGGTGCGGGCCTTGGCCTTGCGGGAGAGCCACTCGATCTCGCCGCGGACGCGGTTCCGGAGCGATTCCTGGTAGGACGCCTGCGCGGCCAGGGTCTCGTCCTTGCGTACGAGGTACTCGCTGTAGCGCCCCTTCACGTCGAGCAGGCCCTCCGCGAACGCCCGGTTCAGCTCGATCACGCGTCCGGCCACGGCCTCGAGAAAGTAACGGTCGTGGCTCACCGCGAGGAATGCCTCGGGCTCCCGCGGGAGCAGGTCCTCGAGCCACAGGATGCCGTCGAGATCGAGATGGTTCGTGGGCTCGTCGAGGAGCAGCAGCTCGGGCTCGCGCAGGAGCTCGCGGGCGATGACGAGCCGCTTCTTGAAGCCCCCGGAGAGAGACGCGGTGGGCTCGGCCTCGTCTACGAATCCAGCCTTGGCCATCGCCATCGCGATGCGGGCTTCGGCCTCGTGGGGGTCGAGGCCGAGATCGGCGACGCCTTCGTGCAGGACCGAGGCCACCGTCGTCTCCGGCGCGAGGCCCGGGTCCTGGGGCACGTAGCCGAGCCGCAGTCGCTTCCGCGCGGACCGCGTTCCGGCGGACGGCGGCTCGAGCCCGGCGAGGATCTTCAGCAGCGTCGACTTGCCCGAGCCGTTCGGGCCCACGACGCCGATGTGGTCGCCCTCGAAGATGCCGAAGGACAGCCCTTCGAAGAGGGGCGCGGCGCCGAACGCCTTTCGGAGGTCCTGGCAGGAGAGGAGAAGCTCGGGCATTCGGGGCAAGCATGCTACTACGGCCCGTCCCGGTCCAGAATGACCGGGTGCTCCGCATCGTCTACCAGGACGAGCACCTCGTCGCCATCGACAAGCCGGCCGGCTTGCTGGTGCACCGCACCGGCCTGGACGCCCAGGAGCGGGAGTTCGCCCTTCAGCGGCTGCGCGGACAGGTGAAACGGAGGCTCTACCCGGTCCACCGGCTCGACAAGGGCACCTCGGGCGTGCTCCTGTTCGCCCTGGATCGCGAGGCCGCCAGCGCGCTGGCCGGGATGCTCGCGCGGCAGGAAGTGGCCAAGACGTACCTCGCCGTCGTCCGCGGCCATCCCCCGGAAGCCGGCGAGATCGACCATCCGCTTCGGCGCCGCCGGGACGAGACCGAGAGCCCCGGCGGAGCCGGCTCCAGCGAGCCGCGCGAGGCCAAGACGCGCTATCGCCGCCTCGCGACCATCGAGCTGCCCCATCGCGTGGACCGGTATCCCACGAGCCGATACGCGCTGGTCGAGGTGCACCCGCTGACGGGGCGCGCGCATCAGCTTCGCCGGCACCTCCGCCACATCGCCCACCCCATCATCGGCGATTCGACCTTCGGCAGCGGCCGGCACAACCGCCTCTTCCGGAGCCTGCTGTCCTCCCACCGCCTCCTGCTGGCCTGCGTGGAGGTGCGGCTCGCTCACCCCGCGACCGGCGCCCCCTTGACGCTGACGGCGCCGGTGTCGGGGGAGTTCGCGCGGGTGCTGCGGCAGTTGGGCTGGGCGAGCCAGTTCCCGTCGGCCTGGCTATCGGACGACGCCCCCGCGGCCCTCCCGTCTACGCCTTGAGCGCGCGGCCCGCGCCCTCCCGGCCTCGTGCTCGGCCACGAAGGCGAGCTTGTCCGAGCGGCGAAGCTGCTTGATGCGATGCTCCTCGCGCAAGGCCGCGCTCCAGCTGGCGACCCTGCGCGACCACAGGAGCGCCACCGGCAGACGCGCCCGGGTGTAGCGGGAGGCGCGTCCCGCCAGATGCAGGCGGAGACGGGCGGCAACGTCCTTCGCGACGCCGGTGTAGAGTGATCCGTCGCGGCAGCGCAGGATATAGACGAAGGCCACGCGGGATTATACGAGGAGGGCCCCTTGACTCTGCTGGCTGCCGTCCTGGCGCCCGTCCTGCTCTCCGGAGCCACGCGCTCCGTGGCCGTGACTTTCGACGACCTCCCGGGGCCGCGCGCGGGCCTCGTTTCGAACCGCGTCCTTGACCTCCGCGAGAACACCCGCAAGCTGCTGGCCTCGTTCCGCGAGCATGGAGTGCCCGTGGTCGGCTTCGTGAACGAGGGCAAGCTCGTGGTCGAAGGAGAGACGCCCGCGGACGCCCTGGACCGCGCCGCGGTCCTCCGGAGCTGGCTCGCGGCGGGCTTCGAGCTGGGCAACCACACGTACTCGCATCACGACCTCAACACCACGCCGCTCGAAGAGTTCGAGGCGGACGTGGTCCGGGGTGAGCCGGTGACGCGGGGGCTGTTGGCGGAGCAGGGCCGAAAGCTCCGGTATTTCCGCCATCCCTTCCTCCACGTCGGCCTGGACCTCGAGAAGCGGCGGGCCTTCGAAGCGTTCCTCGCCGCGCGCGGGTACACGATCGCCCCGGTGACGATCGACAACGACGAGTACGTCTACGCCTTCGTCTACGCGGGCGCCCTCCAGCGAGGCGACCGGGCCATGGCGTCGAGGGTCGCGACCGACTACCTGCGCTACATGACGACCGTCCTCGCCTTCTCCGAAGAGGTGTCGCGCAACCTCCTGGGACGCGAGCTCCGCCAGATCCTGCTGCTGCACGCGAACGCCCTCAACGCGGACTACTTCGGAAGGCTGGCCGAGATCATGAAGGCGAGCGGGTATCGCTTCATCACCCTCCCGGAGGCGCTCGAGGACGAGGCCTACCGGCGTCCCGACACCTACGTCGGCCGCTGGGGCTTCTCCTGGCTCCACCACTGGGAGCTCACCACCGGCCGGAAGCGCTCCCCTTCGCCGGATCCGCCCGATTGGGTGACGAAGGCCTACGAGGCGCTCCCGCGCTGAGACGCGGGCCTCACCGCTCCCCCGTGCCTTCGAACGGAAGCGACGCCGACCCCTCCCAGCCGCTGCTGCCGGTGGCGCTGCCTTCGCCCGAGCGGAAGGTGGCCAGCGCCTTTTCCACGTCGGGCACGTCGATGCGGAGGACGCCGTCCTTGGCGTGGGCCCGCGGCTCGAACTCGTGGTCGCGGATGACGCGGCGGAAGACCTCCTTGAGCGCGCGCGCCCCGAGCCGCGGCTGCCGGGCCGCGTCGCGGGCGATCCGCCGCGCGGCCGCGTCCGAGAGCTCGAGCTTGATGCCCTGGCTCGCGAAGTAGGCGGTGGACTGGCGCAGGCCGGACTCGGGGCTGCCGAGGAAGATGCGCAGCAGCTCGTCCTCCTTCAGGTTGTCGAGCACCACCATGCCGTCGAAGCGCGAGAGGAACTGCGGGGTGATGCCGTACTCGAACAGATCCTCGTTCTTGAGCCAATCGCGTAAGTCGAACTGCAGCTCCTCCCGCACCCGGCCGCCCTCCACGACCGTGACCGGCTTCAGGGCTCCCCGGTCGCGGCCCACCGTCACCCGGTTGTAGACCGCGTCATAGAGTCCTTCGAAGGCGCCCGCGCAGACGAAGAGCAGCCCGCTCGAGTCCACGTTCGTTTTCCCGCCCCCGGCCCAGTCGGGGAGGCGCAAGGGCACCGCCTCGTTCTCGATCAGGGTCAGCAGGGCCTCCTGGGCGCGAATGCCGCTGAGGTTCGCCTGGCCCGCCACGCGCGCGCGGATCTTGTCCACCTCGTCCACGAAGATGAGGCCGTGGCTGGCCTGCTCGAGCAGGCGCTCGATGGGGGTCGCTTCGCCAAGCTGCTGACGGGCACGCTCCAGCAGACGCAGCAGCAGGGTCTCCCCGGGGTTGCCGAGCTCGGCCTCCTGTCCCAGGACGTTGGCGTGGACGCGGATGAGGGTCGAGCGCGAGAGCAGCGCCGGGTTGGCCTCCAGCAGGCCCTCCACCGCCTGCATGAGCGTCGTCTTTCCGGAGCCCGAAGAGCCGATGAGGAGGACGTTGCCGGTCTTGAGGCCGGCCAGCTTCTTGGCCAGGGCCACCGACATCTCGCGCACCGCCTCCGTCTGGCCGATGACCCGCTTCTCGAGGGCGCCCGCGATCTGGGCCGGCGAGGGAAGGGCCATGCGCGATTGTAATGCTAGAATAAAAATGCGCGCGGCTCGCTCGACCGCGGTGAAGGAGCTGCCAATGCCTCTCCACAAGATCTTTCGCACGGTCGCACTGGTTTCGGTCGCGGTAGCGGTCCTCGCCTCCCCCGCCTTCGCCTGGGTCAAGTCGGCCCGGGGGAACGTCTCGGCGGTGGACTGGAACGCCATGCAGATCGCCATCAAGGGCGTCGACGGCAAGATCAACACCTTCCTGGTCAGACGGGACACGGGGGTGAAGTTCACGGACACCCCGGAGGCGTTTCCGAGCCCGGGGCTCAAGGACATCGTCCCTCCCATGTACGTCTGGTTCGACTTCGAAGACTACGAGGGACAGCAGCCCGGCCTCATCCAGAAGATCGACGTCCACGACATGCCGGCCGACATGCGCGCGGCCCGGCTCGCCGGGGCCTCCGGCACCGACAACTCGCGCTCCCCGAACCGGGCCGACCGCAACTCCACGGCGCTCGCGGGCAGCGAGCGCCAGATGAGGGTCCGCCTCCAGAGCCTCAACACCCGCTCGGGTGATTTCAAGGCGGACGTGGCCGGCCGCAGCCAGAGCTTCCGGGCCGCTTCCGGGAGCCTGCTCCGCTCGTTCCGAGAAGGAGACCTGGTCGTCATCACCCTGCAGAGCAGCAACGGACAGGAGAGGGTGACGAACATCCAGAGGTCGAATTCTCCGCAGTGACGACGGGCGCGGCGGTCGGCTCGCCCGCGAGACCGGCCGCCGCGGCCATGCCCTTCTGACCCCCTGATCGCGGAACCTCGGGGACGCTCGACCAGCCGCGAAGCTCCCGAAACGAACGAAAAACGGGTAGAGTTCCTGCCACACGTGGTCGGGGGATGATCGGCAGCACGCTCGCGCACTACGAGGTCCTCGAGAAGCTCGGCGAAGGCGGGATGGGTGTCGTCTACAAGGCCCGCGACCCCCGCCTGAACCGCTTTGTCGCGCTCAAGGTCCTCCCCGACGGCCTGGCGCGGGACGAGAGCCGCCGGGCGCGCCTCCTCCGCGAGGCGCGCGCCGCCTCGGCCCTGAGCCATCCCCACATCGTGGTCGTGCACGACATCGCCCACGACAAGGACCACCACTTCATCGTGATGGAGTACCTGGAGGGGCGCTCGCTGAACGACCTCATCCCTCCGGAGGGGCTCCCCCTCGCGGAGGCCCTCTCCTACGCCACGGACATCGCGGACGCCTTGGCCGCGGCGCACCGGGTGGGGGTCGTGCATCGCGATCTGAAGCCGGGCAATGTGCTGATCTCGGTCGGGGGAGTGAAGGTCCTCGACTTCGGCCTGGCCAAGCAATTGGTCGAGGATCCCTCGGACGACGCCGCCCCGACGCGGAGCCGCGCCCTCACCGGACCGGGCCTGGTCATGGGAACGCTCTCCTACATGTCGCCCGAGCAGGCCCGCGGCGACGCGGTGGACGCGCGCTCCGACATCTTCTCCTTCGGCACTCTCCTCTACGAGATGCTGACCGGGCGCCTGCCCTTCCAGGGGAAGCACTCGGCCGTGGTCCTGCACGAGATCCTCTACACGACTCCGGCCCCCCCTTCCCATCTGGCCCCCGCCATCCCGCCCGCCCTCGACGCCCTCGTGGCGGCGGTCCTCGAGAAGGCGCCACGCGACCGTCCGGAGAGCATGGATCGCGTCGACGAGGCCTTGCGCTCGATCCGCGCTCACCAGGTGACGGCGCCGCTCGGGCCGGCCCCCGCCGGGGCGCCGAGCGCTCGTCGCTGGCCGTGCTGCCCTTCGTCAGCCTCAGCTCCGACCCCGAAGACTCCCACATGGCCGCCGGCATCGCCTCCGAGATCATCGGGGCGCTGTCGGGTGTGCCCGACCTGAAAGTGGCCTCGCGGGTCGCCTCCTTCCAATTCGCTCAGGCCGCCCCCGACCTCAAGAAAGTCGCCCGCACCCTGGACATCCGCTACGTGCTGACGGGCAGCCTCCGCCGGTCCGGCAACCGCATCCGGGTGATCGTGGAGCTCACGGATGCCGTGCCCGGAACCCAGCTCTGGTCGAAGACGTTCGAGCGCGAGGTCGTCGACCTCTTCGCGATGCCGGAGGAGATGGCGCGGGCGATCGTGGCCGCCACCGGGGGCCAGATCATCCGCGCGGACACCGAGCGCGCCTCGCGGAGCCACCCGGGGAGCCTCGACGCGTGGGGCCTGCTGCACCGCGCCTACGCGGTGTGGAATCGCGGGTTCAGCCGGGAGGGAGTGGACGAAGCGCTGCAGCTCCTGCGCCGCGCCATCGTCGTCGATCCCCTGTACGCGGCCGCCCACGCCGCCCTGGGCGCCTACCTGATCCAGCGCGTGGTGAACGCCTGCACGGACCAGCCGGAAGCGGAGAAGGCGGAGGCCCTGGCCGCGGCCGAGCGGGCGGTGGAGCTCGCCCCGAACGATCCGACCGTGCTCGAGTACGCGGGCGTCGTCTGGCACGACACCGGCCGCCACGAGAAGGCGGTCGCGGCCGAGCGCCACTGCGTGCACATCGCCCCCTTCAACCTCGTGGCGTGGGGATACCTGGCCTTCGCCCTGGGCTGGGCGGGC
>WNFM01198924.1_pt2 | contig 15495 bp, 11 predicted proteins | sample 5400271 | NCBI WGS metagenome assembly WNFM01 (sample SAMN13153352, study PRJNA577476) | soil metagenome | isolation source: 60 cm saprolite on Douglas fir-dominated hillslope | place: USA:California | collected 2013-09-17
CCCGCCACGATCGGCGTGACAAGATCTTCGAGCAGCCCGGCGGCTTGCGTCTGTTCATCGAATCAGAAGTCTCCGCTGCCGCCTTCGGCCGACCGGCGCTGGCCGGTGACTGACCGCGCCGGATGTGCGCTACCGCACAAGGCGGAGGTCTGCTGCGCGGCCGGCCTGCCGTGACAGTTGTGGCCATATTGTCTATAGTCAACTAACTGACGCAGGCAGGAATGGTCTCGTCGTGGCGTGTTGTTGAGATCATTGAACGGATAAGAATAGGACGCTTTCAGAAAATGTTTCGGCCACACCAGCAATTCGTCTCGCGCTTTGCCGCCGTCGTCATGGCTGTCATCCTCGTTTCACCGGGCCTTGCCCAAGCGGATGGCAATACCGGCATGGCCGCTTTTGCCAAAGGCGATTACGCGACCGCCTTGAAGGAGTTTCAGGTGCTCGCAGATCAGGGAGTGCCCGCCGCGCAGGCAGCACTTGGCCAGATGTATCTCGAAGGCCTGGGTGTGCCGAAAGATTACGCCATGGCGGCCAGATGGCTGACACCCGCTGGTACGAACGGCAACGCGGCAGCGCAAGCACAATTGGCGACGCTCTACATGCTCGGCATGGGCGTGCCCAAGGACGAAAAGCAGGCAGCCTACTGGACCAAACGCGCTGCGGATCACGGCGTCAAGCGATCGCAAGTCGATCTCGCGGCCATGTATTATCAGGGCATCGGTGTGCCGAAGGACATGGCGCAGGCCTATTTTTACGCCGATATCGCGTCGCGGCCGAACGATCCGTCGCAGCTCATGAGTGCCGACTCGCATATGCCCGTCGATCCAAGCCTCAATAAAGCCATGGAAGATGCCGCGGGCATTCGGGATCTGGCCGCACAGCAACTGCCGCAGTCACAAGTCATTCAATTGAAGGCCCAGGCTGATACCTGGAAGCCGTCACTGCAATAGGCGGGCGACCTACCCTGTCAATATCCCGGCAACAGCCATCGGAGTCGCCGTCATGTCGTGGTTTGATGATGGAGACGCGGTCATGGTTCTGATTGCAGTCCTGCTGGGTCTGTTCTTTGTGATTGGCGTGCCGGTCATGGCGGTGACTGCCTATCGCCGGACCAATCTGCAACGGGACGAGCTTGTCGCGCTGCGTTATCGCCTCGGTGTTCTGGAAGAGCGGATGACGATGCCGACGGTGACAACCTCGGTATCAGCTGCCGAGATAGATCCATCGAGCGCCATGGTTGCCGCAGCCACCGCGGAAGGACTGCCGCCAGAGCTGGCCACGATACCTGCCAAAGAGGCATCGCCGCCAAGTTTTGCGGCCAATATCGGTCGTGACGACAGTCAGCCGATTAGCGGAATGCCGTCTTATGGCGACCAAGCGAGTCCCCAGCCGTCAGTCGCGCCGCGTCCGGCGGTCGGAGGCGAGCGGCTCAGCCTGGAACACTTGCTGGGTGCCCGGGGATTCGTCTGGATCGGCGGCTTGTCGATCGCCTTGGCCGGCGCGTTCTTTGTCAAATATTCCTTGGACCAGGGCCTGCTGTCGCCGGCTCTGCGGATTGTCATCGGCGCCTTATTTGGTCTCGTCTTGCTGGCTGCCGGTGAATGGATGCGGTCCCGCTCAACATCGATCGCACAGGCATTGGTTGCCGCTGGCTTCGCCGATCTGTTTGCCAGCTTATTTGCAGCTCATGCGCTCTATGATTTGATCCCGGCGCCGATCGATTTTGCCCTGCTTGCCGCCGTCACTTTTGCTGGCATCCTGGCTGCGTTGCGGCATGGGCCCTTCGTCGGAATTGTTGGTATGGCAGGTCCTGTTTCTGATTCTATTCGGCGCCTTTTTGCTCTGGCGCCGCCGCCGCTGGTGGTACGTGGCTGCTCTCGGCCTGCTGGGCAGCCTCGGCTGGATCTGGTTCTATACCGAACTCAATTGGATCGAGGCGGATAACTGGCGGCAGGGCGAGAGCCAATTGCCGCTCTTCATTCTGGCGATTTCCGGCCTCATGATCTGGACCTTCGATGCCCGTACCTCGCTCTGGGGGAAAACCGGTCCGGGAGCCACGCCCCTTTCACAGATCGAGCGGGTCATCGATATCGGCGGCAATCTCATTGCCGCTGGCCTGCTGGCCATTTGGCTTGGCAATGGCGGCTATAACCTGGCGGATTGGGCGGCCCTCATCCTTCTCATGACGATGCATCTGCTGGCGGCACGGCGCTTTCCGTCACGGGAATTGATCGGATTTGCCAGCGCCGCCCTGACCATTGCGGCCTTGGCCGCGATGCCCCTGCTGGTGCGGCCAATCGGCGGCGAGCAGTTGCTCGATCGCAGCTATGATATCACTGCCTTGAGTGCGACATTGGGCGTTCTGCTGGCCCTGGGCGGATATGGGTTGAGTTTCGGTGCGGTCCATCCCGTTCGCTGGTCCGGACTTTCCGTCTTGGCGAGTGCTGCACTTTTTGCTGTCATCTATGTCGATTTCCGCCAGCACGATCTGTGGCTGTCCTGGCCGCTGGTGTCGATCTCGCTGGCTGGCCTGCATCTGGTCTTCGCCGAGCGCTTGTTCAACCGGCGCGGGACCGAACTTCCATATCGGGCCAGCTTTGCCCTGCATTGCCTGGCGGTGGTCGGGTTCATCGCCGCCGCCATTCCGCTGCAGGTGGGATCCGGCTGGATCGCCGTCAGTTGGGCCTTGCTCCTGCCGCCAGTCATCTGGATCGGCGATCGCCTGCAGGAGCTCTGGTTGCGTCGGATCGTCTGGGTCGCCATCCCCGGCATTCTGATCGCGCTGTTCCTGTCGGGTTTTCCTGTCGGCGAGCAGCCAATCCTGAACTGGTTGCTCTATGGCATCGGCCTGCCGTTCCTGGCCTGCATTGCCTGTGGCTGGCTGCTGCGGCGCAAAGTATCGGGCTTGCTACCCGCCGAAGACAAGGCGCTACTGCTGCTGGTCGATCTGACGGCTTCCTTCCTCGGATTCCTGTTGATCAGCCTCGAAGTGCGTCAGTTCTTCCACGGAACCAGGATGATTGAGGCTGCGTTCGACTTGGTCGAAGCCGCGACCCTGGCCATTCTCTGGTTGGCGGCATCGCGGGTCATTGTGCGCCTCGCCCTGTTGCGTGACGAGGTGAAGCTCATCTGGGCGGCACTGCTTTTGGCGATCTTAGGCGGCGGCGCCATCGTTCTGGGGCCGGTGCTGTTCCTCAACCCGCTCTTTAACCACATTGATATCGGCCAGCGTCCGATCTTCAATCAAGCCGCCTATGCCTTCGTCCTACCGGCGCTCGGTTGCCTGATTGTTGCCCGCAGTTTCGATCGGGCGCGCCTCGCGGCGGTTGCCAGCGAGCGCGATCTCATCACCAATCTGACAGCGATGCGGATGGTGCTGGGGGCCATTGCCCTGGTGGCGGGCTTTGTCGGTGTGTCGATTCTCAATCGGCAGCTTTTTGCTGGCAATATCGTCGTTTGGCCGGCCGGCACGTTCATGACCGATCTCAAGAGCGATGCCGAGCTCTATGGCTATTCACTGGCCTGGCTGGCTTATGGAGCGGTGTTGATACTGTTGGCACTGACGACGAGAAGCGGGCCACTGCGACATGCCGCCGCCGGCGTCATTCTGCTGGTTGTCTTCAAGGTGTTCCTGGTCGATGCGGCAGGGTTGCCCGGCCTCTACCGGGTCGCATCCTTCCTCGGTCTCGGCCTCTGCCTCATCACCTTTGGCTATCTCTATCAGCGCTTTGTCCTGATCAAGCGGGCGTGAGACGATCAGTCTTCGATCCAGGCGACCCGCAGGATATTGGTTGACCCTGGGGTCCCCAGCGGCACACCGGCGGTGATCACCAGGCGTTCACCCTTGCGGGCGAACTCTTCTCGCTGCGCCATGCGGCAGGCTTTGTCGGCCATTTCGGAGAAGCGCTTCAGATCGGCGCTGATGACGCAATGAATGCCCCAGACCAAGGACAATTGTCGCGCTGTCTGCTGCATCGAGGTCAGACAGAGGATTGGCACTTCCGGGCGTTCCCGGGCGACGCGCAAGCCGGTTGAGCCGGAGGTCGTATAGGTGACGATGGCGGCGGCGGAGAGAGTATGGGCGACCTGCGCCGCAGCGGCGCTGATCGCGTCATTGCCGGTCGCTTCCGGCTCCGGTGACTGGGCGGCAAGGATGCGGCGATAGGCAGGATCGCGCTCCACTCGCTCGATGATCCGGTTCATCATGGTGACCGCTTCGACGGTATACTGACCGGATGCCGTTTCCGCCGAGAGCATGACAGCATCGGCGCCGTCATAGATGGCGGTCGCGACATCTGATGCTTCTGCCCGGGTCGGTGCCGGGTTCAGCACCATCGAATCCAGCATTTGGGTGGCAACCACGACCGGTTTGCCGGATTCGCGACAGGCCGAGACGATGCGTTTCTGCAGTGAGGGCACATCTTCCGGCGGCATCTCGACGCCGAGATCGCCGCGCGCCACCATGATGCCGTCGGCCAGATCGACGAGCTCCTGCAGATGTTCGATGGCAGCCGGCTTTTCCAGTTTGGCGATGATACGGGCACGGCCTTGGATCAGTTTCCGCGCCTCGGTAATATCTTCCGGCCGCTGCACGAAAGACAACGCCACCCAATCAGCACCGAGGTCGAGACCAAAGGTGAGATCAATGAGGTCCTTCTTGGTCAACGGCGACAAAGGCAGCACGACATCCGGTACATTAACACCCTTGCGGTCCGACAATTTGCCACCGACCACAACCTCGCAGATGGCATAGTCCTTGGCACAGTCGATGACCCGCAGCCGCAGCTTCCCATCATCGAGCAGCAGATTGGTTTCGGGTCTTAAAGCGGCGAGAATTTCCGGGTGGGGCAGGGGAGCGCGGGTTTCGTCGCCGGGTGTGGGATCAAGATCGAAACGGAATCTGGCGCCGGTCTGCAGCGTGACGGGACCGTTGGTGAAGGTGCCGACCCGCAGTTTCGGCCCTTGCAGGTCGACCAGTACGCCGATCGGCCGCCCGGTTTCGTGTTCGATCTCGCGGATGATGTTGTAGCGTGCGCGGTGATCGTCATGGGTACCATGCGAGAGGTTAAGGCGGAAGATATCCGCACCCGCCTTGAACAAGGCCTTGATCTGCGCCCGCGTCGTGCTCGATGGGCCGAGTGTCGCAACGATTTTCGCTTTACGCTGTCGGCGCATGCTGGTGGCGGTCCTTGTCGTCAGGCTTGCGGGCGAATGATGATCGCCCGAAAGTCATTCACATTGGTGCGGGTCGGTCCGGTGACGATCAGATCGCCGATGCTGGCAAAGAAGCCATAACCGTCATTATTGGCCAGCGCCGCCTTGGCACTGACTTGCTTGGCTGTGGCCCGGGCTAGGCTGTCAGGCAATAACAGCGCGCCGGCATTGTCTTCGGTGCCATCGATCCCGTCGGTGTCGCCGGCGACGGCCGAAATCCCCGCATGACCATCAAGGGCAACCGCCAGCGCCAGCAGGAATTCGGCATTGCGGCCGCCCCGGCCGTTGCCGCGCACGGTGACGGTGGTTTCACCACCAGAGATAATGACAGCTGGGCCCTTGACCGGCTGGCTATGGCGGGCGATCTGGCGGGCAATCCCGGCATGAACCAGCGCCACATCACGTGCTTCGCCTTCGAGATCGCCGAGGATCAACGGTGTAAGGCCGCCCGCCCGGGCGACCGCCGCCGCCGCATCCAGTGCTGCCTGCGGCGTGCCGATGATATGGCTTTCAACGGTGGCAAGGCGTGGGTCACCGGGTTTCGGCGTCTCGCTAGCAGCACGGTCCAGATGCCGCAAGACAGCTTCCGACGTGGTGATGCCATATTTGCGGATGACGGCCAGCGCATCGGCGCTGGTCGACGGATCGGCCACGGTGGGGCCGGAGGCGATCACCGACGGATCATCGCCAGGTACGTCAGAAATCATCAGGCTGACTACACGGGCCGGATAAGCGGCGGCAGCTAGGCGGCCACCTTTGATGGCACTGAGATGCTTTCGCACACAATTCATTTCGGCAATATTGGCGCCGGATTTCAGCAGGCCTTTATTGACCGTCTGCTTGTCGGCCAAGGTCAGGCCATCGGCTGGGATAGCCATCAGGGCCGAACCGCCGCCGGAAATCAGGCAGAGAACCAGATAATCGGCGGTCAGGCCCCTGACCTTGTCGAGGACGCGCCGCGCGGCCGCCTGACCGGCAGCATCCGGAACTGGATGGGAGGCCTCGACCACCTCGATGCGATCGCAGGGCAGGCCATGCTCATAACGCGTAATGACCAGACCATCAATGGCGCCGGACCAATGTGCTTCGACGGCCTTTGCCATCGCCGCGGCCGCCTTGCCGGCGCCGACCACGATGGTCCGCCCCTTCGGTGGGGCAGGCAAATGTTGCTGCAAAATCTTCAAGGGATCGACCGCGGCTACCGCCGCGGCGAACATGCGCTGCAAGAGATCGCGATCGCCGGTCATGCTGCTTCCAGAACTTGATGGAGGCTGACACTTTAGGGACAGCGCGGAAAGCCGGTCAAGTTAGACAGCGACACGCTTTGGCGGTTCGGCGGCGTCAAGTCCGGTTTTTCCGGGATCCGACATGGGAGCAGCACCTCTGCCTGGCGCCTTAGCCATGGCGATGCCAACCAGGACCGCTACGCCACCGCCAATCTGGAGGGCGGTCAAGGTCTCGCCCAGAGCGAACCAGGCCAGGATTGCCGAGGCGACTGGCGTCAAGAGCAGCGTCAAGGATGAAAACGCGGCCGACAGATGTGCCATCGACCAGCCGATCAGGCCCTGGCCGATTACCTGGCTGGTCAAAGCCAGGCCGATCACGGCAGTCCAGCCTTTGACACTATGCGGCAATAGCCCACCTTCGGTGATGCCGGCGATAGGCAGCAGCACAACGCTGGCGATAACCGCGTTCCAAAACATCATCTGCGATACCCTGAGCGAGTCGCGCGCCGCTTTCACGCCACGCAGATAGAGCGCGTAGCTGATGGCGGCCAGAAAGCCGAGAACAACGCCGAGGCCATCGCGCAGGTTGAGCGCATGATCACCCCCAAGGACCAGCAGGGCGACGCCCAGCATCGCCACCGCCAAACCAACCAGGAACTTGCCGGAGAAGCGCTCACCAAGGAACAGGAATCCCATCAAGGCAACCCAGATCGGCGCTGTGCAGCCGAGCAGGGTCGCGGCGGCAACGCTGATATATTTCATCGCCCAGTGCCAGGCGATCAGGTCGGTTGCCAGGAAGAAGCCACTGACCCACAGCGCCAACCAGGCGCGCCGGGAGATCGCGGGACCGCTCGACACGGCCATGGACCCCCGTTTTTTTTGTCGTCGACCTTCGATCAGCAACACCACGGCATAGACCGGCATCGACAGGAACATGCGGTAGAAGCCCGTCGTCGTCGGCCCCACCTCGGACAATTTCACGTAGATGCCGGAGGCGGAGATCAGCGTCGCGCCGATGATGAGGAGCGGCAGAGCAAGACGCTGCGATCGGTCGAGAGACATGAGGCCTTGCCTGATTGCTGCGATGTGACGGAGAGCGGTGACAGAGACAGCTACCAGTACTATGCTCGGGCGATCTCGCGGTCACCCGCGGTTCCTTGCATGCCGAGCCTGAGTAAGATGCATAGCGACCCACTTTTGCTTCCTGACGATCCGTCCCCCTTCGAGCTGGTCAATCCAACCGGATCGGCACCGTTGATCCTGTTTTGCGATCACGCCGGGCGCCATGTGCCGCAACAACTGGGTGATCTTGGGCTGCCAGCCATCAGTTTCGATCAGCATATCGCCTGGGATATCGGGATTGCCGATCTTGGTCGGCGGCTGAGCGCCAGGCTTGACGCACCGTTGCTGCTCGGCTGCTATTCGCGTCTGGTGATCGATTGCAACCGCCATCTCGAGGACCCGACCTCGATCCCGCAGATCAGCGATGACGTCGACGTCCCCGCCAATCGACAGCTCTCGGCGCAACAACGCCGCCAGCGTGCGGAAGAGATTTTCGCGCCCTACCATCGGGCGCTGGATCGGCTCATTGATGGCAAGCTGGCCATGGGTCAATTGCCGGTCCTGCTATCCTTGCACAGTTTCACCCCGGTGATGAACGGCTTTCAGCGCCCCTGGCAGATAGGCATCCTCTGGAATGAGGATGGCAGGCTGCCGGTGCCGCTGATGCGGCGCCTGGCGGCAGAGCCGGGTCTGATTGTCGGTGACAACGAGCCTTATTCCGGCCGCGACGGACATGGTTATTCGATGCGGGTCCATGCCGAGCAACGCCAGCTTGCCCATGCCTTGATCGAGGTCAGGCAAGATCTGATCGCGACGGATGTCGGCATTGCTACCTGGGCTGATATTCTCGATCGGGTCTGCCATGACGTTTTAGCGGATGCGAACCTCTATCAGCGCACCCCGATCTCGCGCTAGATTGTCACTGGAGGTGCCATATGGACGACAAGACCAGAACTGAAGTCGAGGCCGCCGCCTTTCGCCGCCTGGTTGAGCATTTGCGTGAGCGGACCGATGTTCAGAATATCGATCTGATGAATCTCGCCGGTTTTTGCCGCAACTGTTTGTCGAAATGGTACCGGGCCGCTGCCGCGGAACGTGGGGCGGAGATCAGTGACCCAGCTGCCCGCGAAATCGTCTATGGGATGTCCTATGACGATTGGAAGGCCAAATATCAGCAGGAAACTTCACCCGACCAGAAGCAGCAATTCGCGGATAGCCACAAGCATAGCTGAGCAAAAAGCGGTTTTGGTCGGCGATCCGACGCCGGCGTCGGACTTATCCCCGTTATCCACAGGTCTCTCTGATTGCTCCCCTGGGCCTCGGCGGCTAAAGTCCGCGGCAATCTTGTGTCCATTCGAAGAATTTGGAGTTGCAACATGGCCGATGCCGGTGGGATCGCAGCCGATCGCTTGAAGTCGTTCATTGAACGGATCGAGCGACTGGAAGAAGAGAAGAAGGCGATTGCCGGCGATGTGAAGGAAGTCTATGCCGAGGCGAAATCCTCCGGTTTTGACACCAAGATCATCCGTCAGATCATTCGTCTGCGCAAAATGGAAGCCCATGATCGCGAAGAGCAGGAGCAATTGCTCGACCTCTATAAGCAAGCGATCGGGATGATGTAAGCGCGCGGCCCGCCGGCTCAAACGGCGGCGGACCATCGTCATTCGAGGCGCGGGAGCTTTGCTTCCGCGCCTCGTCTCATTCTGCGGCCCGGCTTGTGGTCGGCTGCTTCTGGAAACCCGCCAGCAATTCCCCTTGCTGCTTCCGCGCCAGCTCTATGGCGGCCAATTTCACATGACCGAAGCCGCGGATCTGTTGCGGCAGATCCGCCAGGCGCACAGCAATCCGGTGATTATCCGCAGTGAGGCCATCGATCAGCGTGGCAATCAGGGCCTCGTAATCGGCAATCAGCTGCCGCTCCAGCTGGCGCTCGGACGTTCGCCCGAAGGGATCCAAGGCGGTGCCCCGTAGTCCTTTGAAGCGGGCGAGCAGGGCAAAGACCGACATCATCCAGCCGCCAAAGGCGCGCTTGCGGGGCTGACCGGTCGCCGGATCGGTCTCACCCAAGACCGGTGGTGCAAGATGGAACCGTATTCGGAAGTTGCCATCGAATTGTTGATCGAGGCTCTCGCGAAAGCCAGGTAAACGATAGAGCCGTGCTACTTCATACTCGTCCTTATAGGCCAGCAGCTTGGCATAATTTCGGGCAACAGCCAGTGCCAGATCCTGGCAGCCGGGTGCTTGTGCTTGTTCGCCTGCTTCGACACGTGCGACGACGTTGCGATAACGTTGTGCGTAGGCAGCATTCTGATAGTCCGCCAAATGGGCGGCCCGGTGGTCGACGATTTCCGTCAGGCTGGTCGGCAGATGCGGTTGGCCTTGCGGTGCTGCCGCGCGCTCGACAGCAGTGAGATCGATGGCAGCCCGGCGGCCCCAGGCAAAGGCACTCTTGTTGAGGCCAATCGCGGTGGCATTGAGATCGATGGCCATCAGCAACGCCTCGGCTGAAACCGGCAACAGGCCGCGTTGATAGGCATAGCCCAGCAGGAAGGGATTGGTGGCCAGCGCATCGCCGAGCAAGGACGTGGCCAGGCGGGTTGCATCAAGGAAGGTCACCTGATCGGGACCGGCGGCAAGGCGCACGGCATCCGCCAGCTGGTCATGGGAGAGATCAAGATCGGGACTGCGGGTGAAGGCGCCGGTGATGGTCTCGTGCTCGTTGATGATGGCGATCGTGCGACCGCGGCCGATCCGCGAAAGATTGTCGCCGGCCGCACTGACCATCAGGTCGCAACCGAGCACCATATCGGCAGCACCCGACGGCAACCGGGCGGCGCCCAGCTGATCGGCATCAGCCGCAATTCGAACATGACTGACGACAGCGCCGCCCTTTTGGGCGAGACCCGTCTGATCCATCACTGTACAGGCCTTGCCTTCGAGATGGGCGGCCATCCCGAGCAATGCACCGATGGTCACCACACCGGTGCCGCCAATGCCGGTGACCAGAATATTGTAGGGGCGGTCCAAGCCGGGCAGGGTCGGTTCGGGCAAGTCGACATCGGTCGTGTCGCTTGGGTTTTGCATGACAGCTTTCGGCTTACGCAACTTGCCGCCTTCGATCGTGACGAAGCTCGGGCAGAAGCCGTTCAGACAGGAAAAATCCTTGTTGCAGCTCGACTGGTCAATCTGTCGCTTGCGCCCGAAAGCCGTCTCCAGGGGGACGACGCTGAGACAGTTCGAGGTTCGACTGCAGTCACCGCAGCCTTCGCAGACGGCCTCGTTGATGAATACCCGTCTGGCCGGATCGGGCATCAGGCCACGTTTACGCCGGCGGCGCTTTTCCGCGGCACAGGTCTGATCATAGATGATCGCTGTGACCCCGCTGATCTCGCGCATGTCGCGTTGAATCCGGTCCAGCAGACTGCGGTCATGCAGGCCGGTGCCGGGTGGCAAGTCGCTGATATCGGCATAGCGGCCGATATCCTCCGTGACGATGGCGATCCGCGCGATGCCCTCACCGGCGAGCTGGCGGGCGATCATCGCGGGCGAGAGCGGCCCATCGTGATGCTGGCCACCGGTCATGGCAACGGCATCGTTGAACAGGATCTTGAAGGTGACGTTCACTTTGGCGGCAATTGCTGCGCGGATTGCCAACAGTCCCGAATGGAAATAGGTGCCGTCGCCGATATTCTGGAAGATATGCGGTGTCTTGGAGAAGGGCGCCTGGCCGACCCAGGTTGCACCTTCACCACCCATCTGCGTATAGGTCGCGGTATCGCGGTCCATCCATTGCGCCATGAAATGGCAGCCGATGCCGGCCAGTGCCCGAGATCCTTCCGGTACCTTGGTGGAACTGCTGTGGGGGCAGCCGGAACAGAAATAGGCGTGGCGACGGATTGCCGGCTGATAGCCGATCATGCTGCGTTCTTGGGCGGTGATCCGGGCAAGGCGCGCATCGATTTCGGCGTCCTGGTGATAGGGTTTCAGGCGAGTTCGGATGACCTGGGCGATCAGACCGGGCGTCAACTCATTGGTCGCGGGCAAAAGCGTGGCGCCGGTTTCGTCGGTTTTGCCGACGATCCGGGGACGGCGACCGCTGGGCAGGTCATAGAGAATTTGCTTCAATTGCAATTCAATGAAGGCGCGCTTTTCTTCGACCACCAGAATTTCATCCAGCCCTTCGGCAAAGCGGCGCAGGCCATTCGCTTCCAGCGGCCAGGTTTGCGCGACTTTGTAGAGGGAGATCCCGAGGTCTCTAGCCTTGGCGATCGTGAGGCCCAGATCGTCGAGCGCTTGCCGGACATCGAGATACGATTTGCCGCAGCTGATGATGCCGAGCCGCCGCCTTGGCCCGTCGATCTCGATCCGGTCGAGAGGATTGAACCGCGCAAAGGCTGCGACTGCCGGTAGACGGAAGTCGAGCAGGATTCGCTCCTGTTCCAAGGCTTGTGCCTGGGCGAAAGGTGCGTCCGGCAGTTTGATATGAAGGCCACCCGCGGGCAGGGCCAGATCTTGCGGCAGGGTAAGCTTGGTTTCTGCAACCATTTTCATGCCGACCCAGCAGCCGGTGAAACGCGACATTGCCCAGCCATAGAGGCCGTATTCCAAGACTTCTTGCACTGTGGCCGGATATAAAATCGGAATATTGGCGTCCATCAGGGCGTAATCGGACTGATGCGCTGTGGTTGACGACTTGCAGGTGTGATCGTCGCCAGCCAGTGCCAGGACGCCGCCATAGGGCGCGGTACCGGCCAGATTGGCATGTCGCAGGGCATCGCCGCTGCGATCGACGCCTGGCCCCTTGGCATACCACATGCCGAAGACGCCGTCGTATTTGCCATCATCAAACAAGCCGCTTTGTTGCGTGCCCCATAAGGCGGTCGCCGCCAATTCCTCATTCACGCCAGGCTGAAACAGGATCTTGTGTTGATCGAGAAACCGCTGGGCTTGCTGCATCGCCAGATCTATGCCGCCCAGAGGGGATCCCCGATAACCGGTAACGTAACCGGCGGTATTGAGCCCGGCTGCTAGATCCAATGCATGTTGCAGCAAGGGTAGGCGCACAAGCGCTTGCGTGCCGGTCATATAAACCCAGCCGGATTCCTGGGCATATTTATCATCGAGTGAGACTTTTGCCAGGGCCATAGGCGCCTCTCTTCGGCAGATGGGGTTGCGGCCAACAGTGTGACAGTTTCCTGCCCTTGTCCATCGTAAGACGCGGCGATGTCGTGGCTGACGGGATCTGGGCGCAGCAGTTTTGCCATCACCGGCTGCCGACGGGAAGAGGATGAATCCGAGGATGCCGACAATGCTGCTTGCTCAGCCGTACCGCGACGGCAAGCGACGTTTCCAATCCAGGACGCCGCGCTGCGACCGTTATGCTCAGTCCGTGACGCGGCTGTGATGCATTTGTGATCAATGTCCTGGAACGGTCGATGATCACAATCGGATGTATGAGATCGGTCATCAAGACCTGTTGATACGGGCTGTTAGTAAGAGATTGTTAAGGCGGCCAGGGATTATGATAACGCTATGGATGCCGACAGCTCGCATCCCGAGTCGCAATTGAGCGGCATACGCGAGCGAAGGAGGCGGTGATGCTCAAGAGACACAAATCCCGTGACGACACGGAACTCGATGCCTGTATTGCAGCGACATTGCAAGAATGCCGGAATGCTGGTTGTGTTGAAGATGAGTTGGCGCTCGCCTTGCTTGAAGCGCTCGGTCATCTGATCTTGCAGTGCCAGGAGTGCTCCGGTTCCGAAGCATTGCGTCTGACCAATTGTCTTCGCCAGGAAATTGCCGCCCATATGGCGCGCAAGATGATGGCAGATTTCGAACTCGTCCCCCTGATGATCGAGGTTGATCAGGATCTTGTCATGGAAGCCTGCAGTGCCTGGCGCGAATTGATCGCTATGGCCCTGGCGCATGACGATGACGAGACCGCCATGGTCTTGGCCGAAAAGTTATTGTCCCTGGTTTTGACCATCGATCCTGATTGGCTCGATACGGCGACGGCCATGGAGATCGTTGCGGCGGCGCGCGCGGCCGATGAAGATTGGCTGGACAATGGCGGTGATGCCGCTGAAATACTGGTCAGCGTCAACTGACGGACGCCTCATTCCAGTCGGTTATTTTTCATACAGCTTGCTGATGATCGAGGACCAGTGTTCACGGATCTTGTGGCGCTTGATCTTCAATGACGGCGTCAGCATGCCGTTATCGATCGTGAAACCCTCTGGCAGAATGGCAAAGCGTCGGACCCGCTCGATGGCCGACAAGCCGTGATTGACCTTGTCGATCGATTGGCTGATCAGCTTGTGAAAGTGTGGGTCGGCGGCGAGACTTTCACCTGATGCATCGACATTGTTTTGCGCCGCCCAGGTTTTCGAAAAATCCTCGTCCGGCACGATCAAGGCAACAACATGTGGGTGTTTGTCACCGTGCACCATCGCCTGAGCGATCTCCGGTTGCAGCAGCAGGAATCCTTCGACCCGTGCGGGTGACACATTGTCGCCGCCGCTTAGCACGATGATGTCCTTCTTGCGATCGGTGATCCTGAGATTGCCGTCGGTGTCGAATTCACCGATATCGCCGGTATGCAGCCAGCCATCCTGGATGGTCTTCGCGGTCGCTTCGGCGTCGCGCCAATAGCCGGCCATCACGGCCTCGCCGCGGACGAGAATCTCACCGTCTTCGGCAATCTTGACGGCTAGACCGTCAAAGACCGGGCCGACCGTATCGATGCGGATGCGGTTCGGTCGGTTGCAGGTGATGACAGGGGAGCACTCGGTCTGGCCATAGCCCTGCAGCAACCGGACGCCCAAAGCGATGAAGAAGATGCCAATTTCATAATTGAGTGCGGCACCGCCGGACACGAAGGCCTTCAAACGACCGCCGAAGCGAGCCTTCACTTTGCGCCGCACCGTCAGATCACAGACCCAATTCAGCACATGGTCAGCGAGTGTCATGCTGGCTGGCTGTTCGTAGCGCTTCCTCCCGAGCTTCAGGGTCAGGTCGAACAGGCGTTGCTGCAAAGGTTTGGCAGTCTTCAGGCCACGCAGGATCTTTTGATGCACGGCCTCATAGAGGCGGGGTACCGCCGTCATAATGGTAGGCCGTACCTCGGCCATGTTTTCGACCAGCTTCTCGACGCTCTCGGCGTAATAAATCTGTCCGCCGATGGAGATCGGCAGGAACTGTCCGGCCGTATGTTCATAGGAATGCGAGAGCGGCAAGAAGGAGAGGAAGATTTCGGTGCCGAGGCCGATTTCGAGCAGCAGCTTATGGGCTCCTTGCATGTTGCACAGGATCGAGCCATGGGTGAGCATCACGCCCTTTGGCACGCCGCCTGTGCCCGACGTATAGATGAAGCAGCACACGTCTCGACGCTGCAAAGCCTCCATGCGCTGTACCAGATCGACCTCAGTGACAGTGCCGGATTTTTCCAGTGCCTCGCTCCAAGTCAAGATCGGACATTGAAGTCGTTGCGCGAAATTGAGGCCGTCGATGGAAATGATGAACTGCAGATCCGGGGACTGCAACGCTGCCGGCAGGACGCGCTTGGCAATCGTATCGTTGGAGGTGATGAGGCCCTTTGCACCGCTATGGGTGAGAACATGACGGTTGTCCTCCGCCGTATTGGTCGCGAAAGCCGGCACGGAGATGGCGCCGATCGACATGATCGCCAGATCCGCAATCAGCCATTCCGGTCGGTTTTCAGAGATGAGTGCGACGCGGTCACCGGGGGTGATCCCCAGTGCGATCAGCCCTCTCGCCAGCCGGCGGATATCGGCAGCAACCCGGTCATAGCTTCGCGACTGCCATGCGCCCGATTTTTTATCCCACAGGAAGGGGCGATCAAGCCGTTGTGATGCCTGATCAAAGAACAGCCGCGCCAGGCTCGGCACCGTCTCAAAGCTCATATATCTCCCCGTCACCACGTCTTCTGGGCTTTTTGCCGCGTTTTCGCCGATTGGACCCGAGTCGCCTA
>WNFM01286609.1_pt1 | contig 15493 bp, 13 predicted proteins | sample 5400271 | NCBI WGS metagenome assembly WNFM01 (sample SAMN13153352, study PRJNA577476) | soil metagenome | isolation source: 60 cm saprolite on Douglas fir-dominated hillslope | place: USA:California | collected 2013-09-17
GCACCCCGGTTGATCACGTCACAGCACGCGATCCCTACGGCCGTGGGGTTCACGTCGGGGCGGTACTTGAACTTGAGCGGGTAGCCGTCCTGGGTGAGATCGAACGCGTACAACACATTCGGGAAGGGCGTGACGACGTACATCGTGTTGTTGACGACAAGCGGCTGTCCCTCGTGCCCGCCCAGGACGCCGGTGGAGAAACTCCACAGCGGACGGAGTCCGTGGACATTCGAAGGCGTAATGGATGTGAGCCCGCTGAAGCGGGTTGCGGCGTAATCTCTCCCGGGCATCCGCCACTGGCCGTCGTCCCGGGGAGGGGCGGGAACGCCCTGCAGAACCGTGAGCAGAACCATTCCGGTCAACGCCGCTCGCATACCCATAATGATATAGGCCTTCAGGACCTGAAGAAGAGCAGGCTGACCGCGACGAAGATCGGCAGGAGAATCCCGCAGCTGTAGGCCATGTACCCGAAGAACGACGGCATCTTGATGCCGTTCTCCTCGGCGATCGCCTTGACCATGAAGTTGGGCGCGTTCCCGATGTAGGTGTTGGCTCCCATGAACACCGATCCCGTCGCAATCGCCGCGAGGATGCGCGCGGCTGCCGGATCGAGCGTGAGCGCGCCGATGAAGGGACCGTGCGCCGGCACGCCCTGCAGCCCGGCCGCGCTGGCGGCGAAGGTGAGATAGGTGGGCGCGTTGTCGAGCACACTCGAGAGCGCCCCCGATGCCCAGAAGAACTCCCAGGGCTGCGAGACCCCGAAGCGCATCCCGAGAACGCTGCGTGCGCCCTGGCTCCACGCGTTGAGGATCTCGAGCGCCGGCGCCATGGTCACGAAGATCGCGGCGAACAGCACCGCCACCTCGACGAGCGGACCGAACGTGAAGCCGTTGCGCTCGCGCGCCTCGCGCGGCGTCGCGATATACGACAGGCCGGCGAGGCCGACGATGATCGCTTCCTGTGTACCGGTGGCCCAGGGGTGGCCCCCGGCGGCGGCGTGGCCGGCGCCGATGATCGTCGACAGGACGCCGATCAGCGCGCCCACGCTCGCCATGCCATGCACGCGCAGTGGCTCGTGTATCATCACCTGCTCGAGCTGTGAGCCGGGCCGCTCCCGCTCTTCGCGATCGAACACGACCTGATCCCACACGTTGAAGACCACGAGCAGGACGCCGCTCGTCGTGAGCCACTGCGGCCACAGCCGCAGTGTCCAATCGAACGGCACACCCTTCAGGAAGCCGAGCAGCAGCGGTGGGTCTCCGACGGGCGTGAGCAGCCCGGCGCAGTTCGCCACCATAAAGATGAAGAAGATGACGATGTGAGTGGTTCGCTGGCGGCTCTTGTTGGCGCGAAGCAGTGGACGGATCAGCAGGACTGAGGCGCCCGTCGTCCCTAAGACGTTCGCGAGCACCGCGCCAAGCCCGAGCACCCCCGTGTTGACCAGCGGGGTGCCGGACAGGGATCCCTCGATCGTGATGCCCCCCGTGATGACGAACAGCGCGCCGATCACCACGATGAATCCGATGTACTCGTGGCCTTTTTCCCCCAGCACTGCCCGCCCCGGCTCGCCCATGGCCATTCCTAATTCGAACAGGATGGGGAGCGACAGCAGGGCCGCGACGAGCGCCTTGTTCCGGTTGGAGTGCCACCAGTGCGGAGCCACGAGGGGGGCCACTGCGATTGTGAGGAGCAGCCCTACAAAGGGGAGGACGCTGACGAGCGGCAGTTGGGCGCCGAGCATGGGGCGGGAGACTAGGCGCCCTTGCCGAGGTGGTCAAGGTGCGGTGAGACCAGTGTGAGAACTCTCTCATAACCGGTTAGGGGTGGATCCGTCCCGTCACGCCATCGCGTTACTTCCGGACAACGAGACAGAGTCATCACCACTTTCCGGAGGCTTCGCACCATGAACGGTCGCATCGCATTCCTCGCATTTCTCGCCGCGGCGGTCGCCGCGTGCGAACCGAATGGCAGCGTCACGAGTCTGGCCGCATCGCTCGATCCATCGCTCACGGAATCCGGCGACACGGGTCCGGGCGCGGTGTACACTCTCACCAACCAGGTCGCCGGCAACGGGGTCGCCGTCTTCACGCGCGGCGCCGATGGCCGGCTCACGGCCGCCGGCAGCGTCGCGACCGGCGGGACGGGCACCGGCGCGGGCCTCGGCTCACAGGGTAGCATCGCCTTGAGCCGCGACGGACGGCTGGGGTCCGCGGGTCTGTCGCTAGCGAGCCGCACCGCGTCGGGCGGCACGCTGCCGATCAGCGTGACGGTGCACGGCCGCCTGGTCTACGTGCTGAACGCCGGCGGTAGCGGCAACATCAGCGGCTTCACGGTCGCCAACAACGGCGCCCTCGCCGCAATCCCCGGTTCCACCCAAGCGCTCTCCAGCACTAACGCGGGGCCGGCGCAGGTGTCGTTCAGCCCCGACGGTCGTCACCTGGTCGTGACCGAAAAGGCAACGAGTCTGCTCGACGTTTTCTCGGTTGACGCGGGCGGGGTAGCTGGCGGGCGCACCTCGGCGACGTCGGTCGGCGGAACGCCGTTCGGGTTCGCGTTCGGTCCCAGGAATGTCCTGCTTGTGTCTGAAGCCGCGGCTCCCGGATCGGCGTCGTCCTACGTGCTCGGTCAGGGCGGCGCGCTCGGCGTCGCAAGCGGTGCGGTGCTCACACACCAGGGTGCGCCCTGCTGGGCCGTCGTCACCAACGATGGTCGCTTCGGCTACACCGGCAACGGCTCCGGCTCGGTTTCGGGCTTCACCGTCGCGCCGAACGGCTCGATCAGGTTGCTCGATGCGGACGGGGCGACCGCGGTCGTGAGCGGCGGTGTCAACGACATCCCTCTCAGTGGGAACAGCCGCTACCTGTACGTGCTGCAGACCGGCGCGGCTCCGGCGATCCACGCGTTCCGGGTTCAGGCGGACGGGCATCTCACGGCGCTCGGTCCGATCGCCGGCCTCCCGGCCGGGACTCGGGGCCTCGCGGCGTTCTAGACCTCGACTCTCATTAGCCCTTTCTCTGAAAGAGGATGACAACATGACAACGCGAAAAAACATACTCATCGGCACGACCATCGTCGCGGTCGCCGCGCTGTGGTACCTGTTCCGGCCCGATGCCCTGATCATCAGTAAGACCGTCAGCGAGCCGTTGCCCGCTGCGGAGCACGCAATGTCCTCGTCGATGGAGCAGTCCCCGGGCATGGCGCATTCTGGCAGTATGGCAGCGGCGGCGGCGGCGACAGACGAACCTGTCAAGATCGTCAGCGGCCGGTTCCACACAAACGCCCACCAGACGAACGGGCTGGCGACGATCTATCGCTTGCCCGGCGGGCGTCGCGTCCTGCGGCTCACGGAGTTCGCGACCTCCAATGGACCCGACGTCCGCGTGTACCTGGTGGCGGCGGGCGACGTGCAGGACGAGGCCGGGGCCAAGCGAGCCGGCGTCGTCGATCTAGGTGGACTGAAGGGGAACGTCGGAGATCAGAACTACGACGTGCCGGCGGGTGTCGACCTGGCCAAGTACCGGGCGGTATCCATTTGGTGCCGGCGGTTCAGTGTGAACTTCGGGGCCGCCCCGCTCGCCGAGGCCATGTGAATGCCTCCCCCTCTCCGCGTTGCGGAGAGGGGGTCAGGGGGTGGGGGCGGGGGCGGGGGGTGAGGTCGGCAGCCACAGCGTGAACGTACTCCCCTCACCCGGCGTACTGGCGACCGTGATGTGCCCCCCCTGCAGCTCGGCAAGGAGTCGCGCGATGGCGAGACCCAGCCCGCTCCCGCCCAGGTCGCGGCTGCGCGACTGATCCACCCGGAAGAACCGGTCGAAGATCCGCTCCACATGCTCGGGCGCGATGCCCGGCCCCGTGTCGCGCACGCTCACACCGACCATGTCGTCGTTCGTCTCGAAGCCGAAGGCGATGGTGCCGCTGGAGGTGTAGCGGACGGCGTTCGAGGCGAGGTTGAGAAGCACGTGACGCGTACGATTGGCGTCGCCCAGCGCCCAGCGCGACGGTGAGGCGGGCGCTTGCACCGCGAGGTCGCGCTCCAGGGCCATTGCCTCAGTGATCTCGCGGACTTCGTCCACCACCGCCGTCAGTTCGAAGGGCGCGAGCGCCAGCGCCAGCTGGCGGTTTTCCCCGCGGGCGATGAGCAGCAGCTCTTCCACTAGCTTCGCCGTCTGGTCGAGCACGCGCTCCATCGCTCCGAGCGCCTCGCGCGTCTCCGCTTCACTGCGGCCCTCGGCTGCCGCCCACTGCACCTGGGCGCGCAGATGCGTGAGCGGTGTGCGCAGCTCGTGACTCGCGTCCGCCGTGAACGCCTGGAGAGCGCGATGGGCGCGGTCCACCCGCTCGAGCATGCGGTTGACGCTGTCGGCGAGGTCCGAGACTTCCGCCTGGCCCGTGGGACTGGTGAGCCGCGTGCCCAGCTCCGCCGGGCCGATCGCGCGCGTCTCGGCGGCCACGCGCTCGAGCGGGCCCAGGGCGCCCGCGACCGCCTGGCGCGCCCCCCGGGCGACGGCGAAGCCCGCGGCCGGAAGCAGCAGCGCCGCGGCGGCGACGAGCGCAGCCAAGGCTACGAGGTAGGATTCCCGACTCGCCACGACGTAGATGTCGAAGGCGCCCGTGGCGCGGTGCAGCACGCGGTAGCGCCAACGCGCGCGCTGCGCGATCTCCGCGAGCAGCGCGCGGCGCACGTCCTCGGGCGAGGCATTGGCGGGCAACCCTTCGAGCCGGCGGGCCGGCATGTCGGCCGAGACGAAATACACGTCCTGCTTGCCGCCGGGGCCGGTGGTGGTGCGGGTAATGATGACCTGGCCGCCCATCGCGACGAGGCGGTCGGCCAGCGCCGACGGCATGACGCCGCCGGGCTCGGGCGTCGAGTCGCGGTAGGCACCGAGCAGTGACTGGGTGAGGTCGGCGGAGTGCTCGAGCGAGCGGCGCAACGCCATCTCGGCGGCGACGGCGAACAGGGCCACGACCAGCACCGCGTACGCCGCGAGGGCGGTCCAGGCCGCGCGTGTGAATCGCCGTGTGAGCAGCGTGCCGAGGCGGCGCTCGCTCATGTCGCGCCGCCCTCCTTGTCGAGCCGGTACCCCACGCCCCGCACCGTCCGGATCGGCGCCGAGCGGCCCGCGAAGGTCAGCTTCTTACGGAGGTAGTTGACGTACACGTCTACCACGTTCGTCTCGGGATCGAACTGATAGTTCCACACCGCCTCCGCGATCCGGGAGCGCGACACCGAACGGCCGGCGTTACGCATCAGGAACTCGAGCAGGGCGAACTCGCGCGGGCTCAGATCCACCACGCGCCCGCCCTGCGTCACCCTGCGCGTCAGCGGGTCGAGCACCAGGTCGCCTGCGGTGACCGTGGCATCGGCGTGCCGCAGCTCGGCGCGGCGAATCAGCGCGTGGACGCGCGCCAGCAATTCCGCGAGGTCGAACGGTTTGGTGAGGTAGTCGTCGGCGCCGCCTTGGAGACCCCGTACGCGCGATTCCAGTTCGTCGCGGGCGGTGAGCAGCAGGACGGGTGTAAAGACGCCGCGCGCTCGCAGCTCGGTCACCACACTGAAGCCGTCGCGCCCCGGCAGCATCACGTCGAGCACGACGCAGCCGTAGGCGCCGCCCAGCGCTTTCTCGAGCGCGCGATCGCCGTTCTCGGCTTCGGTAACGCCGTAGCCCTCTTCGCGGAAAGCCTTGCTCAGGAAGCGCCGGAGGTCGCGGTCGTCTTCTACAAGGAGAATCTGCACGCGCTAACCTACGACGTGCGGCCGGGCGGGAGCAATGTGAATCGAATGAGAAACCTCTAAGAATGCGCCGCCACACTTCCGCCGGGCGGGTGGGGTCGGCAGATTCAGCGCATGAATATCGCGCTCATGGTGGCATTGTCCCTGGTGGCGCCACCCGTCCCGCCCGACACTGCGACGTTCGCCGGCGGCTGCTTCTGGACGATGGAGCATGCGTACGATGATCTGCCCGGCGTGATCTCGGCGACGTCCGGGTTCATGGGCGGCACGACGAAGAACCCCTCCTACATCGCGGTCGTGGAGGGCAACACCGGCCACCTCGAGTCGGTGCAGATCGTCTACGATCCCGCCAAGATCAGCTACGAGACGCTGCTTTGGACCTTCTGGCACAACATCGACCCGTTCCAGGCGGACGGGCAAGCGTGCGACACGGGCCCCAACTATCACACCGCGGTCTTTGTCCGCGGTGCCGAGCAGCGGCGGGCCGCGAGCGCGGCGCGCCAGCAGATCATCGACCGCTTTCATCGCGATGTCGCCACGCAGATACTCACGGCCGGCCCGTTCTATGCGGCGGAGGAGTATCACCAGGACTACGCCAAGAAGAATCCCGTCAGGTACGGGTTGTATCGGACCGGCTGCGGTCGTGACCGGATCCTGAAGCAGATCTGGGGCGCCGACACGACGCACGCGGAGGGGGGGGAGGCCAGCATGAGTGCACCGAAGATCGCGCCGAAGCCGAGCGACGCCGAGCTGCGGCAGCGGTTAACGCCGTTGCAGTACGAGGTCACACAGCACGAGGTCACCGAGCGGCCGTTCCAGAACGAGTTCTGGGACAATCACAAGGCCGGGATCTACGTGGACGTCGTTTCGGGCGAGCCGCTCTTCAGCTCGCTCGACAAGTTCGAGTCGGGCACCGGGTGGCCGAGCTTCACGCGGCCGCTCGAAGCGGAGAACATCATGCAGAAGACCGACCGGTCGCTCTTCATGGAGCGGACCGAGGTTCGCTCGGCGCACGCCGACTCCCACCTCGGTCACCTGTTCGACGACGGTCCGGCCCCCACGCACCTGCGCTACTGCATCAACTCCGCGGCGCTGCGGTTCATCCCCGTCGAGCGGCTGGCGGCGGAGGGGTACGGGAAGTACCTGCGGGTCTTCCAGACGGCCAAACGGGACTGAAACCCGCCACGAAGTTCCGCTGGGACGACGTTCCTATGGAGCAGCTCAACGAGCTGCTCTCGCGCCGCCTCATCACGGGTGAGCGGACGATGCTGGCGCATGTGTACCTCAAGAAGGGCTGCGTCGTCCCCAAGCATCATCACGAGAACGAGCAGTTCACCTACATCCTCGAGGGAGCCCTCGAGTTTCTCATCGGCGCGGACGGCGACCAGAAGGTCGTCGTCCGCGCCGGTGAAGTGCTGCACCTGCCGTCCAACCTCCCGCACTCGGCGACCGCGCTCGAAGACACGCTCGATCTGGATATCTTCACGCCACCGCGCCAGGACTGGCTCAACAAGACGGACGCCTACCTGCGCAAGTAAGCTACGGCAGGACGTCCACTTCGACATTCGACGGATACCGGGGCGTGCGATACACCCGGTGCACCTGCGCCCGATACGCTTCGGGGCCCGCCGTAAAGATGTTGGGCACGAACGTCTGCGGGTTGCGGTCGTACAGCGGGAACCAACTGCTCTGCACCTGCACCATGATGCGGTGGCCCCGCTTGAAGGTGTAGGCCTGCTGATGCAGCTCCACGGTGAACGGAAGCACGGCGTTCCGCCTGATCGGTGCGGGGTGCTCCCAGCTCTGGCGGTACCGCCCGCGCATGATCTCGCCCGTCACCATCAGCTCGTAGCCGCCCATCGTCGGGCGGTCGGGGATCGTGTCCGGGTACACGTCGATCAGTTTCGCCACCCAATCGGCGTCCGAGCCGGTGGTCGACGCGAACAGGTGTGCGACCACGTTCCCCGCAACGGTTACGTCCTCGGTGAGCGGCGCGGTCTGCCAGGTGAGCACGTCCTGCCGCCCGTCCACAAAGCGCTGGTCCTCCGTCTCCCAGCGCCGCCAGCGAGATGTCGGCGAGTAGGTGCGCTCCACCGGCCGCGGCCGGTAGGGAACGGGACGCGCCGGATCGGAGACGAACCAATCGCTACCTGCGGTGTCGGTCGGCGCCGTAAACGACAGGGAGCCGTTGGCGCCGAAATAGAGATGCCGGTGTACCGCGGTCGCGGGCGGCCAGTGGTCGAATTCGCGCCACGTGTTCGTTCCGGCGTCGAACAGCGTCGCCTCCGCGACCTTCCCGTCTCCCTCGCCCTTGAGCCAGTAGCCGAACCATTTGGATTGCAGAGCCCGGTAGTCCACGCCCGTCGCGCGTCCAAAGCGGACGTTGCCGAGCGCGACCCCGGAATCGCCCGACCACTGGCCGTGATACCACGGACCCATCACCAGATGGTTGTTCCCGGTCGAGTCGCTGCGCTCCAGTGCCGCGTAGCTCGCGAGCGGACCGTATTCATCTTCCTGGTCCCACCAGCCCCCGACGGTGAGCGTCGGGACGGTCGTGTGGGTGAAGTAATGAGGGAGCGCACGCGCTTGCCATGCGGTGTCGTACGCGGGATGGGCGACGAAGCGGCGCCACGACGGCCAGGCGTCCGCGCCGACCGCGCGGGCCAGCGCGCCCAGCGTTGGAAACGAGAGGTACCACTCGAACGTGTCGTAGCGCGCCGGGGACGGCGTCACGCTCAAGTCCGTCGACGCCTCCATCATCCAGGCGTATTCGAGTCCGTACGTGAGCCGGAAGGCTCCCTGATGAAAGAAGTCGTCGCCCATCCACGTATCGCCCATCGGTGCCTGGGGACTGATGGCCTTGAGGGCGGGATGCGCCCCGATTCCCGCGACAGCCGTCAGCCAACCGGGATACGAGACGCCATAGATGCCGACGCGGCCGTTGTTGTTCGGCACATGCTTCACGAGCCAGTCGATCGTGTCGTAGGTGTCGGTGCTCTCGTCGGTACCCGCATGGCCGGAGCGGGGTGGCCGGTTCATGTCGAACGTGCCCTCGGAGCGAAAGCGACCACGGATGTCCTGGAAGACGAGGATGTAGCCGCCCAGGCCCAAGTCATTAGCGCGCCGCGCCATGCCGGCGTTGCCGCTGGCCTCGTACGGCGTCCGCGTCATCAGGATCGGCAGGGGTCCCGGAACCCCGCGTGGGACGACGATCACAGTGAATAAGTGCACGCCGTCACGCATGGGGATCAGCGTATCGGTCCGGACCCAGGCGGTGTCGGTTTGCGCGGCGGCGGAGCCGGCGAAAGCGGCGAAACCGGCAATAACTGAAATGGAAACGAGGGTGTGGTAGCGCATGGAAGTAACGCTGTCCTGTTACGGCGGCTCGCGCAACCGACAGGCGGTTGTGACCGCAATCACGACGAAATCGGCACGATGTCAGTACACTTGTCGCGTCCCTAGCTCCCCTATATGACTCCCCGCGCCCTCGAGGAGAATGGTAGGAAAATGAAGGCCATCCGTTTCCTGATGGTCGCTTTGGTCGTCTGCGTCATTGCTTCGTGCAGCGACAGTGCGCCCACCGCCCCGGCGACAGTTCAAGCACCTAACGCGTCGCTCATCGGCGACCTGCTCCGGCCGACCGGTCTCTTGCAGTGTTCCGCACTGCCCGCGGCCTCGACCACCCAGACGATTGGACCCAGTGGCGGCAGCCTCACCGTGGGACCGCACGTCCTGCGAATCCCGGCGGGCGCGCTCGCCCAGCCGACCTCGATCACCCGCTTCCAGCCTGAAGGCTTGAAGTTCGCCACGCCCGCGTACCTGACGATGAGCTACGCGAACTGCAGTTTGCTGGGCAGCCTGCTTCCTAAGCGGATCGCCTATACCAGCAATCTCCTCGACATCCTCGAGTACCTGCTCTCCGTCGACAATCTGTTCAGCAAGAAGGTCACGGGGCAGGTCAAGCACTTCTCTGAGTACGTGATCGCGTGGTGAGGTGTCGGTGACCGCAGTCTTGCAGTCACGTCCTGCGGCCGACCTGCTGCACGAGGCGCGCGCGCGCGAGCGCGCCGCCTGCATTCCGGAAGCGATTGCCTGTTATGAGGCGGCCATCACCACCGCGGATCGCGGTGGTGATCGCCTCGTGTTGTCCGAGGCCCTGCGGCGCCTAGCGGTCGTGCGCCATCACCGGAACGAGTCGGCGGTCGCGCGCGCCCTATGCGACCGGAGCTTTGCCGTAGCTCGGGAGGCCGGCAACGACTTGCTCGCCGCAGAGGCCTTGAACACGCTGGGGGGTCTCGACCTCGCGTCGGGCGCCCTCACCACCGCGCGCAGACACTTCCTCGACGCCGTGGAGCTGGGACGACAGAGCCGCGAGCTGGGGGCGCGGATCGAGCAGAACCTCGGCATCGTCGCGAACATCCAGGGGGACTTCGACGAAGCGCTGGCGCACTACCAGCGTTCGCTCGAAGACTGCCGCGCGGCGAACGACGAGCACGGCTGCGCCGTCGCCTACGCCAACCTCGGCATCGTCAGCATCGACCGCGGGGAGTTCGATCGGGCCGACGGCTACTTCACAGCTGGAAGGGCTGTGCCTCGTGAATCATGCCGAGGTCCACATCGCGCGCGGGCGCTACGAAGACGCGCGGCAGAATGCCGAAGCGTCGCTCGCCCTGTTTGATCAGCTCGACGCCCGCAGCTATAAGGCCGAGGCCTACCGTATGCTCGGCGTGGTGTACCGCGAAACGGGCCGCACCGCCCTCGCCGAGTCTCGTCTCCGCTCAGCGATCGAGCTGGCCGTGAGTGCGGGCGCCGTCCTGGCGGAGGCGGAGGCATCGCGCGAGCTCGCTATTCTCTATCAGGCGAGCGGCCGCAACCAGGAAGCCCTGAGCCTTCTCAACGCCGCCCACCGTCTCTTTGAGCGCCTCGAAGCGCGCCTCGATCTGGTCAACGTGGGCGGGAAGATGGCCGAGCTCGAGGCCACCTACCTGGCGGTCGTGCGGGAGTGGGGGCAGTCGATCGAGTCGAGCGATATGTATACGTTCGGTCACTGCGAGCGGGTGGCGCGACATGCTGTCGCGGTCGCGCGCGTGCTCGGAGTGGAGGAGGAAGTCCAGACCGCCATCCAGCTGGGCGCCTACCTGCACGACGTCGGGAAGGTGCGCGTCCCCCATGAGATCCTCAACAAACCCGGACCGCTGACGCGCGACGAGTATGAAGTGGTGCAAATGCACCCGATCTGGGGGATCGAGCTGCTCGCTAAAGTTGAGTTCCCCTGGGATCTGAAGCCCATCATTCGCTGGCACCACGAGCGCTACGACGGCACCGGCTACCCCGACCGCCTTCGCGGGGACGAGATTCCGGTGTCGGCCCAGATCGTCGGTATCGTGGATGTCTACGATGCGTTGACCACCGCCAGGCCATACCGCAAGGCGATGACAACAGAGGTGGCGATGGCGGAGATCACCCGCTGCCGGGCCTGGTGGTCGGACCGGGTGTATATCGCCTTCGTGGAGACCCTGGCCGGAGCCTCGCACAACCCGGCACCTCTCGCCCTTTGAGCTGAACGGGGCGGCTGCGGCGGGTGGCGCGGCGGCCTGGTTGACGGTCGCAACCCGATGTTCTAAAGCGGTTTACCCCTCGCAGTCCCGGGGCTGGCCCTATCCTTGCCTCGGTTGAGCGACTATGGCCACCGGCTGGCAGGACGCTTGGACGTTCCGGATCGTCGATCAGGACACGGGGGCGGCAGTCCCCGGGGTCCCGGTCACGGTCCTGCAGGAGGGCGGCCGCGGGGGCGGCTACTGGGTCAGCGACCCTGACGGTTTGGTGCGGGTCCCGAAGCACGACCACGCGCGTCTCCGGTTGCGTGTGGGCCTGAGAAACGAGGAGACGATCGAGCTCGATGCCCGCTCGCTCCCCGACGATCCCATCCCGCTCACGGCTCCCCGCGATCTGCCGCTCGCCCGCGCCGTTGGTGCCGTTGGTCCCGCTGGTCCCGCTGTCGCCGCGGCGCCAGACGCCCCTGCCGCGCCACCGCCGTTGGGCCACGTCGTACGGTTCGCCCGCATCGGTGTGCTGCCTCAGGACCGGGAGATTACCGGCGCTCCTGACGCGGCGCACATCGTCGCGCCGCCGCCCGATCCCACGACGATGCGCTACGGAGTCGTCCTCGAGCTCGAGCTGATCTGGCAGTCGCTCGGCCCCCAGGCGGGGGACACGCTGTATAGCGTCTCGCTCGGTCCGGGCGAGGAAGTGAAGGTCGCCGTGTCGGACGGGCGTTGGCGCAAGAAGCCCCTCGCGCACGACCGGCCACTCCAGATCGTCGCCAAAATGGTCGGCGCCCGCCAGCTCGGTGAAGGGTTGGACGCCGTGCCATTGGAGCCCTGCGTCGCTTCCGATCTGGCAGGCGCCGCGGTGGATACCGTGCGGCTTTTGGCCGAGCGCACCGCGAAGGTCTCGGAGGCCCTGCGCCGCCGCCCCCTTGGGGTGAGCGAGCTGGACGGCGACAAAGCGGCGGGTTCATCGCTGCGCACCCTGCGGAACATGCGGTCCGAGGGCGTCCTGACATATCACTTCGTGGAGCCGGTTGAGCGCTACCGCGTGATCGTGCGGACGCCCCGCCTGCAGGCCGCGTTGCTCGTGCCCTTCCGGCTGCCGAACATTGCGACGCGGGAAGTCGTGCGGCGCTTCGGGTACGCCCTGCGACGCAGCCTCCTCGATCGCTCACTGGCCCCCGATGTGGACCAGGTGATCAATCCGGGCGAGCCGCCAGCTGCCGTCGAGCAACGCGTGTACACGCACATTGCCTCCCAACTGCCGTACTACTCGGCGACCATCATCGCCGCCGGCGACCCGGCGGAGCGCTTCTTTGCCCTCGCGAAGCTGCGCGACCCGCGGGGCCGGCCCCTGACGGACATCATCGAAAACGTCGTCATCGGCCGGGTGGGCAACTACGTCGCCTTCCCCCTGCGCTCCATCGATTTCACGACTCCCGAATGGCGTACCGCCCTCACCGCGGCCGCCAACGCTGCCGCACGCCCGGCACAGGAAATCACGGTTACACTGCCGATTCCGGGGGTATGGCTGCGGTCGGAGCTGTTCCCATCCCGGGTCGCCTCCGACGAGGAGTCTGATGCCGAACGGCGGCCGGAGGCGGGACGGGAGGAGCGCCGCAAGCGCGGGTAGGAGGTCGAGCGCGCGAAACCAACCCTTTTCCCATTCGTAGCATCCAACGTAGGGTCCCTCACGCGGATGACTCATGGCCCCGTTGGCGTCGCTTGCTGCCGTCCTGCTCGCCTTTCAAACCCCTGGGTCTCCGGCGACCTCTCCTCCACCGTCCGCACCTGTCACGACCGCCAAGGCGGTTCGCGCCGCCGTCCCGCCGGTGATCGACGGGCGCGATGACGACGAGGTGTGGCACCTCGCTCCAGCGATCTCGTCGTTCCGCCAGTTTCGGCCGGTCGAGGATGCTGAGCCGAGTTTCCGCACGGAGGTGAAAGTCGCGTACGACGCCCGCAACTTCTACGTATTCATCCGCGCTTTCGACCCGCACCCGGACAGCATCCTGAAGCTGCTCGCCCGACGCGACATCCGGACGGCATCCGACCAGCTCAAGATCATCGTCGATTCCTACCACGATCGCCGCACCGGCTACGAGTTCGCGGTGAATCCCGCCGGCGTGAAGCGCGATTACGCGGTCTACGACGACGCGAATGAGGACGACGCGTGGGACGGTGTTTGGGAGGCCGGGACGCAGATCGACTCGCTGGGCTGGACTGCCGAATTCCGCATCCCGCTCTCGCAGATGCGCTACACACCGGGGCCCACGAACACCTTCGGGTTCGGCGTATGGCGCGACATCGACCGCTATACCGAGCGCGAGAGCTGGCCGCTGTATCGCCAGACGCGCCCCGGTCTCATGTCGCAGCTCGGGGAAGTGACGGGTCTCGACGGCCTCGCCGCGCCGCGGCGGGTAGAGCTGGCGCCGTATTTCGTGACGAAGAACGTGCCCCTCGAGGGGGGCGGGTTCGACCGGTCGCAGAAGGTGGACGCGGGGGCCGACATCAAGTACGGCCTGACGTCCAACATCACCATCGACGCGACCGTGAACCCCGATTTCGGGCAGGTCGAGGCCGACCCCTCGGTGCTCAACCTCGGGCCGTTCGAGACGTTTTACCAGGAGCGGCGGCCGTTCTTCATCGAGGGGACGGGCATTTTCCAGTTCGGCGTCAACTGCAGCGCCGTCAATTGCAGCGGGGAAGGGCTCTTCTACTCCCGGCGCGTGGGGAGCGCGTCGCGGATCCTCGGCGCCGCCAAGGTCACCGGGCGCCTGCCCAGCGGCCTCACCCTCGGCGTGCTCGACGCCGTGACCAACAACTCGACGAACGGGTTGGGCCAGACCCTCCAGCCGACGACGAACTACACTGGGCTACGGTTGACGCAAGACTTCCGCAAGGGTGAGAGCGGGATCGGCGTGATGGTGACGGGGGTGAACCGCAGTGTCGATCAGTGGACCGAGGACTTTCTAAGGAAGAGCGCCTACGTCGGCGCGTTCAACTTCCGCCACCGCTTCCCAGGCGGGCATTACCAACTCACCGGTTCGGTCGACTTGAGCCGCGTCGAGGGTACCCCCGCGGCGATCGCCAGGACGCAGCGCAGCTCGGTACACCTCTATCAGCGGCCCGACGACGGCCTGGTCTTGGACACGACGCGCACCAGCCTGCCGGGGGACGCCGAGGAGATCCTGTTTGGGCGGGTCAGCGGCTTTCTCCGGTTCGAGACGAGCTACCTGCGCCGCTCGCCGGGTTTCGAGGCGAACGACCTCGGCTTCCTGCGCCGTGCCGACCAGCAGAGCTGGAACACCTGGGCCGGCATGTATTGGAGTAAGCCGGCATTCATCTTCCAACAGGGCCAGTGGAACTTCAACTGGTGGCAGTTCTGGACGGCCGAGGGACTGCCCGAAGAGCGCGCCGCCAACACGAATGCGCACTTCCAGCTCAACAACCGGTGGTGGGTGCATTACGGGGGCACCGTCGGTCAGCTGGGCGGGACCTTCGATGATCGCGTCGCACGCGGCGGACCGGCCGTGCGCATCGATCCATATATCGCCCCGTGGGCCGGTTTCCAGGGTGACCAGCGTCGCCCCATCATTCCCTCCCTGTTTTTCCAATACGTCCGGTCGGATGGTGGCCGTTCGACGAGCATGAACCTCCAGCCGAGCGTGGACTTCCGTGTGTCCACGCAGTTCCGCGCATCGCTGGGGCTCAGCTACTCGCACGACGTCAACGACTGGCAGTTTCACGGCATCGTCACGACGACCGATACCAGCACCGGCATCAGCACGGCGCACTACACGTTTGCGCACCTCGATCAGAAGACGGCGTTTGTGTCGTTTCGGCTGGACTACACCGCGAGCCCCACGCTCACGGTCCAGGCGTACGCGTCGCCGTTTGTCAGCAAAGGCCCCTACTCGAACGTCCGCGAGCTGGCGAATCCCCGCGCCGACCGATTCGTCGACCGGTTCCAACCGTTTGCGGCGACACCCGGCCAGGAGAACTTCAAGGCCTTCAACTCGAACCTGGTACTGCGCTGGGAATACCGGCCGGGCTCGACGCTGTTCGTGGTGTGGAGTCAGGGGCGGGTGGACGCCGGCGACGTGGATGTCTCTCGCTCGATGCCGCGCGACTTCGGACGGTTGTTCGACCAGCACCCGGCCAACACCTTCCTCGTGAAGGTGTCCTACTGGTTCAACCGTTGAGCCTTGAC
>WNFM01072138.1_pt1 | contig 15490 bp, 12 predicted proteins | sample 5400271 | NCBI WGS metagenome assembly WNFM01 (sample SAMN13153352, study PRJNA577476) | soil metagenome | isolation source: 60 cm saprolite on Douglas fir-dominated hillslope | place: USA:California | collected 2013-09-17
AAGGGCGGGGGCTCTTCAGTACAGTCGCCCATCACTTGACAACACGCGCGTCGCGGAAGCGGCCGCAGGAAACCCATGACCGCCTCTGCCGAACAGCGCTCGTTCCGACTCACCTCGTTTATCTGGTCCGCGCTCCTGCGCTTTTTCGACGGCAGCAAGGATCGCCTGGTGGCTGCCCGTGCGCAGCTCCCGGACCGTATCGACTGGGCGCGGAGCCTGCCCTTCGTGCTGATGCACCTCGCCTGCCTCGCGGCCATCTGGACGGGGGTCAGCCCGGTGGCGGTCGTGGTGGCGATCATCGCCTACCTGCTGCGCATGTTTGCCATCACCGGCTTCTACCACCGCTATTTTTCGCACCGCACCTTCAAGACCTCGCGGGTCGGGCAGTTTGTGTTCGGATTGCTGGGCGCCTCGGCCGTGCAGCGCGGCCCGGTCTGGTGGGCCGCGCACTCGCCCAGCCAGCACGGCTTCTGGCGCTCCCACATGGGCTGGTTCCTGACGATCAAGGGCTTTGCACCCGACTTCCAGCTGGTGCGCGACCTGATGAAGTTCCCGGAACTGCGCTGGCTCGACCGCTTCGATATCTTCGTGCCGGTGTTCCTCGGCGTCGGCATGTTCCTGCTGGGCGTAATCCTGCATAACGTGGCGCCTCAGCTCGGCACCACGGGCTGGCAGATGCTGGTCTGGGGCTTTGTGATCTCGACGGTGTTCTGCTGGCACGCCACCTACACCATCAATTCTCTGTCACACGTCTTCGGCGGCCAGCGCTACCGCACCGGCGATACGAGCCGCAACAACTGGCTGCTGGCGATCCTCACCCTGGGCGAGGGCTGGCACAACAATCACCACTACTATCCCAACTCTGTGAGACAGGGGTTTTACTGGTGGGAATACGACATGACCTTCTACGTGCTGAAGCTGTTGAGCTGGTGCGGCATCATCTGGGACCTCAAGGCCATCCCGGTTGCGGTACGCGAAAATCCGAGCCGCCGCCTGCGCGCTCGCGGCTGAACCACCAGGGCCGGAGCCGCCCTCGATGGCGGCGGATCATCACAGACGGAGTCATGGCAGGGGGGGCAGGCAGTGAAACCGAGCATAGTCCCGGTCGACCTGGAAATTCCTGAAGACACGCGGCCCGGGCCCGTGGCGGCGCTGGGCCGCAAGCTCCTGCTGTCGCGTTTCGCGCGCCTGATTCACGGCGAGGTCCGGATCGTCGATGGCGATACGGAACAGCTCTGCGGTGCGCGCAGCGAGCGCTGCCCGCTGTCGGTGACCGTCGAGGTGCTGCACCCGCGCTTCTATGCGGACGCGGTCTTTGGCGGCACGGTGGGTGCCGGCACGGCCTATATCCGCGGCCTGTGGCGCTGCAGCGACCTGACCGGACTCGCGCGCATCATGTATGCCAACCGTGAGGTCATGGACCAGCTCGATCGGCGCTGGACAACCTTGAGCCGCCCGCTGCTGCGCCTGTTCCACTGGCTGCACCGCAACAGCAAGGACGGGAGCGCCCGCAACATCGTCGCGCACTACGATCTGGGCAACGACTTCTACCGGCTGATGCTCGATGAAACGATGGCGTATTCCTGCGGCATCTTTGCCGACGAGTCGACCACCCTGGAGGAAGCCTCGCGCGCCAAGTTCGACCTCGCCTGCCGGAAGCTGGCGCTGCAGCCGGGGGACCAGCTGCTGGAAATCGGCACCGGGTGGGGCGGGCTGGCGATCCACGCGGCGCGCAAATACGGTTGCCACGTCACCACGACCACGATTTCGCGCCAGCAGTACGACTATGCGCGCGACACGCTGCTGCTGGAGGACTACCGCGAACTGCGCGGCAAGTACCACAAGCTCGTGTCGATCGAAATGATCGAGGCGGTCGGAGCCTCGTATCTCGATACCTACCTGGCCAAGTGCGCCGCGCTCCTCGAGCGGAGCGGAGCGATGCTGCTGCAGGCGATCACCATCCGCGACCAGGACTACCGCACCGCGCTGCGCTCCGTCAATTTCATCCAGCGCTACGTGTTTCCGGGCAGCTTCATCCCCTCGGTCAGTGCGATTGCCGATTCGCTCCGCAGGGTCACGGACCTGAAGCTGTTTCATCTCGAAGACATTGGTCCGCACTATGCGCGGACGCTGGCGCTGTGGCGCCGGAATTTCTTCGAGCACCTCGGTGCGGTACGCAAGCTCGGCTATTCCGAGCCCTTCATCCGCCTGTGGGAATTCTACCTGTGCAGCTGCGAGGGTGGATTTGCCGAGCGCCAGCTGGGCGACGTGCAGATGTTGCTGACCAAGCCGGGCTGCCGGCGCGCCGTCATCGCGGCCGCCTGAACCACCCGCACTGGATGAACGCCAGCGCCGAGGTGGCGGGACTGCGCGATGCGCTGCGTGCGGTGGCCGAGCCCGGCTCGCTGCTCGAGGCGGGGGCCATCGCCGCCAGTTCGAGGGCCGCGCACTGGCCGTCGCGCTGCCGCGCAGCGTCGCGGAAATATCGAAGCTCCTCGCCTGGTGCAATGTGCGGCGGGTCGGTGTGGTGCCGCAGGGCGGCAACACCGGTTACTGCGGCGGCGCCACGCCCGATGAGTCGGGCCGGCAGCTCGTGATCGGCCTGCAGCGGCTCAACCGGATCCGCGACATCAACCCCGCCGACTTCTCGATGACGGTCGAGGCCGGCTGCCTGCTCGCCGCCGTCCAGCAGGCGGCGGCGGCGTCCGCACGATTCTTCCCGCTGGAGCTGGGCTCCTCGGGCAGCTGCCAGATCGGCGGGAATCTCGCCACCAACGCCGGGGGTCTGAACGTGCTGCGCTTCGGCATGGCGCGCGATCTGACGCTCGGCATCGAAGCCGTGCTGCCCGATGGCCGGATATTCCAGCGCCTGCGCTCGCTGCGCAAGGACAACACCGGCTACGACCTGCGCGGGTTGCTGATCGGCTCGGAGGGCACGCTCGGCATCATCACCGCCGCGACGCTCAAGCTCTGGCCGGAGCGGCGCAGCACGGCCACGGCCTTTGCCGCCGTGCCCGGCGTGGCCGCCGCGGTGGAACTGCTCGTGCGCCTGCGCGGCGTGGCGGCGGAACGGGTCAATTCCTTCGAGCTGCTGCCGCGGGCTGCGCTCGAGCTGGTGCTCCATCACCTCGAGGGCACCGTCGATCCGCTGGGCGCGCCGCACGAGTGGTATGTCCTGTGCGAGTTGAGCTCCTTTGCCCCCGAGCCCCTCGAGGCGCTGCTCGAGCAGGCCCTGGGCAATGCGAGCGCGGCCGGCGTGGTGCTGGACGCGGCGTTCGCGCCCAGCGAACGCGCCCGTGCGAATCTGTGGCGGCTGCGGGAAAGCGTCCCGGAGGCGCAGCGCCGCGCCGGGCCCAGCCTGAAGCACGATATCTCCGTGCCGGTCGCGCGGCTGGCGCAGTTCGTGGCACAGGCCTCCGCCTGGGTGCACGAGCAGGTCCCGGAGGGGACGCTCATCGCCTACGGGCACGCCGGCGATGGCAACCTGCATTTCAATATCAGTTTCCTCAAGGGCACCGCGAGCGCGGAAATCGCGGCGCGGGAGCCGGCCATACGCCGATGGCTGCACGATCTGGTGGCCGCGCACGGCGGGAGCTTCAGCGCCGAGCACGGCATCGGCCGGCTCAAGGTCGGCGAACTGGAGCGCTACGCCTCGCCCACGGAGCTCGCGATGATGCGCGAGATCAAGCACGCGCTGGACCCGGCGGGGATCATGAATCCGGGCAAGGTGCTGTCGGCCGGCTGAATCCCGCCCTCTAGCCCACGCGCTTCATCTCCTCCTCGCTCAGGTGGATCGCGCCCGCCGCGACATTGTCCTCCAGATGCGCCACGCGCGAAGTGCCGGGGATCGGCAGCATCACCGGCGATCTTGCCAGCAGCCACGCGAGCGCGGCCTGCGCCATATCGATCCGGCGCTCGCCGGCGATCGCAGCAAGGGCCGCGACCCTCGGGTCCAAAGCGGCGCCCTGTTCGCGCTCCGCGAGCGGCGCCCAGGGCAGGAAGGCGATGCCATCGCGCTCGCAGACCGCCAGCACTTCATCCGAATCACGGTCCGCCACGTTGTAGCGGTTCTGGACCGACACCACCTTGACGAGCGCCCGCGCGGCCGCCAGCTGCCGCGTGTCGACGTTGGACAGGCCGATATGCCGGATCTTGCCCTCGCGCTGCAGCTTCGCCAGTTCGCCGACGGAATCCTCAAAGGGCACGTGCGGGTCCGGCCGGTGGAACTGGTAGAGCGTAATCTGCTCAACGTCCAGGCGTTTCAGGCTGGCTTCGCAGGCCTCGCGCAGGTGCGCCGGGCGCCCGTCGCTCACCCATTCCGGCATACTGGGTCGCACCAGCCCGCCTTTGGTCGCGATCACCAGGTCCGCTGGGTACGGATGCAGCGCCTCCCGGATCAACAGCTCACTGACGTAAGGCCCGTAGGCGTCGGCGGTATCGATGAAGTTCGTACCGAGCTCGATCGCGCGCCGCAGCACGGCCAGCGCTTCGCCGTGATCACGCGGCTCGCCCCAGATGCCGTCGCCAGTGATGCGCATGGCGCCGAACCCCAGGCGATTCACCGTACGATCGCCGACCGCCAGCGTGCCGGCCGCGGCCGTGGATGATCTGCCCGGGCCGGCGGGCGCTGCGGGTGCCGGCGCTGCGGATGCTGCGGCGGCGAACCTGGGGGCCACCGCGATGCTGGTCACGACCGCGGCACTGCGCACGAGGAATCCGCGCCGGGATGTCTGCTCACTGTTCATGGCGTACTCCTTTGCTCGTCGGGGGGTGGAAGCTGTCTGATCAGGCCCTCCTGCGCCGTGCTCGCGACGAGGCGTCCATCGCGCGCGTAGAGGCTGCCGCGTGTCAAGCCGCGTGCTCCGGAGGCGCTGGGGCTGTCGGTCACGTACAGCAGCCAGTCATCGATCCGTACCGAGCGGTGAAACCACATCACGTGATCGATACTGGCGATCAGGAACTTGCTGGCGGCCAGCGCGCGCTCGTGTGAGACGAGCGCGGTGCCCAGCAGGTTGAAATCGGAGGCGTAGGCCAGCAGGCACCGGTGCAGCTGCTCATCGTCCGGCAGGCGGTCGACCGCGCGCATCCACAGCTGCTGGCGCGGGGGCCCGCTCTGCCCACCCGGCACGGCGCGCGACACGGTGCGAAATTCAATCGGGCGGTTCTGGATGAACTGGCGCAGGCGCGGGGAAAGCCGCTCGAGCTGTGCCGCGCTCAGCGGGAGGGCTTCCGGCAAGCCTTCCGGCGGCGGCACTTCCGGCATCGGCAGCTGGTGCTCGAGGCCGGGCTCCGGCGCCTGGAAAGACGCGGACAGGTTGAAGATCTGCTCGCCGTGCTGGATGGCCGTGACGCGGCGGCTGCTGATGGCGTGGCCATCGCGGCTGCGATCAACGAAATAGATGATGGGAGCGTTGAAATCGCCACGCCGCAGAAAATAGGCGTGCAGCGAGTGCACGTCCCGGCCGGCGTCCACGGTCCCGTAGGCGGCCTTGAGGGCCTGGCCCAGCACCTGTCCGCCATAGACCTGCGGACTGCCGATGTCGCGGCTCTCGCCCCGGAAAATATTGATCTCGAGGCGTTCGAGCTCCAGGAGCCGCAGCAGCTCGGCCAGCCTCTGGTCCATGGCCGCTAGCTCCCGGAGACGCCCAGTCGTTTCTGCATGATCGGGCTGGTGGTCGTGTACTGCAAAAACTGCTTCTTGGCCGGATAGAGGTGGTGCTGCACGGCAAAGGAAGCGAGCGCCGCCTCATGAAAGGCCGAAAGGATCAGCTTCTTCTTGCCCGGATAGGTGTTGATGTCGCCGATCGCGAATATGCCGGGAATGCTGGTCTGGAATTTTTCGGTGTCGACCTTGATCGCGCGCTTGTCGAGCTCGAGGCCCCAGTCGGCAATCGGCCCCAGCTTGGGCGCCAGGCCGAAGAACACCAGCAACTGCTCGGCCTCCAGCGCCTGGAGCGAGCCATCGGCCGCCTTGACCTCGACGCCCAGCAGGCGGCCAGATTCGGTGTGCAGCGCCTGGGCCATGCCCTCGATAAATCGCAGCCGGCCTGCGGCCTCCAGCTCACGCATGCGCGCCACCGAGGCGGGCGCGCCGCGGAATTCGGCGCGCCGGTGCACCAGCGTCAACGACGCGGCCAGGGGCGCGAGCTCGATGGTCCAGTCCAGCGCCGAGTCACCGCCGCCGAAGATCACGAGCTTCCGCCCCACAAAGTCCGCCGCACGGCCCACCTTATAGTGCAGCTGCCGGCCTTCATGAATTTCGGCCTCGGGGACGTGCAGCCGCCGCGGCTGAAAGGAGCCGACGCCGCCGGCGATGATCACGGCACCGGCATCGAATACCGTGCCGGCGCCGGTCACCAGGCGAAAGCGTCCGTTCTCCTGCTTTCCGAGCTCCACCGTTTCCTCGCCCAGGTGCATCTCGGCGCCAAAGGGCTTGATCTGCTGCAACAGGCGATCCACCAGTTCCTGCGCGCCGCACACGGGCAGCGCAGGAATATCGTAGATGGGCTTGTCAGGATACAGCTCGGTGCCCTGCCCGCCGGCGGCCGCCAGCGAATCGAGTACGTGCGCCTTGATCCCCAGGAGCCCGAGCTCGAAGACCTGGAAAAGGCCGGCCGGACCAGCACCAATGATCACCACTTCGGCCGTGATGGGGTCGCGCAATTGCCTGCTGCCTGGAGAAAGATTGGCGCGGATTCTAGCGACGCAACCTCTAGTCAGCAAACGCAAATACGTGGACAATTGATTCAAACCTTATGCGCCATCGGCCATATCCCCCGCAAGGACGACCATGACCAGCAACTCAGAGCTCCACCAGCGCCGCGTCGCCGCCATACCGCGCGGCGTGGCCAATTCCCTGCCCATCTATGCCGAGCGCGCCACCAACGCGGAGCTCTGGGACGTGGAAGGCCGCCGCTACGTGGACTTCGCCAGCGGCATCGCCGTGCTCAACACCGGCCACCGCCATCCCGCCGTGGTCAAGGCGATCGGCGCGCAGCTCGAGAAACTGATGCACGCCTGTTTCCAGATCACGCCCTACGCGAACTACATCGAGCTGGCGGAGAAGCTCAACGCGCTGGCGCCGGGCCCGACCCCGAAGAAATCCATACTGTTCTCGACCGGTGCCGAGGCGGTGGAAAATGCCCTGAAGATCGCCCGTTATCACACCAAGCGCTCAGGCGTGATTGCCTTTGGCGGCGCCTTTCACGGGCGCTCCATCGCCGCCATGACGCTGACAGGCAAGGTGCAGCCCTATAAGTCCGGCTTTGGCTCACTGTTGCCCGCCGTGTATCACGTGCCTTACCCGCTGAGCTATCACGGCGTCAGCAGCCAGGATTCGCTCGCCGCGCTCGAACAGCTGTTCAAGGTGGACGTCGATCCGGCCCAGGTCGCGGCCATCATCATCGAACCGGTGCTCGGGGAAGGCGGCTTCTACATCGCACCCCCGGAGTTCCTGCGCGCCCTGCGCGAGCTGTGCGACCGGCATGGCATCGTGCTCATCGTTGACGAAATCCAGTCGGGCTTTGGGCGCACCGGTCGCATGTTCGCGATCGAATACGCCGGCGTGGAACCCGATCTCATGACGGTCGCCAAGAGCATCGCCAGCGGCGTGCCGCTGTCCGCGGTGATCGGCAAGGCGCAGATCATGGACGCGCCACCGCCCGGTGGCCTCGGCGGCACCTACGCCGGCTCGCCCCTGGGGTGTGCCGCCGCGCTGGCGGTGCTCGAAGTGATGGCGGGTGAAAAATTGCTCGAGCGCTCGCTGCGCATCGGGGAGCTGTTGCAGAGCAGGCTGCGCGCGCTGCAGCTGCGCTATCCGGTGATCGGAGAGATCCGGGGGCTGGGCGCGATGGTCGCCATGGAGCTGGTCCGCAACAAGGATCCCGCGCAACCGGAAGCGGACCTGACGCGTGCACTGGTGCAGGCCGCGGCCCGCCACGGGCTGGTGATCCTGTCCTGCGGGATCTACGGCAACGTGATCCGCTTTCTGGCGCCGTTGACGATATCCGACGCGTTGCTCAACGAAGGGCTGGAAATGCTCGAGGCCGCGCTGGCCGAAGTGAGCGCCGCACACGCCGCTCCGGCCGCCGCCACAGCTCCCGCCCAGCGCATCGCGAGCTGAGCTTCAGGCACGTCCGACGTTGACGTCCGTGGGGGCGTGATAGTACTCGCTCTCGGCGGCGAGCTGGCCGATCAGGCGCTTCAGCTCGCTCAGCCGCGCCTCCGCCGTGTTGATCGGCAGACAGTCCTCGCAGCGCGCATCGCCGCAGGGCTGGCGGGCATAGAGCCAGTACTGCACGGCGCCGGCGAGCAGGCCGTCCGCGATATCCCACAGGTCCGCCTCCTGGTCCTTGCCGGCGAGGCGATTGCCGAGGTCAACGGCCTTGGTGAAGGCTGAATCAAAGGTGTCCGCGACTTCTTCCATGGCAGGCATTGTCCCTAAACTTTGCGCCGCCTACTGATAGCCCCGCGCCTGCAGGGCAAAGAGCTGCGCATAGTGCCCGCCCGCGGCGACCAGTTCCGCGTGTGTACCTCGCTCGATGATCTGGCCACGATCCAGGACCGCGATCTGGTCGGCCATGCGCACCGTGGAAAAGCGGTGCGAGATCAGGATGGTGATGCGGTCGCGGGCCAGTTGCCGGAAGTGCTCGAACACTTCGGCTTCCGCGCGCGCATCCATCGCGGCGGTGGGTTCATCGAGCACCAGCACGTCGGCCGCGGTGCGCATGAAGGCACGCGACAGGGCGATCTTCTGCCACTGGCCGCCCGAGAGCTCCCGGCCGTCACGAAACCACTTGCCGAGCTGGGTCTGGTAGCGCTGCGGCAGCTCGTCGATGAAGTCCGCCGCACGGCCCAGCGCCGCCGCCCGGCGCCAGCGCCCCTCATCCTCGAAATGGGGCTCGTCGCCCGCCCCGACATTTTCACCAACGAGCATCTGGTAGTGCGCAAAATCCTGGAAGATCACGCCGATGCGCTCGCGCAGCGCCACCTCATCCCAGTCGCGGATGTCGGTGCCTTCGAACAGGATCCGCCCGGCCGTGGGCACGTACAGCCGCGTCAGCAGCTTGATCAGCGTGGTCTTTCCCGAGCCGTTCTCCCCGACCAGCGCCAGCGAACTGCCCGGCGGCAGCTGCAGCGTGATGTCCTTAAGCGTGGGCTGCTGCGCCCCGGGATAAGTAAAACTCACCCGCTCGAAGCGAATACCCTCCGCCGGCGCGGGACCGCGCCGCGCACTGCCCCGGGGTGCCGGCACCGGGGTATCCAGGTACTCGTAAAGCGTGGAGAGGTACAGGTTGTCCTCGTACATGCCGCCGATCGCCGCGAGCATCGCGGCCACCGCCGCCTGGCCCTGCCGGAACAGCAGCAGGTACATCGTCATCTGACCCAGCGTGATCCCGCCGTACACCGTGCTCAGCGCGATCCAGGCGTAGGCGCCGTACAGCGTCGCGGTGGCCACCAGGCTTAAGGCAAAGCCCCAGCTGTCGCGGCGGATCGACAGCGCACGATCCTGGCCGTACAGGCGGGTGAAGATGTCGCGATAGCGCTGCAGGAAGCGCGCACCGAGCCCGAACAGCCGCACCTCCTTGGCATGGTCCTCGCGTGCCAGTACCGTCTCCAGGTACATCTGCATGCGCGTCTCGGGCGAGCGCCAGCGAAACAGCCGGAAGGCGTCGCCGGAGAACTTGGCCTCGGCAATGAACGCCGGGACACCCGCCAGCAGCAGCACGGCCACCGTCCAGGGCGAGAAGCGCACCAGCAGCACCGCGAAACTCAGCAGCGAGATGGCGTTCTGCAGCAGGCCGAAGGTGCGCATCACCAGGCTCAGGGGCCGGCTCGAGGCCTCGCGCCGGGCACGCGTCAGCTTGTCGTAGAACTCCGAATCCTCGAAGTGCTGCAGCTCCAGGGTCAGCGCCTTTTCGAGGATCATCACGTTGACGCGCTGGCCGAGCTGCGCGCGCAGCAGTGCCTGGCACAGCGACAGGCCGCGCTGCACGCCCGCCAGCGTAGCGACCAGCAGCGCCTCCAGCAGCACCAGGCGCAGCATGGCCTCCACGGCATGCGTGCTCGAATGCATCGCCGTCACCACGGCATCGACGATCCGCGAGCCCACCCAGGCAATGCCGGCGGGCAGCAGGCCACCGACCAGGGTCAGTGCGGCGGCCACGAACAGCAGCGGGCGATTGGTGTCCCAGACCAGCCGCACCGCGTGCCGGCTGTAGCGGAACACGCTGAAAAAGCCGCGCAATGCTTCAGCGGCCCGGCGCTGCGGTGCCGCGGGCGGCGGCTGCGGCGGCCCGTGGGAGATCACGCCTGCACCGCCATCGCCGAGGCCGGCACAGGGGCCGGCTCATAGCCCAGATTCGGCGCCAGCCACCGTTCAACCTGCTCCAGCGTCAGGCGCTTGCGGCGTGCGTAATCCTCAACCTGGTCGCGATCGATCTTGCCGACCGTGAGGTAGCGCGAGTCGGGGTGCGAAAAATACCAGCCACTGACCGCGGCGGCCGGATGCATGGCATAGGATTCCGTGAGCGTGATGCCCGCGGCGCCTTCCGGATCGAGCAGCTCCCACAGCGCCGCCTTCTCGGTGTGATCCGGGCAGGCGGGATACCCGGGCGCCGGCCGGATGCCGCGATACTCCTCGCGGATCAGCTGCTCGTTGCCGAGCTGCTCTTCCGGCGCGTAACCCCAGAACTCGCGGCGCATCCGCTCGTGCAGCCGCTCAGCCAGGGCCTCGGCGAGCCGGTCGGCGAGCACCTTGAGCATGATGGCCGAATAGTCATCATGCTGCTGCGCAAAGCGCTCCAGCTGCGCTTCAATGCCGATGCCGGCCGTGACGGCGAAGGCCCCCAGGTAGTCGGGCGCCGCGCCGGCGGGGGCGATGAAATCCGCGAGCGACCCGTGCGGCTTGCCCGAGGGCAGGTCCTTCTGCTGGCGCAGGAAATGCACCCGCAAGCGCTCGGCGGTGCGCGCCGCGTCCGAGTAGATGGCCACGTCATCGTCATCGATCGAGTTGGCCGGAAACAATCCGACCACCGCGCGCGCGCTCAGCCAGCGCTCCCGGATGATCGTGCGCAGCATGCGCCGTGCCTCGGCGTAGAGGCTGGAGGCCTGCTCGCCGTACTGCGGGTCGGTGAGGATGTCCGGAAAGCGGCCGCGCAATTCCCAGGCCTGGAAGAACGGGGTCCAATCGATGTAGCGGGTCAGCTCCTCGAGCGAGTAGTCCGTGAAGCGGTGCACGCCCAGGTGCCGCGGCACCGGTGGCCGGTAGGCCTGCCAGTCGCAGCGCAGGCGATTGGCGCGTGCCTGCAGCAGCGAGAACTGCGGGCCCTTGACGCGCTTGCCGGCATGCTGCTCCCGCCGCAGCGCGTATTCCGCCTTGATGCCCGCCATGTAGGCGATGCGCGTCGCGGGGGTTTGCAGCTGCTGGCACACGCCCACGGCGCGCGAGGCGTCCTTGACGTAGACCACCGCGCCCTGGTACTGCGGGTCGATGCGCACGGAGGTGTGTGCCGGCGAGGTGGTGGCGCCGCCGATCAGCAGCGGTCCGGTGAATCCCTGGCGCTGCATCTCCCGGGCCACGTGCACCATTTCATCGAGCGATGGCGTGATCAGCCCCGAGAGGCCGATCAGGTCGGCACGCTCGCGGCGCGCCGTCTCCAGTATTTTCTCACAGGGCACCATCACGCCCAGATCAATAACCTCGTAGTTGTTGCACTGGAGCACGACACCGACGATGTTCTTGCCGATGTCGTGCACGTCGCCCTTGACGGTAGCCATGACAATCCGGCCGTTGCTGTGCGCGGCCGCGCCGGCCGCCTTGCCGGCCTCGATGAAGGGGACCAGGTGCGCGACCGCGCGCTTCATCACGCGGGCCGATTTCACCACCTGCGGCAGGAACATCTTGCCGCTGCCGAACAGGTCGCCCACGACATTCATGCCATCCATCAGCGGGCCTTCGATCACGTCCAGAGGCCGCGGGCTCTGGAGCCGCGCTTCCTCGGTGTCCGCCACGACGTACTCGTCGATGCCGTGCACCAGTGCGTGGGCCAGACGCTGGTTCACCGGCCAGTCGCGCCAGGCCAGGTCCGTCACCCGCTTCATGCCGGCCTCGCCCTGGAAGCGGGCGGCTACCTCCAGCAATCGCTCGGTGGCGTCGCTGCGGCGCGCGAGTATCACATCGAGCACGCGCTCGCGCAGTTCAGGCTCGATATCCTCGTAAAGCGCCAGCTGTCCGGCGTTGACGATGCCCATGCTCATGCCGGCGCGGATTGCATGGTAGAGAAACACCGAATGCATCGCCTCGCGCACCGGATCATTGCCGCGAAACGCGAAGGACACGTTGCTGACGCCACCGCTGACCAGCGCGTGCGGGCAGGCGGTGCGAATCCGGCTTACCGCCTCGATGAAATCGAGCGCATAGCGGTTGTGGGTCTCGATGCCAGTGGCGACCGCAAAAATGTTCGGATCGAAGACAATGTCTTCGGGCGCAAGCCCGGCCACTTCGGTGAGCAGGCGGTAGCTGCGCTCGCAGATCCCGACCTTGCGATCGACCGTGTCCGCCTGGCCCTGCTCGTCAAAGGCCATCACCACGACGGCGGCGCCGTAAGCGCGCACCTTGCGCGCCTGCTGGAGGAACTGCGCCTCGCCCTCCTTGAGACTGATTGAATTGACGATGCCCTTGCCCTGCAGGCACTTGAGCCCGGCCTCGATCACCGACCACTTCGAGGAATCGATCATGACGGGCACGCGCGCGATATCAGGCTCGGTGGCCACGAGATTGAGGAACCGCACCATCGCGTCCTCGGAGTCGAGCATGCCCTCGTCCATGTTGACGTCAATGAGCTGCGCACCGGCTGCCACCTGTGATCGGGCGATGTCGAGCGCGCCGTGATAATCACCGGCCTCGATCAGCTTGCGGAACTTCGCCGAGCCCGTCACATTGGTGCGCTCGCCCGCGTTGACGAACAGGCTGTCGGGCCCGATGCTCAGCGCTTCCAGGCCGCTGAGCCGGCAGCGTCGCGGCAGCACCGGCGGGCGGCGCGGCGCCAGGCCCTGCACATGCTGGCGGATATGCGCGATGTGCTCGGCGGTCGTGCCGCAGCAGCCACCGACGATATTGACGAAACCGCTGCGGGCAAATTCTCCCACCAGATCCGCCGTCTCGCAGGCGGGCTCGTCATACTCGCCAAAAGCGTTGGGTAGTCCGGCATTCGGATAGGCGCAGACGGCGACGTCAGCGATGCCGGCGAGTTCCTCGATGTGCGGACGGAGCTGGCGCGCACCGAGCGCGCAGTTCAGCCCCACGACTTCGGGCCGCGCATGGCGGATCGAGTTCCAGAAGGCCTCGACGGTCTGGCCCGACAGCGTACGCCCGGAGGCGTCGGTGATCGTGCCGGAGACCATGATGGGCAGGTCCAGGCCCTGCTCGTCGAGCACGCCGCGCACGGCGTACAGGGCGGCCTTGGCGTTGAGCGTATCGAAAATGGTCTCGATCAGGAGCAGATCGACCCCACCGGCTATCAGATTGCTCACCGCGTCGCGATAGGTTGCTGCGAGCTGGTCGAAGCCGATGTTGCGGAAGGCCGGATCGCTGACGCTCGGGGAGAGCGAGGCCGTGCGGTTGGTCGGGCCGAGCGCGCCTGCCACGAAGCGCGGGTGTCCATCACGCACGGCGAACTCGTCCGCCACGGAACGTGCCAGTTTCGCGGCGGCGAGGTTGAGTTCCCCGACCAGGCCCTCCAGCCGGTAATCGCCCTGCGAGGGCGCCGAGGAATTGAAGGTATTGGTCTCGATAATGTCGGCACCGGCGGTCAGGAAGCGCGCGTGAATGCCGCGTACCAGATCGGGCCGTGTGAGTGTCAGCAGGTCGTTATTGCCCTTCAGGTCGGAGGGCCAGTCGCGGAAGCGTTCGCCGCGGTAATCCTCTTCCGCCGGACGGAGCGACTGGATCATGGTGCCCATGGCGCCATCGAGCACCAGGATGCGCTCCTGCAGCAGCCGGCGGAATGCCGTGACGCGCTCGCTCCGGGTCATGTGCGTACTCCCAGCGCATGGCAGATGGCGTAGGTCAGGTCAGCCCGGTTGAGCGTGTAGAAATGGAATTCATCGACACCCTCGCGCGCGAGCGCCTCGACTTGCCCGACGGCGAAGGCGGCCGAGATCATCCGGCGCGTCTCCGGGTCGTCCTCGAGGCCGTCAAAACGCCGCTGCAGCCACTCTGGCACCGTTGCCCCGCAGCGCGCCGCGAAGTGCAGCATCTGCGGCATGCGCGTGATCGGCAGGATCCCGGGCACCAGGCTGGCGCGCACGCCGGCCGCCGCACACCGGTCGCGAAAGCGCAGGAAGGCCGTGGTGTCGAAGAAGAACTGGGTGATGGCGCGGGTCGCGCCGGCGTCGAGCTTGGCCTTGAGCGCGTCCAGATCGGACTCGAGGCTCGCCGCTTCCGGGTGCTTTTCCGGATAGGCGGCCACGGAGATGTCGAAGTCGCCGACATCGCGCAGGCCGCGCACCAGATCGGACGCGTGTTCAAAACCGCCGGGAGCGGGCACGTAGCCCGCCGCGCCCTGCGGCGCATCGCCGCGCAGCGCCACGATGTGCCGCACGCCCTGGCGCCAGTAGTCGCGGGCGATGTCCAGCACCGCCTCGCGGCGGGCCCCGATGCAGGTCAGGTGCGGTGCGGGCGTCAGGGTCGTCTCACGCAGCACGCGCGTCACCAGCTGATGGGTGCGCTCGCGCGTGGAGCCATCCGCGCCGTAGGTCACGGACACGAAGCGCGGGCGGAGCGGCGCCAGGCGCTGGATGGAGCGCCACAGGGTCTGCTCCATCGCCGGATCCTTCGGAGGAAAGAACTCGAAGGTCACGGCCACGGCTCGTGCCCGCGGGCGCAGGGTGCTGCCGAGCTCTTCGAAGCGAGCGTTGTCCGCGGACATCTGAGGTAACCCCTGCCTTCAGGACGCCCGATGCGCGAGTGCCAGCAGATGGTGGCCGCTGGCCAGATCGCAGGGCCGCAGGCGCGCCAGGTGCAGGCCGCCGCGATCCAGCCATTGGCGCAGGCACTGGAGCGGGTTCGCACCACCGCAGGCCTCGATGTCATCGAAGCGCTCCACCAGCAGGAGGCGCCCGGATTTGCGCAGCGCCCGCGCGGCTTCGGCCAGCACCCCGGCGGGATGCTCGGCCCCCGCCAGCACGTCCGCAATCGTCACCGTATCGAACGAGCCGCTCTCGAGGGGCAGGGCGTACATATCGCCGCGATGAAATTCGCAGTGCGCGAAACCACGGCCGTGGACGCGCGCGCGCGCCAGCCGCAGGGCCGGTGCGGACAGATCCAGCCCCACCGCGTGAGTGGCCAGCGGCCCCAGCATCTCGATCATCCGTCCCGTCCCGGTACCGATGTCGAGCAGTTCGCCCACCGCGACCGCACCCAGGACCTCGCGCAACAGCACGCTCAAGCCCAGGTCTTCCGTATCTGCGGGACCCGCACTGGCCAGCT
>WNFM01028692.1_pt1 | contig 15484 bp, 20 predicted proteins | sample 5400271 | NCBI WGS metagenome assembly WNFM01 (sample SAMN13153352, study PRJNA577476) | soil metagenome | isolation source: 60 cm saprolite on Douglas fir-dominated hillslope | place: USA:California | collected 2013-09-17
GTCATGTTTCGCGCCTGCTGCTCCATCCACTCCTGATCCGGGTACGGCGTGAATCCTGCCAGTTTCACTTGGCGACTCTCCAAATGGATGAAGAACAGCACATAGTAGGTCGTCAACCCTTTGAGCGTTAGGACTTCCGTCGTGAAGAAGTCCATTCCCACCAAAACGTCCCAGTGTGCGCGGATAAAGTTCTTCCATGAGACCGTTTGCTTTCGCTTCGGCGCTGGAGAAATGCCGTGGCGACGCAGGACGTTGCCCACCGTCTGATGGGATAGACCATGGCCTAGATTTGCCAAGGCACCTACGATCCGATCATAACCCCAGCTCGGATTTTCCCTCGCCATCTGCACAACCAAGCGCTCTGTTTCCTGATCTACTTTTGGGCGCCCTACACCTCGACGGAATTTCGACCCATCAAATTTGTTCGCGATGAGCTTCCGATACCAACCCAGAATCGTCTCGGGCTTGGCCGTTGCCGCCACGTCCTCCAGCGCCTTTCGACCCAGGCGGTTAGCGATCTCGGCCAGTGTTGCCTTTTCTCCTTCCGAAAGCAGCAGTCGACGCTTGATCTGACCTCTCAGGATCCGGTTCTCCGCCGCCAGATATTCGTTTCGCAACAGAAGTTCTTCATTCACTGTTCCGGTGACATAGGCGAGCAGGCGCGCCCCAAGCATCTTGGATTCCCCTGTAATCTATAACTTCGTTAAAGCAAGATTGTAGCTGCCATTTCTGGATCGGAGAAGCCCTGTCCCTCGCCAAAACCCTAGGAGTATTGACCTTCACCCCTTTAACAATGTTACAGGCCTCTGCTCAAACTGTTGATTTCAAAGGCTGTCGTCATTTTGGCGAGGGACAAGGATCGAAAATCGAGCCCGCCACCGCGGAGAGGCCTCGGATTTGACCGACGCTCAGCGTTATCTCGCGGCTGTTTCAACCGTAGATGCGCAAGGACTCCAGCGCACAGGCGAGCTTTCGTCTTCCCGAAATCTACGGCCAGCGGCTGACGGTCTCTTTCCCACCGGCAACCACAGCGGACCAAGCCCTCGTGCAGGCGTCAGGAGGGTATTACAACACGCCTGCGGACCAGTTACATGTCGTAGCCTCAATAAATTTGAACGGTCAGGCCGTCGCGACGGGATCTCGGGCAGTCTCGATTGGTGATGGCCACTTCGTTGTTGTGGACTTGCTCTTTCCTGGAGCAGCCCAGCCGGCTACCGTGTTCCACACCGTTTTCGCAGGCGGATACTTTGGCCTTGGATTGGATGCGCCAGGCAATACCGCGCCGAAGATAGCGGAGCGCAAGCAAGCGAACCTTCAAACACAATTGACCTCCTCGGACCCAACTTATGATGACTCCACGACTGGGGATTTTTTGAACAACACCGCACTGGTGTATCTCAACAACGTCCAATCAGAACGGCTCAAGGTTGGCGCGCTGTTCTCCGCAGCGCATGTGATGGACGTTTCCGAGGCCCTTACGATGCAGAACATCGTCATCGAATATACCAACAACGGATTGCATTTCCGCCCGAACGCACGGGTCATTGACGCGCAGCGCGTCTCAGGCAGGCTGTTCTCCGATAATGGCGACGACACCAACGCGCCAGAGCTTGCCCAGATCGAAGGGCTGGGCAGCTCTCTGCTGGAATCCCGGCTTTGGGACACGTTTACTGGCATTCAGTCGATTTCAACCACCCGGGGGCTTCAGGTTGCCAATGCAAACAACATCCCCATTTATCACATAGATCATACCAACATCAGTTCCCTGCTCCCCACTATGAACGTCTTCCCTGACGTTCTTCAAAATGTGCTGAACGAAGTGAATGCGGGCTTCGCCGTCACCATTCCTCGGGATACGATCATTCTAAACCAGTGGGCGGGCAGTATCTGGATCGAGCAGAGCCCGGACGGTCTTTCGGCGGCTTACTTGATCGAAGGGGGTTTGTTTGGCGGTAGCACCACCCAGGACCCTAAGAACAGACAAAACAACAATCCGTCGTGCTCGGATCTGAGCGCCGCGTTCGATGCATCTTCCGGTAACTTTAATAGCGACTTTAACCGTGCAGTGGCATTTCAAGAAAGCCGGTGGACTCAATTCGATCGGTCCGGGGATCCCAAAACTTATGAGAATTCAAACGGCAGCGTAGACATCGGTGTCATGCAGGTCAACGACAACAACTCCGGAGAAATCGTCACCTTGCCGGATGGCACGCAGGTGACGGTGGATGTCCAGAAGCTTCAAAATGACTTCCAATATAACGTCCAGATTGGCTCGGCGATTTTCAACAGCGATCTGGTGCGCGCTCAAAAAATTCTGCAAGGTCTGGGCGTCAGCAATCCGTCGGACTCTGACTTGATCACCCAGGCCTACTATATTTACAATCACGGCTCGAATAAGCCGCCCGGTTTCAACTACGTGAACGGCGTGCTGCAACCAATTGATTATTCGAACGACTCGACCGTATCGCAGGGCGCCAAGGATGCCCAAAACAACGCATTGAGCGTACAAAGCATATTCAGCAACCAGTCATGGACGACGGGGAAAACAGGTTGTCAGGGGCCACAGTGAGCTGCGCCCTCGCTCGACTCGAACTGCCATCCGGGGCCGCCAGGCCTCGGACGGCGCGGCGGTTGGGAACGCTGACACTCGCAATGTTTGCCATGTTGTTTCCGATGCTGGCTTTCGCGCAACAAGCTCAAGTCTTCTATGTAATTGCTTCGGATGGCCAGTCGAAGGACAGCAAATTATATGAAGTGAACCGGGCAACATTGAGCGCAGTGCGATCCCTTGACGTGGGCACCGCCCAATCCGGGATGCTGTCGGAAAATGGTCAAATCATCGTGCTCGCGGATGGGGAATTCCTTGACTCCACTCTATGGCGGGTTTCGGCGCCGGACCTAGCGATAAAGAATCAGCTCAGCATGGAGGCCCTGAAAGTCCGCGGGACAGAGTGCTTCAATCACACCTTCGTCCACCCGGTGACAGGTCTGGCCTATTTCTCTTGTGATTTTGGAAGCCGCGGAAACGGCTTCGTTATCCTGGATACCCTCAAACAGGCCGTGGTGGGAGACTTTCCCCATGCGCCACAACTTCCTGCCGGGTGGCCTCGGTTATCCCTATCGCGACCTCAGTTTGTTTACGCCCCAGAGTCCCAAAAACTCTACTTGATCGGCGGCGATGTTCTAGTCCTTGACCCGCAGAATCAACCCGTCGATTACATCCTTGCACGTGACATTGCATCCGCCGCCGGCCGCGAAGTGGGAAGAGTCGTGTACTCCATCGAGAAAATGGCTGTCCTTCCCGATGGCAAACTGGCTCTCCTTGTGACGGATAGGTCCACCCCCACTCTCGCCGTCTACGATCCCGTCGGGCGCAAGCTGTTGCAGCACTGGACCGAGACGCAAAAATACCCCGCCATGGAAAACTACACCGACTCGCACACCGGCAAGCCATCCGAAAGATCCGTTCAGAAAATTGCGCAGCTCCATGATGGTCCTGTCTCGTCGCGCGAGGGCTCGCGCTTATTCGCCATGTCCGAAGGCGACGTGATCTTGTGGGACACCAGCACGATCGAGGAGCTTGATCGCTTTGACGCCCCGGAACCCTCGTGCGGAACGCAAGGATGCTTTTCTCCGGCGCCCGACGGCCGCGGCATGTGGTTTGTGGGCAAAAGCGGAAAAGTGTACCGGCTCGATGACCACGCCGGCCACCTGATTGAGGAAGTCAAGCTCCCGTTTCGCATGATCAATCTGATTCGCGAACACTGATGCCCACCTGCTTCTTTTACCTCGTGAACGCCGATGATTTACCGGTGGTCGGAGCGTGTTACGTGCTCAGCCAAAACAAGAATTCGAAGCCTGGGTCGATGGACTTCCGCGCGGCAGGCAGAAATGCTTGAAATCGCAATCGCGACTCCAATTCGGGACTCGCTGTGCTGAAGAGAAACTCTTACGCTTGCGGATTAAGCAGGTTTCCCATAGGAGGGTAAGACTCGGGAGCGAGTTGCTTGCGCAAGGGCGGTTGTTTCTTAGTTTGAATCGCTTGCACCATCGTCTCAACAGCCACGCCCGCGGTTGGTGGCAGAAAAACCGACGCCTTCAACAAACCCGTTCGAAGCCATTCCTGCCCGGCTCTGGGGCTGGCATCGCAGCCGGTGTACGGCAGGGTAGACCAACGTTCCCGCTCCTCACCGCTCAGTATTTCTTCAAACGCCTTCCGTGCACCGATGGCCATATTGTCATTCTGTCCCGCAACCAAACTCACGGGTGTTGCCCGCGAGGTCTTCAGCTGCAGCCATGCAGTAACCGCGTCATGCCCGCTTTGCTCGGTGAGATTCCCCCGGAGCGTCCTGATCGGAACGTTTTGTGGCTTTGTCGATTCCATACCTGCTGCGCGCTGCTTAAAAACAGGATTCATCGAAGGACCGAGAATATATAGAACGAGTCCACCCCTTGGCAAAAGCACACCGAACTGTCGCCCCTGAATCCTTCCTACTTCTTCCTGATCTACGGTGACACAAAAAGCAGGCTTGGCAGCGTTTCGCAGCTCCGTAAGATAGTCATCTTCGCGATTCAGGAGCGCCCATCCAATCTCGCGGGCCATCGCCTCGCGCGCCACTTGTTTTAGAGTGGTTCCTACGGGGTGACAGACGATCGCATCGGGCCGGGAATCGGCAGAAGAGGATTGAATCACATTTAGAAGCTGCTGGCTTTGGGTAATCGCGTCATTATCCGCGTAGAGTATCCGCACTTGGGCACCTAGACGACGAGCAGCCTCGCTTGCCGCTGCGGCTTGGTCCTGTTGGTAGGCGTTTTCCTCCATAATCAGCGAAATAAGGAAATTCATCCAAGCACTCCTTGGCACGCATCTCTCGGACTGCGTGCGCTACTGCCACGAGGAACGAGCTCACCCAGGACTGGACAAAGACACGCCCCAGAGTCGACCGACAGCGCGAGTCGGTGAGCGTTGCAATGTCGCTTCTCGGTCTCGGCTGAGCGGCCTGCACCACGGGTGGCACCGAGCAGCGTAGAATACTTCCGACACAGATTCAGCGAAAGGAGTTCCTCGCTTGTGCCGGCGGGAGTCAGTATGGCTCCTGCAGGCAGCGCTTGCAATTTACGCCTCAATACGCTACGGACTTATGATGAACCGACCGATGGAACACACTGGGGTCAGGTCTAAGCTCCGGCGTTCACAGCGCGTTCCAGCGCAGTTACCAGTGGTCGTTCAAGGCAAGTTGACCGACGAAACCCCATTCGTAGACCCCACGCGTGCCCTCGTACTTAGTGCTCATGGTTGTCTCATTACTTTGTGCGCATCCGTCAGATTGGGCGAAAGGCTCATTTTGCGAAATATCGCCAACCGCGAGGAGCAGGATTGCCGAGTCGTCTACTTAGGTGAGAAGCAGGGCGGCAGAACGGAAGTTGGCCTTTGCTTCAAAACCGCCGCGCCACAGTTCTGGGGACTTAAGCACCCACCTCCGGACTGGAGGTAGTCTTGAGTTGAGTTTTTTCCCTCAGTGCGGGGCCAGTGACTCTGGTGGCAGGTCCGTCTGCACAGCTTCTTCGCACCCGAGATTCTGTGAATCGCCAAGTTTTAACGGCCGAACGCCGCAACGCTCGAGCGAAATTCTCCACGGACGCGAAGGCGCAATGAGTGTTTTCTTGCTCTGGCTGTCCGGGGGTACAGTTTCTTAAGAGAGCAACGCCGCGACTAAATAGAATTGTCACCACTTGCAGTGACATCCTACAGTGGATGCACGTTTATCCCGCACGATAAAGCCGCTCCCTGGGATCAAATACGGGAGGTAGTATGTGGACCAATAAACAGCCGCAGGCCGATTTGCCGGGTACACCCTCGGTACAGGTGCCCGGGGCTCCCATCAGACCTGGCAATGCCATTCCTGCCATGCGCCCGAGCACCCCTAATTCTCGTGATGTGGCGTGCTTAGGAGCAACTCTGGTGGTCAAGGGTGACATCTCTGGTAGCGAAGATCTCCAAATCGATGGCACAGTCGAGGGCTCGATCTCACTCCAAAGCCAAAGGCTGACCGTCGGCCACACGGCTCATCTTAATTCCGAGATAGTTGCACGCGAAGTCGTCGTCTACGGCAAAGTCGAAGGCAATCTACGCGTCCGCGACCGTGTGGAGATTAAGAAGGATAGCTCAGTGATGGGGGATATCACGACGGCTAGGATCAGCATTGAAGACGGTGCTTATTTCAAGGGAAGGATCGAAATTGATCGTGCCAATCAGCCTGTGCCCGAGGAGCCCAACAGAGTTGGTGTTCCGGTCGCCACAGGCGCGATCTGAGCTTCTAAATTGCGAACACCACGGCAGACAATCGGTCCGTGAACCTCGAATGAAATCGACTGTAACAGTAAAATACAAAACGGGAGAACACAGGTCCGGCAGAGTGGGAAGAAGATGGGAGGCCTCAACGTCGCGGGAACATCCCTCAACATGCCCCACAGGGCTCCTGTCCTCAAATCTCGCGCCAATCCTCACCGGCAAGTGCTAGTCCATCAATGGTGGCCGAGCCGCACTGCCCTGATTCGGATAGACTGTTCTAAGTTCTTCACGGCGAAGCCGTTCTACCCCGTGGGCAAACTGGAAGTCATCTTCAGAATTGGCCGCCCACGCCCGTTGATGCTCACTCAGGACCTCCCTGCGTCGCGGGCGCTAACCACATTGGAGAATACGAAGAAGACTGTGGCGTTCTCCATTAAACCAATTCTGTGTGACCGCCCGAAAGGGACATGCCTAGCAAGAGTCGCCGGACGTCCTGCCTGGACGGAGAAAGTTATACGTAGGACTTGCGCTCTCTTCCCGAAACACTCCGTCTCCACGAGTCACCAATCTCAACCCCAACGGCCTGTGCCCTAGTCATTACCTGTACTCTGGTACGGATGCACTATGGACGCGCGTGTTTCACAACGCGAAGATAAAAATCGAATCTCGGATAAGAGTTTTCAAGGTGCTTCCTCATGGCCCAGAGCCACTCCTGTCCCTTGGCACAGTTTCGCAGGTTTCGTGCCCTCCTCGATGCCATATCGCAGCCCGCGATTGTGAAAAACACCGAAGGGCGCATCGCGCTTGCCAATGAGGCGGCTTCCCGGCTTTGGAATAAGAAACCGGAAGAGCTTTGTAGGCCTCACATCCGCTTACTTGGTCGACCCTGACTCGGCGTGCTGTGCGGAAGCCGTAGACACGCTCGCGCTGTACTCGAGTGCGCCTAAATTATTGCGTCGCAGGATGAGAGTGCGTGGGCAGCACCAGTCCTTACTCGTCAGTGTCGCGCCTGTATATCTCACGCCAGGAGAGCGCCCCGACGGCATTATCATTGTCGTGCAGCTGGACGGCAAAGACGCGTTTGAGCCGTCTGAATTTGCCGAGGCAATTGGGCAACGTCAGTTCGCGGCACTAGCCCTGATCAGGTGCAACCTCCGCAATGAGGTGAAAAGGAACTCAGAAGAAGCAGGGACTCCTGAACGTCCTTTGCCTTCCCTACGGGTTTGCGTCAAGCGCACGGCAGTAGGCACTTCCGAGTCTAATCTTTCCGACCGTCTCTGGCTGCCTGTCAAGCGATTACTGCAAATATGACAATTTGGCCTGGGAACATGAGCCAAACCCGGTCGATTCAAGAGAGGAGACTTCGTGCAGGGCCGAGTCAAATGGTTCAATAATTCGAAAGGCTACGGCTTCATTGGGCGGGATGACGGTCCCGATGTATTTGTCCACTGCACGGCAATCGTGGGCGAGGGATACAGAACCCTGAATGAAGGAGACGCCGTTGAATTCGAAATTGTCCAAGGTTCTAAAGGTCCGCAAGCAGCAAATGTGCGCACTCTTGACCCCCGCAGATAAGCGCGCCAACAATACTTCCCCTCTTTGTGAGCAATCCCCTACGGATGCAGAGGTACGTTGCGCAGGCAGGTATCCGTCTGTCGCTACCGCAGAGGTACAAGGTTTCGACTGGCACACGATCCGCTCGGGTTCGACGGCGCGATTCAGGATTGAGCGGATTCAGGTGCAGATTCGATCTTGAGCAGGGAACGAACGCACGCCACCAGCTTGTCCATCCCCTCAGTCTTATCAACCACCGCCTTGACGCCAATAGAGGCCAATGAGGGTCCCAGCATGTTTTGATACATCGTAAGCATAATTACGGGAATGGTCGGCATCGCTTTGCTGAGAATTAATGCGGCCTCCACGCCGTCCATCCGGGGCATCGCCAAATCCAACACGATCAAGTCAGGCTTCAACTTCCTCGCTTGCGCGATTCCTTCGACTCCATCAGCAGCTTCTCCGCACACTTCAAAACCTGCGTGCTCCAAGAAAATCCCAATGATGTCCCGAACCGAATCTCCATCATCGATGACCAAAATCCTGCTGCGCGGCGTGCGATTGGCAGGTGAAGGCGTTACGTCCTGTTCCGGCTGCGGCATGGCTACGCTGCGTTGATCTTTGGAGGGAGCGCCGAGAGCAGCACGAATGATGGCTTCGTGTACGGTTTTCTCATTTCCGCACCACAACGGCATCGCGGCCTGTAATTCCCCTTGGCAGGTTGGATAAACACGGTGACCTCGCAGAAGCACTCACGGTTCGGACACCGATAGACTTGGCCCTTGGTCATTAATCCAATGGTGTCAAATCACAATGCGGGCGGGGGTTAATTCAATGATTTGCTTGCTATACCAAGCAGGGAGATCAAACGGGGATTAACCTCTTGAGCGTGAATGTCACCAGTTAGTGCAAACGTCGCTGGAACGCGGGGATTGGGCAAAAGCTGCGGTCGGGCGTAGTATTCGTTTCATCCGGTCTCAATTGAGACTTCACGGGAGACACTGCTATGCCAGTCACGGTGAAAAGCATTGCGCTTTGGCGGAGAGAGGTTGAGAACCAAGTTGGGGCGCTCGCGCATACGCTTGAGCCCCTTACGAAAGCCGGCGGAGATTTGCAGGTGTTGATGGGATATCGCTATCCGGGCGATGGAACAAAGGCTGCTATTGAGATCTATCCTATCGCAAGCAAGAAGGTGACTGCCGCGGCCTCACAAGCGGGGCTAGCGGCCTCTTCAATTCCGACCCTGTTAGTTGAAGGGGACAATAGGCCTGGTCTAGCGCTTGCCATCGCCCAAGCCATCGCGGGGGCGGGCCTCAATATGACCTTCTTTGTGGCTCAGGCGATTGGCCGAAGGTTCTCAGCGGTGCTCGGGTTCGAGACCGAAGTCGATACCAAGACAGCGGCACCGCTCATTAAGCAGGCGACTGCGCGCAAGAAGAAGTGAAAAGCCAAGGCGAAGATGCGTCATGCAATTGTGCTATTTGGTAGTCCTTTGGTTGGCAATCTCAAACGAAAGGCGCATCAGTTCGATTGCTGTATCAACGTCAGACGCTTGCCCCAAATAAATACTGACCCAGCCACTCTCGGGAAGGATGTGGTGGGGTTGACTGCGACCAGCTGTAACCAATTCATTGCGGACTTTCTTCGGAAAAGGGATGTCCACCAAACTGTCGCCATGTACGTGGCCGATCTCTCGTCTCCCTAGGCAGTATTCTGTACCTCCAAAGCGATGCGGCTGGGACGTGATCCCAGACCAGCTTTGCAGAGCGGCATCGATTCTTTCTTTCGCTCCAGAGACAGCCATTCGCTACTTTCGCGAGACCGTACATTAGATGTCACTAGCCAGATGGCAGTTATAGACTCTCCCCCGCGCACGTTCGTCCCGAGTCGAGTTGCTTTATTGAAGCGACTATAATTCAGGTCCATTTTGAAGGAGTCTTCGATGGCCACTTCTCTGTACGCGCCTGATTTTCTGACGATTTTCAACCGCTATCGGGACACTGGCGGCCCATTGCAGGCCTTCGCCTCACCGGCAGACTGGCGCGATCAGTGGATCTATTTCCTGATGGTCGATCGCTTCAACAATTCGCAGGCGCCGCCCCGCCATATGCCGTTTGATGATCCAAATTATTACGATTTCCAGGGCGGTAATTTGGCCAGCATTCAGGATCGGCTACCGTACATAAAGCAACTCGGCGCAGGGGCCATTTGGCTGAGTCCCGTTCTGAAGAATGTTCCGTTTCAGGGAGGAACGTATCACGGTTATGGCATTCACGATTTTCTGCACGTCGATTCACGTTTCGCACGCGACCCCAACAATGCCGATGACGAGCTGCGCGCACTGGTCGATGCAGCCCACAATCTCGGACTCTACGTGATACTTGATATCGTCCTTAACCACACCGGAGATGTGTTTGCCTATGTCTGCGACTCGGGTGAAAGCGACTGCATCAATTCGCAAGGCTCGCAGGCTGATTTCCAGACTTCCCCGCGACCCGTGCAGTGGCGGGACTCAGCAGGAAAAGCGCATAGCGAGTGGCCGGACATCGCGAACATCCCTAACCCGTCACCCGACGCACTAGTCTGGCCGGTCGAGCTGCAGAAAAACGATTGGTTTCGGCGCCAGGGAACGCCCGGACCCGCTGACGACACCGTGGGCGATTTCGCCTCACTCAAGCAGTTCCGCACTGATTTCACTAATCTCCAGCAATTTCTGATTCGCGCTTATCAATATGTGATCGCGCGCTTCGATATCGACGCTTTCCGCATCGATACGCTTCGCTATCTCAAAAATGGTTTGCCTCTGTTATTCGGCAACTCCATTCGGGAATTTGCCCTCAGCATCGGCAAAAAGAACTTCTTCACCTTCGGTGAAGTTTTTGTCCCGAATGCGGAACAGGAGATCGCGAGTTTCATTGGCCGCACCACAACGGATGGCACGGACATGGTCGGTGTTGATGCTGCCCTGGATTTTCCACTTTATTTCAAGCTTAAGCCTGTCGTGAAAGGATTTTCGGCGCCTTCGGACCTCGTGGCCATGTATGCGTTTCGGAAGCAGGAGGAAGCCGATGTTCTCAGCTCGCATGGGGATGCCACGCGTTATTTCGTTACTTTCCTCGACAATCATGACGGCAAGGAGCGCATTCGTTACGTCGACCCCGCCAATCCTGCGCAATATGACAATCAGGTGACGCTTGGTCTCGCTTGCCTCTTTAGCCTGCCTGGAATTCCGTGTCTCTATTACGGCACAGAGCAGGGTCTGCACGGCACGGGATCCGATCCAGCGGTGCGTGAAGCATTGTGGGGAGGTCCCGGGTTTGCGCAAAACACGTTGTACTACCAGCAGATTTCAAAAATCGCAGCAGTCCGCCGCGCCAGTCCGGCCCTGCGCTACGGGCGGTTCTACTTTCGGCCGATTTCAGGCGATGGACGGCACTTTGGCGTCTCCACGTTTCTCAATGGCACCCTCGCCTTCTCGCGCATCTTGATGGATCAGGAGATCGTCATCGCCGCAAACACAGATACAGCCAATCCTTCTTCTGTCTATGTGATCGTGGACATGACGCTCAATAATCCGGGCAATCAAATGCGGATCCTGTACAGCAATCAACAGGCGCCGCAGGCTCCCAGCGCGGTGCAGCAGTTGGTCGCCGGCACTGTCGTAGTTCAAGAAACGGACGGCACGACGGGAACCGGACCGCTGAATTGCGTGCGTGTCACACTGGCGCCGCTGGAAGTGCAAATTCTCGGCCGCTGATCAGATGCGGAAAGCACGGCGCCGACCGGTTGACCGCCAACAACATGGCCACAGCCTGAACCGCAGTCTAGTGGCAGGTTCGTTGTGTCTAGGGTAGGAGAAGCGTACGATGCACACGCCGGAGGTCCAAATCGGGAATTCCGGGTCTAAGAAGGAGGCGTCATGAACGCTACATCTCTGGGCACAATCGTGAAAAAGTCAGTGGGTTGGTCCATCGGGCTCAGCGTCCTGATGATCCTGGCTGGTTTTCTAGCGATCGCGGTACCTCAGGCGGCCGGAATCGCGGTGAATTTATTGGTCGCCTGGCTGCTTGTTTTCAGTGGGGCGGCTCATCTGGTGTTTGCCTGGCACACGCGCACCACCGGCGGAATTCTCTGGGAGCTGCTGCTGGGCATCCTCTATATATGCGTGGGCGCCTACCTGTTGCTTCGCCCCGTGGCTGGCTTGGCGTCACTCACCCTTGCACTCGCGATCTATCTTTTTGCCGAAGGAGTCTTAGAACTTATCTTGTCGTTCCGGCTCCGCCCCATGCCGGGCTCGCGCTGGCTGCTATTTGACGGGATCATCACCCTGATCCTTGCCGTCATGATTTGGAGAACGTGGCCATCGAGCACTGAATGGGTCATCGGCACGCTTGTAGGGATCAGCATGCTCTTCAGCGGAATCTCTCGCCTGATGCTTTCCCTGGCCGCGCGCAGCGTCACGAGTAAGTTGGCCTAGGCCTCGAAGGATATCCGCACCGGCAGATCCAGCGCATTCGCGCTTTGTGAGGACTTTCCGTGCACGGTTGGGCCTTGCCCAGACGGCATGAACCAACAGACCGAAACTTCGGTGCACCCTACCGCTGAACCCGGTGTGCATATCGTGGAATGGAGGAAGACAGAGTGGGAGGCTTAATCCCATTAACCGACGCATCTCGACGTCCGGTGCATTTTCCCATCGTCACGACGTGCATCATTCTCACGAATGTGTTCTTTTTTGGGCTTGAACTGAAGGGTGGTGATGCATTCGTGCTCAAGTGGTCGGCAATCCCCGCGAAAATTGTTGCTGGCCATCACTGGATCACCATCCTGACGGCCATGTTCATGCACGGCAGTTGGTCGCACATCCTGGGCAACATGGTGTTCTTGTGGGCCTTTGGCCCCGAGATTGAAGACGCGATGAATCCATTACGGTATTTGGCGTTCTACCTTGGCGGCGGACTGGTGGCTATGCTGGCCCAGATAGCGGCCAGCCCCAGCTCGACAATTCCCAACCTGGGTGCGAGCGGCGCAATTGCCGCTGTCATGGGCGCATTTCTAGTGACTTACCCTCGCGACCAGATTCGTGCGCTTCTAATCATCTTCGTGTTCGTGCGTGTCACCTTGATCCCGGCCGCGCTTCTAATTGGGTTTTGGTTTCTCATCCAACTCTTTCACGCCGGGTCGGTGGCAGTAGTCCAAACGGGCGGGGTGGCTTACCTAGCTCACGTTGGCGGTTTTGTCTTTGGGGCTGTTACCGCGCGCCTTTTTGAAGACCCGCGGCGGCTCGCTGCCTAGGGCATTTGTCGGGCTGATTCAGCCCGCGTGTTTGGACTGGTTACTGGACGTATGACGCACAAGAGACGGCGCGAGTCACTTACCACTAACAGCTCTCGATCCGATCATGGAGCCTTCCAGAGAAGACCGTTGCCGGGGTCTCGGAGTTGAATCGACGCGGCGGGGGTCCTTTTCACCGTGTCGGTAACCACAGGCTCGCTGCCGGCTTTGTCTATTTTCCGAGTTTCTTCTACTGCATTCCCCAAGACAGTGGCAAACCCTTTTTTGTCCTTCAACCACAAGACAGTTGTGTTCTCGTCGGCCGTGAATAGTGCGCGAACCTGATGATCGGGACTGTGCAGAACCAGCGCCGGCGCTTCTGCCACTTGCAACAGCGCGCGTTGGTTCTCATCCTTGTCAAAGAGAAGGATTTTGGGCCCTTCCGAATTGCTGACCACGATTTGCGCTTTGGATTTGTGGTTCGTGTCGTAAAAAGAGAGACCGGACACTCCATTTTCTGAGCTTAGTATCGCGACTCTGTTGCCACTCTCATCCACGATCGTAACGTTTCGCGCGCGGATCGTGTCGGCTTGGAAGAGGCTGGGGTGAATCAGAAACCAGATTTGAAGACCGAGCGAAGCAGCCACGATAACCACAAGCCACCGCAGCGCCTTGACCCAGTCTTCCACTCGCTGGATTCTTCCTTTCAGATCCCCAGCTTGCAAGTCGGACGCCATAGTCACTCCTTCGAGTCAGCGAATTTCCGTGGACGAGTCTGGCTCGGTGTGTCGCAGTCCTCAGTATATGCAAGCCCTTCGTGATACCGCGTGGTCCCGTGGACACTGTGTGCAGTGTTCGTCCCCGCAGTGCAAAGGCCTCGTGACCGATCCCTCTCGTCTCACGGCGGACTCGGACACAAACGACTCTGGAGGAGTTCGCGACAATACGCCCGGAATGTGCCGTGCGCGCCCTCTACCACCGCTCATCTTCAAATGACTTCCTGGCTAATCTGGGAATCTCTCCCAAAGACGAAGACAGCGAGAAGAAGCTTCTAGATGCTGAAACCCAGTTGGCATGGTTGCGGGAGATTGGTTTTGTCGATTCGGATTGCCGTTGGAAGTGGCGTGTTGCTTGGTGCCTGCCGAGCAAAGCCAATTCAAGCGCCTAGACCTGAGCGATCTCATGGGTGGTGCGAGAGCCGGAGCTGGAGAAGCGTTTTCCCGGAGCACTGTGTGGTTACCGAGTGTGGCAATGGAGCGCAAGGATTCGCTGAGAGTTCCGGGCCGGCCCCCCGCCTCCTCATAACAAGCGTGCGCAGAACGGAGGTCGAAATTGGGACTACACTGTGAGGGAATATCGCAGGGAGGTGAGCGGCCATGGCGCGAATCAACGGGGCTGATCCCAGCAAGCAGGGGTTGTTGAGCGGGTTGTTGACGCGAATTGTTTATGGGCTGACGAAACGCAAGCTTGGACGTTTGGTGATGCCAGTGCGCATCGCCGCACATCACTCGAAGATTCTTTGGGGCTATGGGCAGATGGAGCAGTCGCTGCTCGGGAGCCAGCTGGTGGACGCGGGATTAAAGGATTTGGCGCAGTTGCGGGTAGCCACGCTGGTGGGGTGCCCATTTTGAATTGATATCGGTTCTGCGGTCAGCAGAACCCGCGGAATTTCGGAGGAAAAGATGGCGGCGCTGCCGGAGTACAAAGATAGCGCGTTGTTTTCGGAAACCGAAGGGCTGGTGCTGGAGTACGCGGACGCGATGACGCAGACGCCGGTCGAGGTGCCGGACGCGCTGTTTGCAAAGCTGCGGGAGAGGTTCACGGACGCGCAACTTGTGGAATTGACAGCGACACTGGCGTGGGAAAATTACCGCGCGCGTTTTGATCACGCGTTTGGCGTGGAAGCGGAGGGATTTACGGGGGGGAACTACTGTGCGATGCCTGTGCGGGGAGCCGCGAAAGCGCAGGCGCAACACCATTGAAGTAAGTCCACTGTCCTTGCGCAACTTCGAGCAGCCGCCGCTGGTAGCGTGTGAGCGGCGGCGGGAGCAGCGCTACAGCCATCGTCCCACCTCCGCCTTGTACCGACTGTTGTCCCTCGCCAAAATGACGATCGACTTTGAAATCAGCGGCTTACGCAGGAGGCCTGTAACATTGTTAAAGGGGTGAAGCTCAGTACTCCCAGAGTTTTGGCAAGGGACAGGATCAAAGACACTAGCCTTGTCGAGCGCAAAGAGATCCACCAGGGCGCGATAGGCGGCAAAGCTGATCGCTTCATTCTTGTTAGCTAACGTGCGTTCTCTTTTGGGCCGCCGCAGTTCATCCCCAAACCGTGTACCGACGGCCCTCTTGTCGTACGCCGCC
>WNFM01264533.1_pt1 | contig 15482 bp, 12 predicted proteins | sample 5400271 | NCBI WGS metagenome assembly WNFM01 (sample SAMN13153352, study PRJNA577476) | soil metagenome | isolation source: 60 cm saprolite on Douglas fir-dominated hillslope | place: USA:California | collected 2013-09-17
CGCAAGTCTGACACGGACCGGGACTGGCCCTTAAACTGCTGTGGCACGATGCCTGATGCATTTGGCGGTCCGTGAGGCTACCATATGGGCGATGACCGACGACAAGGTGAAAAGGCGGCTGACGACAGTCCTGTGCGCCGATGCGCACGGCTATTCTCGTCTCATGGGAGCAGACGAAGCGGGAACGTTGGGGACGCTGCGCCGCTACCGCACAGCCATTTCAGGATTGGTGGAGCGCCATGACGGGCGGATCGTGAATACCTGGGGCGATGCCGTAATCGCCGAGTTCGCCAGCGTCGTCGAGGCCGTGCAGTGTGCGGTCGAGATTCAGCAGGAAATTTCCAACCAGGTTTCGGACCCACCTCACGCGCAGCAGATGCAATTTCGCATCGGCGTCAATCTGGGAGATGTGATGGTGGACGGTTCCGATATCTATGGCGATGGGGTCAACATCGCGGCGAGGCTGCAAGAACTTGCCGAGCCCGGTGGCGTCGTGGTCTCCGGTTCCGTCTACGATCAGGTGCACAACAAGTTATCCCTTGGCTTCGACTGTCTCGGCCAGCGACAGATGAAGAACGTTGCTCCCGTGATCAGCTATCGAGTAACCATGAGCGGGCGACGTAGCTTTCCATCTGACGAAAGCCCCGCTCGTCCGGCGGGAGCAATTGCAGCCTCGGAAGCTGGCGTTCAACGGATTTTCGACAGACACGAGCCATCCACCTGGATGGGTTTCGTCTCGGATTGTTTAGCGAACCTGCCTCGCCCCATTGCAGTGAGCCTCACAGTTTCGGGCTTTCTGGTTCTAATCAATGTTTTCACCGGTCTGCACAGAATCTGGTTCCATTGGCCGGTCGCAGCGTTGCTCTTTATTGGCATCCTGCGGACGGTGCTTCGGCATGGACCTGCGCCGGACAGAAAAGAGGAGCGCCGAGGGAGACGGGAGTGAGGTGGCTCGGCTGTTGCGAACGCTTTTTTGCGTCGACTGAATGTTTCGGAAGCCCAGGCTGGCCGAAGCACCTCACCGCATCGTCGCGAGCTGTACTGCGAGCGCACACGCTCGGTCGTACTCGTCGAGATTGATCCACTCGTCGATCGTGTGCGGCTCGTTCTGCCCTGCGCCGAAGGTTGCGGTCGGAACACGATGGCGGACCATCCAGTTCGCGTCGAGGCCGCCATTCGCGGCGCGGATGGTCGGCGTTCCGCCGATGGCGGACACCGCCGCGACCGCGCGCGTGACCACGGGCAGGCTTTCCTTCATGCGGAACGGATAATAGTCGGTCTCGGCCTTGAACTTGATACGGCCTGACTTGCCCTCGCTGTTCTTGACGCGCTTCGCGGCCTTCTCGAACGCCGTCTTGTAGGCCTTGGTGATCTCCTTGAAAAACTTCGCATCGTGGCTACGGCTTTCGCCGCGCACGTGCACATAATTGGTGACGACGTTGGTGGCGTCCCCAGCCGGCCGGCCGTCGCCGCCGGTGACGGGACCGACATTGCTCGTGCCCTGCCGCTTGCCCTTCACCACCTTGCCGAACCAGCCGCCGGCCTTCACGTCGGCGAGCGCAAGCGCAAGGATCATAGTCGAACTGATCCCGCGCTCGGGAGCGACGCCGGCATGCGAGGCACGGCCAAAAATCTCAACCTGCCAGCGATCCGCGCCGACCGCGCCGATGGTGACGTTGGAGGCAGAGCCGCCGTCGTAGTTGAAGGCCATGACCGGCGAGCCGAGGTCTTGGGTCTTGACGTGGCGCGCACCCCATAGCCCGCTCTCCTCCCGCACGCAGAACAACAGCGTGATCGGCGGATGATCAAGCTTCTGCTTCGCCAGCTCGGCCGCGAGTGTAACGAGAACGCCACAGCCGCAGCGGTTGTCGCCGCCGAGCGCGGTCTTCGCCTCGTTGACGATCTTGCGGCCGGCAAGCTTCGGCTTCGCTCCGGCGCACAGCGGCACGGTGTCCATGTGGGTCATGAACATGATCCGCGGCTGGTTGTGCATCGCGCCGCGGCCGGGCAGGTCGACAATGAGGTTGCCGGTCTCCGTCGGCACGGGAATGCGTGTGTTCGCGTCATCGAGGCGGATCGCGTCCGCCGGCACGCCGCTTTCTTGCAGCGCCACGACGAGCTCGCGCCCTATCGCAGCCTCCTTTCCGGTCACGCCCTCGACATTCAGGAGGCGCATGAGGCGGTCAGTGGCGGCTTGAGTGTCGGCAGACATGACGAGTCCCTTTGATGAGTGGCACTTGTAAGCATCGTTCGCGGCGCTCTGTTTCGCAAGGCTCCTCAGACCCGCACGCTGAGGTAATTTGGGGGGAGTAGGCAAGAATTCGTCCGGGGGTCAAAAAGCACCGGTTGGACGCGCAGCTTGCCGCTTCCGATTTACCCCGACAAGCGGGCCAGAAGGCGACGAGCGGAGCGGCAGCTCTTGGCGCGCAAACCGGACGTTCATCGCTAAGGGAGCATCTGAATGGTGACTGATAAGGAATGCTGCAAAACCTTACCCGTTTAAAGCAGCAGCATTCGTGCGAATGGTCACGTGCTATTTCAGAAATCGATTGATCGCCGGCTTATGCCGCGCGAGCCGGAACAATCCTTGAGAGATTTCTGCTGAATTAAAGGCTGAAAATCCCAATAGAAGCCCTTGCTGGGGCTCCTTTCCAGCGTAGTAGGGCGACAGCGGCCGCGTCACGACACCGGATTCGATGACGATCTTTGAAAGCGCTTCATCGTCCGCGCCTGCTGTCAGATGCAGCACTACATGCATCCCGGTTTCGGTCGCAGTCACCGTCAGGTTCTCACCGAAAATCCCCTTCAGCCCTTCAACCAGTTGAATCTGGCGCGCACGGTAAAGATTCCGCATCCGACGAATATGCGCGACCAACAGGCCCCGGTGCATAAATTCCGAGAGCACCATTTGTTCGATCAGGGATGCATGGCGATCGACGACGGCACGCGCTTTGGCAAACGATTCGGATAGATCGGACGGAACAACAACATACCCAAGCCGAAATGACGGCAACAAAACCTTCGAGAAAGTTCCCAGATGGATCGTCCTGGCGCCAGCATCAAGGCCGTAGACTGATGGAGGCGTTCCGCCAGAATAGCGGAATTCGTGATCATAGCCGTCTTCGACGATCCAACAGCCGCATTTTCGCGCAAATCCTATCATCGATTCTCGTCGGATCATCGAGAGCGTAGCACCAAGGGGATAATGCCGCGACGAGGAGGTGAATATGATGCGAGGAGCCGGATGCACGTTGATCATGGCGTCAACATTAATTCCCTCCGCGTCAACCCTGACGGGGTAAAGGGTGGCGCCATTCGCCGCAAAGACGGAACGCGCTCCGATATATCCGGGTTCCTCCAGCCATACCGGATCGCCAACATCGAGAAGCATCCGGCACACGAGGTCGAGACTTTGTTGCGATCCAGTTGTGATGATTACCTGGGTATAATCGCAATTCATCCCCTTCGAGGCGTTCAGATGTTGAGCTATGGCGCGACGGAGCGGTTCATATCCGGCATTTGAGGTGTCAGCGAGAATTTCACCGGTAAGGCGCCCCGACGTCTCGTTGAGAAGGCGAAGCCATGTTCTGATTGGAAATTCCCGCAAGTCGGGAAGGTCTGGCATGAACGGTGTAGGGCGCTCCGAAAATTCGCCCGTCGCTGAGGCTACAAGGCTCTTGCCCCGGCGCGAGAGAGATCGGAATGGATAACCGCCATACTCCGGTTTCCTGTGCTCGTTCGCAAAAAGCCCGGTTGGTCCGTCATCAGTTAATTTTGCGACAAAAGTTCCGGCCCCGAGACGGCTGGTTAGCAAACCTTCCTCGGTGAGAGCTTCGAAAACTTGCAGAACGGTATTTCGGGAAACACCGATCTCGCTGGCAAATATTCGCGTCGATGGAAGCCGGGTGTCAGCCGGGAGGCGGCCGGAAACGATCGCGGCGCGAAGCTTGCCCTCAATCTGCTGATGAATGGATTCTTGCGAATTTTCGTCCAGCTCGATTGCGATCAAGGATCCAGTGATTGCGGTTCTTGCCAACAGCTAACTCGGATTTTCAGACTTAAGTGGATTCGGAATAACTACAAAGTGGCTCTCACGCCACCGGTTCCCAATTCTTAAGGTCCAATCAGCAACACCGCCAGTACAAACTCTGAGCAGCCGTCGCCGGGCGACTCTCGGACAAGCAAAGGTCTGCGCGCCGAACAGGTGCGACGACAAAGTCGTCGTTTGTCTTAACGAATTGTCAGCCGGCCGTTACGGCCAACCCGGAGATCAGGAACATGCCGAACAATCGAGAAGTCAGTGAAGTGCTCCATCGTTTTGAGAACGGCGAAATGACGCGCAGGAATTTCGTGCGCTCAATGACGTTGCTGGGTGTTTCAACGTTTGTGACCAACGCAGTGATGCAGTCGCCGCTTGGTGCAACGCGGGCGTTTGCGGCCATCAGCGGTCCCGAGGAACGCGCTTGGGCGCTCGCCAAGGAAGCCGCGGCCAAGGCCAGCAAGAAGACGCTAACGATCCTTATTCCGACTGGTTCGATCGGCAATATGACGCCGTACGTCGACAAGTGGAAAAAGGAGCTCGGCATTTCCATCGAATTCATCGAGGAGCCCGATGAGGTCGTTCATACCAAGGGCATGCAGGAAGCGGTCGCAAAGACCGGACGCTACGATGTCATGATGCCAACGGCGATGTCCTATCCCGACTGGATTGATTCCGGCGTCATTTACGACCTGACGGACTGGGTGCAGAAGTACGACCCGGAGATTTTCAACAAGGAGTGGGGCGTGGTCTTCCCGGCAAGCCATCATGCCCAGCTCTACAACGGCCGCGTTGCGGGCCTATTGTGTGACGGCGATCAGATCACGCTGCTGTGTCGCGACGATCACCTCAAGAACGCCGACAAGATGAAGGCATTCGCGGACAAGAACGGATATCCCCTGGCGGTGCCGAAGACTTGGAAGGAATATCAGGTGCTCGCCGAATTCATGCACGATCCCGCGAACAAGTTTTTCGGCAGCCTGGAGTATCGGTCGCGGTACTACGTGAAATGGATGTTCATGCAACGGCTGATTTCGAAGGGACGTCTGTATTTCGATCAGGACATGAATCCGACATTCAATTCGGATGAGGGCGTGGCAGCGCTTGAGGATATGCTGGCGCTCAATCCGTACCTGCATCCCGATGCTTTCAGCTTTACGTGGTCGTCGAACTACAATGCGTTCGGCCGCGGCGAAGGATTCATGAACATCGTCTGGCCGTCGGGATTCAAGTATTCAAAGGCGCCATCGACCGGTCCGGCAACAACAGGAAAGATCGCGGCGACGGTCATGCCGGCGGACAAGCTCAAGGATGGTTCGTTGCTGTATGCCGGGATGTTCTGCTGGGGTTATGGATACGCGGTGTCGAAGTATTCCGTCAATCCGGAACTCTCCTATTCCTATGCGCAATGGATGACGTCTCCCACCATCTCGATGGACGCGATCCCTTATCTCGGCGGTTACTCCGATCCGTATCGCGCCAATCAGATGCTGGCACCGACCCAGCGCATGGTCGACACCTATTCGAAGGAATATTTGCAGACGCTTTACGACAACATGGTCAACACCGTTCCGGACTTCTGTCTGCCCGGCGGATTCGAATATCAGGATGCGCTCGACAAGGAGGTGCATTCCTGCATGACCGGCGAGAAGAAGCCGAAAGAAGCGCTCGACGCGGCAGCCAAATCGTTCGACAGGATCACGCGGCGCATCGGCAAGGACAAGGTCAAAATGTCGTGGCTCGCGCTCACGAAGAATCTCGCCGAACCGATCAGGAAGGCCAGCGGCGCCGCTCAGTGGGGCTAATCCGGCTCCCAATTTGGGTCGGTCCGGGTGATGACCGGGCCGACGCGTTCTGGCGCAAGTACAGGATCTGACGATGAACGTGCTTACGACCGCACCGGTGGCGAACCTCGCAACGGAACTTCGTCCGGCGGCGGCCGCTGATTCGCCGAGAAAGGCCGCTACGCCCTTTGCGTTGGCACGCATTCTGACGCTGCCCGGGCAGATGGTATCGCTGATTGTCCTGGTCGTGCCGCTGCTCGTCGCCTTCTACATGAGCTTTACCAACTGGTCTCCCACGCATGGTTCGCTGCTGGCCGCCGAATTCGTAGGCTTCGACAACTACAAGGAACTGTTGGTCTACGATACGCGCTTCGTCGAAGCCGTGGTTCGGACCCTTTTGATCTCGGCGATCTGCCTTGCGCTCGAATTTGTACTCGGCCTCGGTCTCGCGGTACTGTTCTTGCGGGAATTTCGCGGCAAGTCGGCGCTGTTTTCGGTCATCCTGACGCCGATGATGATTTTGCCGGTCGTAGTCGGCTACACGTTCTGGATGCTGTTTCAGTCGAACGGGCCGATCAATCAGGTCATCGAACTGTTTTTGGGGCACAATCCCAACGTCCAATGGTTCAGAAGCGCGCCTCTCGCGATCGCGACCGTGATCGTGACCGAAGTCTGGCACTGGACACCATTGTTTTTCCTGATCCTCCTGTCAGGGCTGAATTCCATTCCGGAGAATCCAGTGCGGGCGGCCGTGATCCTTGGCGCCAGCTCGCGACAGGTGTTCTGGCGCATCGTGTTTCCGATGCTGAAGTCGGTGATCGTCGTGGCTTTCGTGATCCGCTCGATGGAGATCATCAAGCTGTTCGACGAAGTCTTCATGCTGACGAGAGGCGGGCCCCGCACTTCGACCGAGACGATCAGCCTTTTTATCTACAAGCTCGCCTTCAGCGACTTTCAACTGGCCTACGGGGCCGCAGCTGCGTTTCTGGTGCTGGTCGGCACCTTGCTGCTGATTCACCTGCTGCTGACGCCCGTCCGCGACCAGCTGCTGCAAGGACGCCGCTGATGCCCCGCAAAACGCTGTCCTGGCCGCTGGCCATTGTTCTCGTTATTGCGGTGGTCATCACACTGTTTCCAGTGTTCTGGATCGTGATGACAGCGCTCAAGCCCCCGACCGACTGGAACGCGGTCCCCGCGATTTGGATGCCGTCGCATCCGACGATCGTTAATTTCCGAACTCTGTTCGATCCCGACGCGCTCCGGGAATATGGTGTCGGCGGCGTCAGTCAGGCCGCGACAGCAGCGGTGCGGGGTTCGCTGCTGGCATCGATCGTCGCCACGGCGCTGTCGATTTTAATCGGATTGCTGGCAGCCATCGGACTGGCGCGCTACGGCAATGGTGGCCGATCGACGGCGCTGGTGATCCTGTCCGGGCGCATGTTTCCGCCGGCCGCGATCGCGGTGCCGTTCGTGATCATTTATTCCGGCGTCGGACTTATCGACACCTATGCCGGTCTGATCGCGATCTATGTCGCGGCGACCTTGCCGTTTTCGACCTGGATGCTGAAGAGCTTTGTTGACGATCTACCGCGAGAGATCGAGGAAGCCGCCATGGTCGACGGCAGGTCGCGGCTCGCGGCGCATCTGATGGTGACGATACCGCTCATCAGGGGCGGATTGTTCGCGACCGCGATGTTCATCTTCATCCTGAACTGGTCGGAATTCATGTTCGCGCTGGTGCTGTCTTACACCAGCGTCATCACGATTCCCGTGCAGCTCGCCAAGTATGTCACCGCGACCGCCGGAACGCTCTACGGTGTCCAGGCAGCCCTTGCGGTCCTCGCCATGGTGCCGTTGGTGATCGCGGGCTTCCTGATCCAGTCTCATCTGGCGCGGGGCATGACATTCGGAGCCGTCAAGCGATGACCCGACCGAAGCTCGAACTTGTCGATCTAAAGAAGGAGTTTTCCGACGGCTCCGTGGCGGCGGTCGACGGCGTCGATCTGGTGGTCACGGCCGGCGAGACCGTTGCGCTGCTCGGACCGTCGGGCTGCGGCAAATCGACGACGCTCAACATGATTGTTGGGCTGGAAGAACCGACATCGGGCGACATTCTGATCGATGGCGTTTCGGTTGTCGGAACACAAGCGGGTTCGCGCAACGTAGGACTTGTGTTTCAGGATTACGCGGTATTCTCCCACATGTCGGTCCGCGAAAACCTGGAGTTTGGGCTCAAGGTACGCCGCCGGTCGAAAAAAGAGATCGACCGCGCCGTCGGGGAGGTCGCCGAACTCCTCGATATGGCCGACCGGCTTGATGCGCCGGCCAGCGATCTCGGCGGCTCGGAGCTGCAGCGCGTTGCCATCGGCCGGACCCTGGTGACGCGGCCGTCGATTTTACTGCTCGACGAGCCGCTATCCAACTTGGAGGCGGCCGCTCGCCTGACGATGCGGCGGGAGTTGAGGCGGCTGCAGGCCGAGATCGGTATCACCATCATCTATGTGACCCACGACCAGATAGAGGCCTTGTCGCTGGCCGATCGCATCGCGGTGATGAACGCGGGGAAAATTCGTCAGATCGAACAGACATCGGTGATTTGCGAACAGCCCGAACATGTGTTCGTCGCGGGCTTCCTCGGATCCGCAGGCGGGACGGTTTTTGAGCAGGGCGGATTTGCGGTGCACCTGGGAAGGGCTATGGATCGGGTGCCGTTCGATCAGCCCGTCATTCTGGGGGTTCGGCCGGAAGCGCTGCATCTCGTCTCAGCGCAGGCGGGTTCGATCATGGGCAAGGTCGCCATCGTCGAGCCGCGAGGACCCGAGGCCGTGCTGACGATCGAGACCGGCTCGGTCAATCTCAAGGCGATAGCGCCCGCGTTCGAACGGCCTGACGAAGGTGACGTTGTCGGCCTTGCCCTCGACCCTGCAACGCTTGTCCTGTTCAGCGGCGAAACCGGCCGCCGGCTCGATGTTTGAGTAGGGAGTGCAAGTCCGCAATGCTGCTTCCGACGACATCGGTCCAGACGATTCCCGCGCTCGAGGTCCGTGGCCTGTCCAAGAGTTATCGCGGGGTGCCGGCAGTCGACGGCATCGGCTTTGCCGTTCCCCAGGGCTCGCTCGTCGTTCTTCTCGGTCCGGCAGGGGCAGGCAAGACCACTACGCTTCGTCTGATCGCCGGCCTGGACCGCCAGGATGCCGGCGACATCATTCTTCATGGAAGGTCGGCCGAAAGGCGTGAGCCGAAGGATCGTGACATTGCGATGATCTTCGACAATCTCGCGCTTTATCCGGACAAGACCGGATTCGAGAATCTCGCATACCCGCTGGCCTTGCGCGGCCTGTCGAAAGCAGACATCGAATCCCAGGTCAATAAGACGGCAGGTTTGCTTCAGATCGCTCACGTCCTGCGCCGGTTGCCAAAGACCATGAGTGGAGGCGAACGCCAGCGCGTAGCCCTCGGGCGTGCGTTGGTGCGCAAGCCCGGGCTGTTTCTGCTCGACGAGCCCCTGGCAAGCCTCGATGCCGTGCTTCGCGTGGAACTGCGCGCCGAGTTGAAGCGGCTGCAGCGCGAACTCGGCTTTGCATTCCTGCTTGCTACCCCTGACTACGCCGAAGCGATGGCGGTCGCCGACACCGTCGTGATGCTACGAAAGGGAAAGGTAGTCCAGATTTCGGAGCCGCAAACGATCTATGATTTCCCAGCCGATCGCGAGGTGGCCCGATTTGTCGGCGCCCCCCAGATCAATCTCATTCCAGCGCGCTTCGAACAAGCCGATGCTGGAAAGATTTGCGCTGCCGGCGCCAGCTTGAGCATCCCCCTGAAGCTGCAGCTCGCGCTGCGCGAATATGGCGGCCATTTTGAACTCGGCATCCGGCCGGAGCACCTGAAGCTCGCAGACCCTTTGTCCGCGACGATTCATGCGCAGATCGTGGATATCGAGCCACTCGGATTGAAGTCGACGCTGACCGTGAAAAATTCGGAATGTGAACTTCGGTTGGTTATCGATGCACCGGCGGCGCGCAAATTAAGCGCCGGCGAGGCGGTCGGAATCGAGCCGGTGACTGCGGGGCTGCTCGCCTTCGATCCGGCGAGCGGCCGGCGGATCGACGCGGCGATGAGAGGGCAGAGTGAACAATGACCGATGCGGTGATCGTCAAGACGACTTGCCCAAGAGATTGCTATGACGCCTGCGGCATCGCTGTGGTGAAGCAAAACGGCGCGATCGCCAAGGTTTTGGGCGATCGGGAGCATGCGATCTCGCAAGGTACGCTCTGCGGAAAATGCGCGATCGCATACAATGGAGCGTGGCGGGATGCCGGCTTGCGGCTGTCTAAGCCACTGAAACGCATTGGCGCTAAGGGATCAGGAAAGTTCGTCCCGATCTCCTGGGAGGAGGCTCTTGGCGAGATCGCAAAGCGGTTTCGCAGTCTGATCGACGCGGGCTATGCCCGCTCGATCCTTCACACGCACTACACCGGAACTGTCGGGCTGATCGGCGGCTGGTTTCCCATTCGTCTGTTCAACCGGATGGGCGCGACGGAAGTCGATCCGGACACGGTCTGCAACAAGGCCGGGCACGCCGCACTCGAGCTTGTGTTCGGCAATTCGCTGGAGGGTTTCGATCCGCGGACGGTCAAGGACGCGAGAACTATCCTGGTCTGGGGCGCTAATCCGTCGCACTCGGCCCCGCATCAGAACAAAGGCTGGCTCAAGAAGGCGCAGGATTTCGGAGTTAAAGTCATCGTTGTCGATCCGATCGGCCATCCGACCGCGCTTGAGGCGAATTTGCACCTCAAACTTCGGCCGGGTTCCGACGCCGCGCTGGCGTTTGCATTCCTGAACGTGATGCGTACCAAGGGCCTCGTAGACAAGGACTTTCTCGATGCCAACGTAGTTGGCGCCGCCGAACTTATTCCAGCAATCGAAAGCATGACGCCGTCGCGCGCTGCCGAACTTTGCGGCGTGCCCGTTGATCTGATCGAGGCGGCCGCGGTCGCCTACGCGGAAGGTCCTTCGCTACTCTGGCTCGGGCAGGGCGTCCAGCGTCAGCCGCAGGGCGGCAACGTGTTTCGCGCGTTATCTGCGCTGGTTGCCTTCTCGGGCAATCTGGGCAAGGTCGGCACGGGTTTTCTCTATATGAACGGCCCTGCCAGCCGCGGCATCGACATGGCTGCCTTGGTGGTCCCGTCATTGGCCCGCGACGGAACTGGCTCGATCAGCCATATGGATCTCGCCGCGACGCTCGAGGATCCCTCGAAGTCGCAAGCTTTTGTGAACTGGAACAACAACCCTGCGGCGTCCTCGCCCAACCAGGCTCGGCTGCGGCAGGCTCTTGCGCGCGAGGATCTCTTCCACGTCGCCGTCGACCTGTTCCACACCGACACCACCGCCTATGCCGACATCGTGCTGCCGGCGGCGAGCTTCCTTGAATTCGACGATCTTGTGCTGTCGTATTTCGACCTTACGCTTTCCGCGCAAGTCAAAGCAGGTGACCCGCCTGGCGATGCGCTTTCAAACCAGGAGATCTTTCGGCGGCTCGCGGGAGCGATGGGGTATAACGATCCCGAGCTATTCGAAACCGACGCCGATCTGATCGCCCGTCTTCTTGAGACGACTCCTTACCATGGCAGGTTCGCGGACCTCGCAAAGGTCGGCACGGTGGCTCTCTTTCCAGAGCCGCGCATTCAGTTTGCCGGGCTCAACTTTCCAACACCGTCCGGCCGGATTGAATTGGCGAGCGCGCGCGCGATCGAACTGGGCCTACCGCGCGTACCTGTCCCGCACGCCGATGACAGGCCAGCTGATGGGCGATTGCGCATTCTGTCGCCCGCATCACTGTGGTTGATGAATTCGAGCTACGGCAACGACAGACTCATTCAGAAGCGGCTCGGGCCGCCGAGCGTCACCCTGCATCCGGACGACGCCGCTGCGCGAGGCGTCATCGAAGGCGATCATGTCGTACTCGCGAACGAAACTGGGCGGCTGCCGCTTTCCGTCAAAATCTCGACCATCGCCCAGCCCGGCGTCGGCATCGTGCACAAGGGGCGCTGGCCGGGCGCCTCTGCTGGTGACGCCAACGTCAATATCCTCGTGTCCGGCCGCAAGAGTGACATTGCGGAGAGCACCACGGTGCACGGAACCGAGGCGAGCCTCGTTCGGCAGGAAGCGGCAGAATGAGCGGGCAGCATTTCGTTGTGGCGACCAACCGAGGCAAACCCGGACTTAAAAAAACAGACAGGGAGAGATGATGCGCATCCTGGTATTCCAGCACGTTCCGGTCGAACACCCCGGTGTCTTTCGCGATTTCTGGTCGGAGGGAGAGCATCATTGGGACGCGGTCGAACTCGATGCCGGCGAGTCCATACCCGATCTCGGGCGCTATGATCTTTTGGTCGCGATGGGCGGACCCATGGACGTCTGGGAAGAGGAGGCTCATCCCTGGCTGCGGTCGGAAAAGGAAGCAATCCGGGAATGGGTGACAGATCTGGGCAAGCCCTTTCTGGGTATCTGCCTCGGCCACCAGCTTCTCGCGGTAGCACTGGGTGGTACGGTATCGCCGATGGCGCGTCCGGAAGTCGGCATTGCCGAGGTTGAATTGACGCCGGTGGGGCAACGGGATCCGATCTTCGCCGGCTTTGCCGCGCGCGTCGAAACCTTCCAATGGCACGGCGCCGAAATCTCCAGGATACCGAATGGCGCCGAGGTGCTGGCGTCGAACGCGGCCAGTCTGGTTCAGGCGATGCGGTGGGGACGGCATGCCTACGGATTTCAATATCATATGGAGATCACGAGCGAGACTGTCGCCGACTGGGAGCTGATCCCGGCGTACAAGACCAGCCTCGAGCGGGCGCTGGGAATTGAGCAAGCATCGCGGCTCGACGAAATGGTTGCTCCGAGACTTTCGGCGTTTCGCCAGGCCGCCAAACGGTTGAACCGTAATCTGTCGACGATGATCTCCAGCACGTCGGTTCCGATTTCAAGCTGAAGCGCTTCAATACCTGTCAATCCAGGAGTTCTTGCGATGCTCAAGATAGTCGAAGATAACCCGCACAAGGATCATATGCCGGCAATCGCCCTTGCCGCGCCGGATGAGGCGGAAGCTTTCGTCAAGAAGGTGAAGGATTCCGGATTCGATTTTGTCCGTTTCGAACTTCCGGATATGGCCGGCCTGAGCCGAGGAAAGACCATCCCGATCAATCACATTGCAGGATATCTGCGGACAGGCCTCAATCTTTACGGAGGAACCGTCGCTCTCGACAGCTATTCAATTCCGGTGCGCAAATCCGGATACAACGAAGAGATGAACTATCAGGATTGCGTTATGGTCGCAGACCAGTCGACGCTTGCGCCGGTTCCGTGGCTGCAAAAAACCGGCCGGGTGATTTGCGACACGATGTGGTACGACGGCCGCGCGCAGATGGCGTCTCCGAGGTTGCTTCTCAAGAAGATGCTGTTGGTCGCCAAGTCACTCGGCTACACCGTAAAGATGGGCCATGAATCCGAGTTCTACGTGGTCGATGCCGAAACGCGCAAACCGATCTTTGGAGGCCAACCGATCTTCGTCACCGCCCGGACGCATCAGGTGCCGGCGATCGATGAATTGATCAAGGTGCTGCAGGCACAGGGCATCGACATCATCACCTACAATGTCGAGCATGGTCCGGGGCAGGTCGAGATCAACTACTCCGCGCTTGACGGTATCGCCGCCTCCGATTGCGCGTTCGTATTCAAGAGCACGGTCAAGGAGTATCTCGCCAAGCACGGTCTGCTCGCGACCTTCATGACCAAGCCCTACAAGGGATTGTCCGGCAGTTGCTCGCACTTTCACATCTCCTTGCTGGATGAATCGGGAGCCAACACGTTCCTTGATCGCGACGATGAGAATGGACTTTCCGGGACCTTCAAAAGCTTCATTCAAGGCGTGCTGGACCATATGCCAGCGACAATGGCGGTCTGGAATCCGACGCCGAACTGCTACCGCCGCATTCGGCCCCATACTTACGCTCCATCGAATGTTTCATGGGGGATTCAGGATCGGTCCGCGAGCGTGAGAATCAAGGCGAGCAAGGATCAGGCGACGCATATGGAAGTCCGCGTCCCGTCGGCGCTCTCCAATCCCTATCTGGTGGCGGCGACTACAATCGGAGCCGGCCTTCTGGGATTGAAGCATGAGCGCGAACTGATCCCGGCGGGGTCGGGGCCGAAGGAGGATGATCCAAGATACGCCAAGCTTCCAACCGAGATCTATGATGCGCTCGACGCGTTCGAGTCGGACATGGCGCTGCGCGAGATGCTCGGAGACGAATTTGTCCGCGTCTATCTCGCGATGAAGCGACAGGAGGCTTCTAGGCTAAGGGACGAAATTCCACTGGCCGAGACCAATGAATATTTCGAGCTCTACTGATGGCGGAGGGTGCCGCAGAGACGGTGCATAGCAGCGGCACGTATGCCGTGCAGGGCGATGATCTTGCCTTCATGGATGCGACCGCACTGGCTGACGCTTTCCGCCTCCGAAAGCTCTCTCCAGTTGAGGTTGCGATGTCGCTCCTCGACAGGATCGACAAGCTCAACCCTCTCGTCAACGCGGTCGTTCATTTTGATCGACAGTTCACGCTGGCGATGGCCAGCGCGGCGGAAGCGCGATATCAGGAGCAGCAACCGCTATCGCCGCTCGACGGTGTTCCCGCGACGATCAAGGACCTGTCGGCAGTCGCGGGAATGCCATTGCGACGTGGATCGCGGACGCGTGATCCGCGCACGCCGGTCACGGAAGACGCGCCATGTGTCGCGCGGCTTCGCGAGGCCGGCGTAGTGTTCCTGGCCAAGACGGCAACGCCGGAGGCGGGGTGCAAGGTCGTGACCAGAAGCCCGGTCCACGGCGTGACGGCCAATCCCTACGATCTCACCAAGACGCCCGGCGGCTCGTCCGGCGGAGCGTCGGCAGCGCTCGCGCTCGGTTTTGGCCCGCTTGCGGTTGGCAGCGATGGAGCGGGCTCAATTCGTATTCCTGCATCATCAACCAATGTTTTTGGCCTCAAACCAAGTTTTGGCCGGGTGCCGGCGTTCCCGCCCGATATCGATATGCCGCTTTCCGTGGTCGGTCCGATGGCGCGAACGGTCGAGGATGCGGCGCTCCTGCTTGATGTCATGAGCCGGCCTGAGCCGCGCGATCCCTTTGCGTGGCCGATCCCGTTTTCCATGCCGGCCAATCTTGCTGATGCTAACCTTCGCGGGCTCAGGATCGCGGTTTCGTCACGGCTGGGGTGCACGGCGCCTTTGCAGAATGCGGAGATCGATCGGCTGGTAGCCCGAGCAGGGGTGTTTGCTGAAGCTTCGGGCGCGGCAGTTTTCGAGGAAGATCCGGTTTGGCCAATCGACCCGTTCGAGCCATTCAATATCTTTTGGTCGGCGGCCTGCGCGGCGACCGTCGAAAGCGCTGCAGATGATAAAAAATCTCTGATCGATCCGCTGCTGCGGAGAGTGGCCGTGGCGGGTAGGCACATTTCGGCCTCGGCCTATCTCAAGGCGATCGGGCAGCGAATGGCAATTACGGCGGTTGCCAAACTGTTCTTCGAGCGGTACGATCTTCTGATCGGTCCCGTCATGCCGGTTTCACCTTACTCAGTCGAACGCGATGTTCCGCTTGGGTTTGCGGATGA
>WNFM01053074.1_pt1 | contig 15477 bp, 13 predicted proteins | sample 5400271 | NCBI WGS metagenome assembly WNFM01 (sample SAMN13153352, study PRJNA577476) | soil metagenome | isolation source: 60 cm saprolite on Douglas fir-dominated hillslope | place: USA:California | collected 2013-09-17
GCAAGGCGAAAAAGGGAAGGCGAAATGACCGACAACCGCATCACGCGACGGCAGCTGGCGCTCGCGGCCTCGGCTGCAGCCGCCGGGATGTTTCCGATACGCGTGCGCGCGCAGCAGAATTATCCCAGCCGTCCCGTCCGCTTCATCCTGCCGTTCGCAGCCGCCGGCGTCGCCGACATCACCGCCCGTCTCGCGGCCGAGAAGCTCGGCGACAAGCTCGGGCAGCGTTTCGTGGTGGAAAATCAACCCGGGCCCGGCGGCATCGCGGCGGCGCGCGGGGTGCTCTCGCAAGCACCCGACGGCTACACCATCGGCCTCGTCACCAACGGCACCTCGATCAGCGCCGCCATCTACAAGGCGCTGCCGTTCGATCCGGTGAAGGAATTCGCGACCATCTCCACCATCGGCGCCTTCGATCTGGTGTTCGCCACCAACGTGGAGTCCGAGCTCAAGACGTTCGACGACTTCATCAAGGGGGCGCGCGCGCAGCCTGGCACGCTCAACGTCGGCACCATCAATGTCGGCGGCACCCAGAATCTGGCGGGCGAGCTGTTCAAAGCCTCGGCCGGCCTCAACTTCCAGATCATCCCTTACCGCGGCACCCCCGACGTCATCGTCGCCCTCATGCGCAACGACGTGCAGCTGATGGTGGATTTCTATGCCCCGATGAAAGCGACCCTGCTCGACAAGAAGATCCGCGCCGTTGCCACCACCGGCAAGGAGCGCTCGCCGTTCTTTACCGACGTGCCGACCGTCGCGGAGGCGGGCGTTCCCGGCTACGAGGTGGTTTCGTGGAACGGCGTGTTCGCTCCGCCCGGCACGCCGGCGGATATCATCGCGCTCTTGAACAAGGCGATTCACGAAATCGTGGCGACGCCGGAGGTGAAGCAGCGCTACGCCGAGCTTGGGATCGAAGCCAAGGCCAGCACGCCCGAGGAGTTGAAAGCCCGCCTCGCCGGCGACATCGGCAAGTGGGCGGCGGTGATCGAACGCGCCGGCATCCCCAAGCAGTAGCGACGCGTTGACGGCTCGACACGTTGGGGTTGCAGTTTTCATTGTAAAGAACAACCCTAAAACAACAGATCGCAGCGGGCGTCAAATTCCCACAGCCGCAGGTTGGTGCTTCGCTCGCCCAGCGGTCGCGGCACGAAGCTGGGTAGCGGCGCTCTCGTGTCCCGGGCGCAGCGCAGCACCTCAAGGGCGTTTACGCCCGTCTTCGCGGGCTATGGTGGTGCGCTGCAGACACCGATCTCGGGTTTACCCGAGATCGGCGCCCATATGCGCGCAAGTCGGGTAAACCCGACTTGCGTGGACCGTTCCAGTCTGTGGCGGTCCCGGATCAGCGGTGCATCGCTCCACTTCGTTACGCGCTGCACCGCGTCCGGGACACGCGATAGCCTCGGACGCGTTCGGAGCCTTATTCACTTTTCAAACAGCCACTCTCGTTCCCGCGGCGCATATCTGCGCCCGGGGTTTTGCGACTTTGCTTCGCTCACCCGAATCGAGGGGTGGGCGGAGCGCCGAGAGACGTTTGGGTGCTCGGCGGAACACCCGTGCGGCACGCCATCTTGCGTCAAAGACGCGCGTGAGCGCGCTTATGACGCGGCATGCCAGGCGCTTGCGAGGCGCCTTGCGTCCCATAGCGCGTCAAGACGCGCGTGAACGCGCTTATGACGCGGGACGCTCGCCTCTCGGCGCGCCACCGTGGCGGTTTTAGGCTCCCGGGGCCGCGCTTCCGTCTCCTTGGGCGCCCGCCGTCCTACAACGGAGGGCAGTTGCCGTCAGATCCGTGCAGCGAGCTCCTCGCACCCAGGTCGTAGTGCCTGGAGGGCGGGGTCCCTGCCTCCCGAGGCGAGCGGTTACGAGCCGCCGCCGCAGGACGCCACGCCTCGCTCCGCCTTCAGGATCGTCTCCGGAGACGCCCCTCGATGAGCGAGGCTGCGAATCCATCTAGCATAGGCGCGATACGTAGTCAATAGTGTAGTTGATATGTAGTCACAAGAAAGTGGGGAATCGTGCGCACATCTACGACTGGACGGAAGAAAACCCGCGTTTCCAAAAAGCGCACTTTTGTGACGTACATCACAGTCGCAGGCCCGCGCCGCTCCTACTTTCTAATCAGGAGGGCGGTCATAGATGGAGGCTATCATGGCCCATGTTGTCGATAAGAAAGTCATCGAGCGCGCCAACACCATGCTGCTGATGGGCATTCTGTGGAGTGGGCTCGCGGTCTGCGTGCTCGGCGCGTTGTCCTACGACATCGCCCACTGGTTCAGCGCCTGGTGACACGCATCCCGGCGCTGCGAAAGCACCAAGCCATCGGCGGGCCGGCGTTGTGGCGGCTCGCCCGAGACTTCGAGTGAAATTTTAGAAGTCGGGTAGTCCTGCCCGCATTCCCACGCGATCAGCGATTCTCCGCCACCAGCGGCGCGTTCTTGTCGAGCCGGCGCAGGATTTCGTCGCGGCTCAAATCGGGCACTTCGAGCAGCACCCGCGCGATGCCTGCCTCGCGATAGGGCGCGAGCGCGGCGCGATCGGCCGGCGCGTTGAACACCGTGATCGAGAGCGTGGCGGGATCGCGTCCGGCCGCGACGGCGGCCTCGCGCAGCCGTGCCACCGCGCTCTTGGGCTCCCATCCGGCGCGCGGGCGCGGAAACCAGCCGTCGCAGAACTCGACCACCCGGCGCACGGTGTAGTCGCTCTCCCCGCCGAGCAGGATGGGCGGATGCGGCTTCTGCTTCGGCTTGGGATAGAGCCAGACCCGATCGAAATTGACGAAGCGGCCGTGAAACTCCGCCTCTTCCTGCGTCCACAGCGCCTTCATCGCCAGCACGCGTTCGCGCAGCAACTGGAAACGCGTCTCGTAGCGGGCGCCGTGGTTTTCCATCTCCTCGGCGTTCCAGCCGCCGCCGATCGCGAAAATGAAACGCCCGCCCGAGAGCTGGTCGAGGCTCGTCACCGCCTTGGCGGTGATGATCGGGTCGCGCTGCGGAATGAGGGCGATGCCGGTGCCGAGCTTGAGCGTGCGCGTCGCCCCCGCGGCAAACGACAGCGCGACGAACGGATCGTGGGTGTGCAAGTAGCGCTTGGGCAGCTCGCCGCCGCTGGGATAGGGCGAGCGCCGGCTCACCGGGATATGGGTGTGCTCACACACGAACAGCGAGTCGAAGCCGCGCTCCTCGAGCGCGCGCGCCAATTCGTCGATGGCGATGCCGTAATCGGTCGGAAAATAGAAGGCGCCAACCAGCATTCCCCACCCATTCAGCGCGTCATGCTCGCGCCGCCGCGGCGCTCGATGCGATCCCAGGCCGAGGCGAAACGTATAGCACGCATCCGTGTTCCAAGGGCGCCGGAGAGGCGATGGAGCGAGGGCGTCCGTATTGAAATCAGTTCGCGGCAAGGACGCTGGAGCATGTTTGTTTGTGGCGGGCACGCGGTGCGGGGGGAGGGTTGGGGAGGGGGTGAGCTTGCGCACATGTTGCATGCCCCCTCCCTGTCTCTCTCCGCAGGGGGGTAGTGGGTCAGTTTGATTGTGGCGGCCCTTGACCGGGGGTCGCGATTTCAGAGGATTCGGCGCATAGTGCCAGCATGGACGGTTTATTCTCCTATGCCCTCTGGATGCTGGTCTCTCTGATCGCGATCGGCTCGGGCATTGCTTTGCTGGTCTGGTGATGCCTGCCCCCGCAAACGCCCCCGCATGAGCCGCGCGGCATGAGCACGAAAATTCAGGATTACCTTCAGAGAGCGGAGCATTGTGAGCGCATGGCCACGCAGGCTATTGAATATGAAACACGCGCCAACTTTGCAGAACTTGCGCGGCAATGGCGCGACTTGGCACGCCAGCATCAAGCCCTGGCAAATCCCCCGCCACAATCAAACTGACCCACTACCGGCGGGGGAGGGGAACAGACCGAGCCTTGCCGCTTGCGCTGACTCCAATTCACGCGAATGTGGCTAGCTTGCCGCGTCCACCGACAAGTCGCCCCAGCTCGTCGTGCGTTCGAGGCGCACGGCAATGACGGGGTATTTTGCAATCTCCATCGCGCCGAGCTGCGGGTAACGGGCGCGTAGCAGCGCCTGCGCGTCCCGGTGTTCTCTTCCTTCAAGGAGAATTTCGGCGTGCCCGCGGAGCATCACCCAGCCGAGCCGCGCCCAATCCTCGTCGTAGCGGTCGACGATGACGGCGACCGCGGGATTCTCGGCAATGTTCCGCAGACGCTTGAGCGCCACGGGAGGACGTCGTTTCGGCTTTTCGTCGATGGTGATGTAGAGCGTGGGCCCGAGGACCGCGAAGCAGACCGGCACCACGTGGGGAACCGCGCGCCGATCGGCGGTGGCGAGGTGCGCGATGCGTTGCTGCGCCAAGAACTGGCGCTCGTCGTCCGACAACATGGGTCGCCCTTCGCTGCCACGCTTTCCAGAGGCTGGGCGCGAGGCCGGCGGATACCATCAGCCGGCCGCGCGGAAATGCGCAAAAATGTGACGGCCATCACAGCCCAACGGCCGGCGATGTGGAAGGATGATGATTAAGGCGAACCGGACGCCTCACCATCAGCCCGAAGGCAGTCCGGGATACGCCGATCACCCGAGCCTAACCCCGCTTCGGCGGGGTTTTTTCTTTTCCGCGTCGCAGCGGGCGCAACGCCGTCATCTCGATCCGGGCGACGCCGCAGCCCAGTATCTGTGCTGCAATCGGCCGAAAGAGTGGTGCCGGGTGTCCGCATTGGTCAGACCCCCCGAGCTACCGGCTTCCTTTCACCCTGCTCCTTGGGCCTCTAAAGGCCGCCTAAGGGGCATTCTAGGAGAAGGTAGCAGAAGCCGATGTTTTTTCATGAACCAATTCCCAGCCCCCTTTCCCACGGCGTCGGCTTTGGAATACGCCGCACTGGCCCGAACACCGGGTCAACCCACACCTCCCCGACCGGATGTCTTTCTTTGTTTACTGCCACCGAGCTCATTGCCGGTCGAGGGATCGAAGGCGACCGTTATTTCAAAGGAATTGGCACCTATTCGCCGAAACCGGATGTGCGCGACGCAGGCATCGCTATTCGCAGGACTGAGACCCGCAGGTTCCGGCGCGATCGATCGTTGAACATGTCCAGTGGGAGTAAAGCTGGCGGATTCGGCAACTAGTTGCCGGGGCTGGTCGGTTTTCGCTTCCGCTTCCAGCGGCTGCAGAGGACCATCCTCCCGGGCTGCGCCCGCAAGAGCGGGCGGGCACGACGTTGCAGGAGGTTCACATGCGACGCATCGGTGCTGTTCTGGTGATCCTTGTATCTCTATTCGGCTCACTCTTCGCCGCGCATGCACAGCAGACGTTGCCCCTGCGCATCGGTTACCAGACGGGCGACATCAACGTACAGCTCATGTACGCCATTAACACCGGGCTGTTCGACAAGATGAAGATCGATGCGAAGCTTGTCCCGTTCCCTGCGGGACCAGCGATGCTGCCCGCGCTCGCAGCGAGCGAGATCGATCTGGCGTGGATGGGCGAATTCCCTGTCGTGACCGGATATTCGAACGGCATGGGCATCGAGATCATCATGATGGAGCGCATCGACACGACGAACGTGCGCCTCGTCGTCAACGCGGCCACAGGCGCTCAGACCGTGGCGGACCTCAACGGCAAGAAGATCGGCGTCAGCGTCGGCTCGACCAGCCACCATCACTTCCTGCGTGCGCTCGCTCAGGCGGGCCTCAAGCAGGAGGATGTCACGCTGGTGAACCTGACGCCAGCCAACATGCCGCCAGCCTATTTGGCTGGGCAGATCGACGCGGCGCTCACCTGGGAGCCGAACATCGGCATCATTGAAAAGGCGGGCGGCAAAGTGATCGCGACGACTGAAAGCCTGAACATGATCACCGGCGGCGTTTGGGTTGCTCGTTCGGCTTTCAGACAGGAGAACCCGGAAGTCATGCAACGCTTCCTTAAGGTGTGGGCCGAGGCGATGGCCGCCTATCGGGCCGATCCGCGCAATACGCGCCAGTACGAGGCCAAGCGTGTGAATCTCTCTGCCGACGACTTTGACGCGCTCATCGCGCGGCAAAACGCGAGACACCCGTCCTTCGAAGAGCTGTTGACGGCGGATTTCATGGGACCGCCGGGCAAGGAACTCGACTCGCGCCTGATGAAACATCTTCAGGGCATCGCCGTGTTTCTCGTCGGTGAAAAACGCATCACCGCCCCTCCGAGCGATTGGTCGAAGATCATCAACACGCAGCCAATCCAGACGTTTCTCGCGGCAAGCAAGAAGTGAACTTTCATCGCACGGACAGCATGCGCAAAGATATCAATCCCGTTCCGGGCCTCGGCCCGATCTTCGAAGGCTGGCTCTCGCCTGGCGTGCGCGCTGGCCATCTCATCTACACGGCCGGCTTCATCGGGTGTGATCCGGTCACGGGCAAGGTGCTCAAGGGCGACGTTGAAGGCCAAATCCGGAGGATCTTCGTGCAGATGGAGATGACTATCCGTGCGCACGGCGGCAGTGGCCTCGAGGACGTGGTCAAGATGACGATGTACTTCACCGATCGAAAGCACCAGTGGCCTGTTCTCGACCGCGTTCGTCGCGAGATCTGGCACAAGAATCCGCCGGCGACCACCGGCATCGGCATCGTCGAGCTGGAACAAGGTGCGGACATCGAGATCGAGGCCGTCGCCATGATCGATGCTGTCTCGAGCATCGCCTGATGCTTCTGGCCGTACCGCCCGCAGTTCGCCTCTCATCATGGCAGATCATCCCATGAACAATCTCTCGGCCCTTGAGAAACGCGTGATAGACAGCATCACCGAAGATGCATGGCTTGATCTCACACGTGAGCTCGTAGTCGCGGGTCAACCCGACTCGGAAAATCCACTCGATCCCGACATGCCGTCTGGCCACGAAGAGGCGATCGCGTTGCTGGTGGCCGGCAAGCTTGAAGCGATGGGTCTTGGGGTCGAGCTCAGGGCGAAGCAGCCGGGACGGCCGAATGTGATCGGCACGTGGGCAGGTCGCGGTGACGGCCCGAGGCTCATCATCAACGATCATCTCGACACTTACCCTGCCGGCGATCCCGCCGCCTGGTCGGCGACCGGCGGCAATCCGTACAAGCCCACCCTCTGTAACGGACGGCTCTACTCGCGCGGCACGTCGGATACGCGCGGTAATCTGGCCTGCACGCTGCTCGCGGTCGATGCCTTGCGCCGCAATGGCGTTGAGCTCAGGGGCACGCTCCAGTGCGTCTACACCGTGGACGAGGAGAAGCACGGTCCGAACGGCGCGATCTATCTCGTCGACGATCTCGGCTTGCGCGCGGACTACGAGATCACCGCGGAGCCGAGCGGCTGGACCAAAGCGGAGAACGACTGGGGCATTGGTATCGCGGTCGCCCACGCCGGCAACTGCGTCATCGAACTCAGCACAGTCGGCACCAAGTCGCATCTGTGGCGACCCGACACCGGCATCAATGCAATCTCGCAGATGGCGAAGCTCATGATGGCGATTGAGGCAATGACTTTTACCCATACGCCCCCGGTGCTTTATGGCGGCACCCAGCCGATGGCCTGCTTCACCCGCATCCGCGCCGGCGTTCCGCGCGAGATGCAATTTACACCGGCGGAATGCACCACGATTGCCGCGATCGTGGGTATCGTACCCGGCATGACGCTCGACTCGATCTTGGCGGACATCAACGTGGTCATCGCGTCATGCCATGCGGCCGACTCGAGCTTCGAGGCGCGGGCGCGCATCGTGCCGGGGTCACTGTTCGTCGCCGCCACCCAGGAAGTGCCGAAACACGCCGAACCGGTTGCTGCCCTGACCTCGGCCTATGAAAAGGTGCTCGGCAAGGAGCCCATTTACTACCGCAAGAATGCCTATTGCGACACGATCCGCTTCTCGCATGCCGGAATCCCGTCGGTGACCTTCGGCCCGGGAGAAGACGGTTGGCCGCCGGTCAACGAATACATCCACACGGCCAAAGGCGTACCCGCTGCGCAGGTCCTCGCGCTCGCAATCATGGATGTTCTCAAGACCGTCGATTGAGGCCGAAGGCCGGCGTGCAGTCAGATCATCCGGCGGCGGTGCTCAAAAACTGCGGCAATGGCGGCCAAGCGGGCGTCGGCGAAAGCTTCCCCGATGAAGGTGATGCCGAATGGCACGTCGCCATCCGCGGTACCCGCCGGAACTGCGATCGCGCAGAGATCGAGCAGATTGACGAAATACGAATAGGTTCCGAGCTGTACATTGCGGCCGATCGGATCGGCGGCAACCTCTACGACCGTCATGGGTCGCGGCGCGCTCGGCACCACAAGCACGTCGATGCGTTGGAAGATCTTCTCCGCCTCGCGACGCAGCGCGGCCAAGCGGTAGGTGAACGCAAAAAAGTCCGTAGCGCTCCAGTCCGCGGCGCGATCAAAGACGGCCTGGATCACCGGCAGGAGGCTCTCCTTGTGTTGCTCGATGGCGTCGCGCATCCCGGCAATGCGTTCGGCGATCCACGGTCCCGACAGAATGAACGATCCGACTTCACGAAACGGTGCGAAGTCGATCTCGTGCACGTTGGCAGCAAGCGCTTCCAAACGTGCGAGCGCCAGTTCGAACGAAGCCCGTGACTGCGCGCTGCCGAGAAAATCGAGATCGGTCGGCTGTGGCACGCCAACCACGAATGACGTTGATGTCGGCGCCTTGCAAACAAGTTCGTCCGCCTGAGGGCGCGAGAACGGGTCGGCGGGATCGAAGGCTTTCACGCTGTCGAAAATCTCGCTCGCATCGGCAACCGACCCCGCAAAGATGGAGACGCAATCGAGCGTGCGCGAATTCGGTACCGTGCCAGCGAGTGAAACGAGGCCGCGTGTCGGCTTGAGGCCGACGACTCCGTTGAACGCTGCGGGAATACGGCCGGAACCACCGGAATCCGTTCCGAGCGCAAAGCACACGAGCCCCGCGGCAACCGCGACCGCGGAGCCAGAACTCGATCCGCCCGCCACATACTTGCCGTTGCCGATTGATGTGACCGGCCCGAGCGGCGAGCGCGCGCCCGTGAGGCCGGTCGCGAGCTGATCCATGTTGGTCTTGCCGACCAGTATGGCCCCGAGACGCTCCAGGCGCGTCACCACTGCGGCTGAACGGTAGGCGACATAGCGATAGGCGGGCCATCCCGCCGTCGTCGGCAAACCTGCCACGTCGATGTTGTCCTTCACCGCGAACGGGATGCCGAACAGCGGCAGTCGCTCGCCGCGTGCCTGCCTCGCCTCGACTGCGCGAAGCGCATCGCGCGCTGTCTCGCGCGGAACGAGATGCAGCCAGACCGGATTGCCGTTGCCGTAGGCGTCGATCCTCGCATGCACCTCGGTGAGGATCTCTTGCGTCGATATCTCGCCGCGCGCGATCAGTGATCGCAGCGCACCGAGCGTGAGGCGTGCGGGCAATGCCACCTGCAGGTGACCTTCAACGTTAAGTTACTTGGGCTGACGCAGATAATCGACAATCGCGCCAGGCTGGATCAGGTCCGGCAAGTTGTCCGGTACCGATTTGATGCGTTCGATCTTGACCAGGAAGCGGGCGATGTCTTGCACGTGAGTCGTGATGCGGGCAGTCCGTTTGTCGGTCGCATCGCCGAGATAAGTCTGGCCGACTTGATCGGCGAAGGGTGGAAACGTGACGTTCTGGCGGGCAAGCAGCGCCTCGACCGCATCGACCGGTTGACCAAGCCGCGCAGCTTCGGACTCGATGACCCTGCGTGGATTCGCGCGATAGGCCGCGAGTGCCGCGTCCCAACCTCTGATCAATTTCCCGATCTCTGCGGGGTTGTTCTTCAAGTAGTCCTCGCGCACCACGCCGAACAGCCCGGTGACGGTGCCGAGACTCTCTGTGGTCGCGATGCGCGTGCCGCCCTGCGCCTCGACCTCACCGGTGCCGGGCTCCCAGGTGAGGATGGCGTCGACCTGACCGGCGAGATAGGCCGGCGGCATGTTCGCGGGCGCGAGGTTGACCATGGTGACGTCGGCCTGGGTGAGTCCGGCCAAGTCCAGCGCCCGTAAAAGATGGAAATGGCTGGTGGAGCCGATCGTGACTGCAATCTTCTTGCCCTTTAGATCCGCGATCGTCTTTGCGCCCGTCGCCGGATTGGCCACGAGCCGCACATCGGTGCCCAACATACTCTGCACCATGAACACGCGAAGCGGCAGTCCGTTCACGAAGCCGGTGACGGCCGGAAATTCGCCCATCCAGCCGACATCGATTTCACCCGCCGCAAAGGCCGGCAGCATGGCGGGCCCAGCGGGGAACGGCTTGAGTTCGACCGCGAGCCCCACCTCCTTGAACAGACCGTTCTGCTGCGCGTAGGTTAGCAGGGTGTTCACCACGCCGGTTTGCCAGCCGATTCGGATGTCGGCGGCCTGCGAGCCGCCCGCACAGCACAATACCGCGATAAGCGAGACGATTCTGGCGATGAACATGGCGCTGCTCCGAAATGGCGCTGACGGACGGCGGCAAGTACTAGGCTTTCGGCGAGCTCCGCTTTCAACCGGGATCGCCACGTGCTGGCAAGTAATTGCGCCCCTCATCGGCCATTTGGTTCCAGGATTTGGCTGCCGACATTCGCGGGTCGAGGGGGACGATGGCGCGATTCTTGCTCGCAGGAGGCCAAAACCCGCGAACGTGGACATGCCAGATGAGACCTTGAGGTCGGACCATGACCAAAGCGCACACAGTGGTTGAGTTTCCGGTGCGGTCCGCTCAGCCTCTGCCGACAGGCAGCGCCGAAATCCTGAAACTCGACGGCGTTTCGTTCGCCTACGACGATCGCACAATTCTGAACAGCGTTGCGTTCTCGATTCGCCGTGGGGAGATCGTATCGTTGCTCGGCCCGTCGGGCTGCGGCAAGACGACGATTCTGAACATCATCGCCGGCTTTCTCGCACCCACCTCCGGCTACGCCTTCATCGCCGGTACGGAGATCACCGGACCCGGGCCGGATCGGGGGGTAGTGTTCCAGTCCTACGCGCTGTTCGACTGGATGACAGTCGAGGACAACATCGCGTTCAGCCTGATCTGCGCCCGGCGTCCGGCGGCAGAGCGCCGCGAGGTCGCGCGGCGCATGGCCGCGCTGGTCGGACTCACCGGTTCTGAGCGCGCCTATCCCTACCAGCTCTCAGGCGGCATGCGGCAGCGTTGCGGCCTTGCCCGCGTCCTCGCGGCCAATCCCAAGCTGATGCTGATGGACGAGCCGTTTGCCGCGGTCGACGTGCAGACACGCGAGGCGTTGCAGGAGGAGATTCTGCGCATCCAGCAAGAAACCGGTTGCACCATCGTGTTCGTCACGCACAGCATCGAAGAGGCTGTCTTTCTCTCGCACCGGATTTTCTTGCTGACTGACCTCGCGTCCGGATTGTTTCTCGAATTCGACGTCGATCTGCCGCAACCGCGGTGGTCCGCCGAAAATCGGCTGCACGAAAACTTCATTGCGTTGCGCGAGAAGATTTATCGCGGCATGCGCAAGGCGGAACAGCCGCAGCGGCGGACAGAGGACGTCTCATGAAGTCGCGAGAACGCGTGATGGCCCGGCGCCGATACGTCGTGCTCTCCATCGTTTCACCGCTTGCTCTGCTCGGGCTGTGGTTCCTTGCAACACGAGAAGGCTGGGTGCGCAGCGTGCTGCTACCCTCTCCACAGGCGGTGCTCACGAGCATCGTCGACATCACTCTATCGGGGTATTCTGGAGTTTCCATCTGGTCGCATGTCGTCGCGAGCCTCAGCCGCGTGCTCACCGCCTTCGTGGCAGGTTCCATTCTCGGGATTCTCATCGGCATCCTGCGCGGCCGTGCGCCACACTTTGACGCGGCCTTCGTCATTCCCGCTGAGATGCTGCGGCCGATTCCGCCGCTCGGCCTCATTCCGCTTTTCATCCTGTGGTTCGGCATCGGGGAGCTCTCGAAAATCCTCCTCATCTTCACCTCCGTGTTCTTGATCATGATGGTCAATGCCCAAGCGGGCACGCGCAGCTGCCCGCTGGATTTGACCCGCGCTGCGCTCTCGCTCGGTGCCGGGCGTGGGCACTTGTTTCGCTACGTGGTGTTGCCGGCAGCGCTGCCGCAGATCATGACAGGGCTGCGCGTCTCGATGGGAACGGCTCTATCGATCCTGGTCGCCTCAGAACTCCTCGGCGGTGACCGCGGCCTCGGCTTCATCGTGCTCGACGCAAGCAATTTCTTTCGCACGACTTACGTGTTCGCCGGCATTTTCCTGATCGGACTGATCGGCCTCGTGAGCGATCGCGGGCTCGCGCTCCTAACTCGCAAAGTGGTGCACTGGGAAGGACGGCGTTAGTTCTTCAGATGGCCGTATTGTCGGATTCCGCAGGCATGCCGCTCGACAGCAGGTCGATGCGCTTGACGATGAGCCCGCTCGACCCAAAGTCGATCACGTCTTGCTCGCGCAGCCGTTTGAGCGAGGCCGTGACCCATTGGCGCGTTGCGCCGATCATGTTGGCGAGGTCGCGGTGACTGAACGCCGCCTCGATCTCGATCGCGTTGCCCTTGCTCGCGCCATAGAGGTCGCACAGGTTCACGAGCAACTGCGCCAATCGTTCCGAGGCCGAGCGCGTACCGAGCATCTGGGCAAGCACCGCGTAGCACTTGGCCTTGAAGATCAGACAGTCGACGATTCCCATCGAGAAGCCGTGCGACGTCTCCATCAGGTCACGCACGTCGCGCCCGGAAAGTGCGAGCACGACACTGGTCTTCACCGCTACCGCGGACCACAGGTGCTCGCCGCCGCCGTAGATCTGCGGGCCGCCAACGAAGTTACCATGGTGCCAATAGGCGAGCGTGATTACGCGTCCGGTCGGCGCCATGTAGAACGAGCGCACCACACCGCTCTCGATCAGGCAGATGCCGTGATGGGCGTCGCCTTGGCGCATCAACGGCTTGCCGCGGTAGACGACCTGGCGCTTTGCGCGCGTAAGCAGCAGCTGGCGGTCGCGCTCGTCGAGCCGCTCGAACAAGTTGGGCTGGCGTCCGAGTGCTGCGCGGTTGTCGGAGAGCAACACTGCGGCCGGCGCTGCCTTGTCCGCTCCGGTGAAGCTGGACATCAGGAAGCGTTCATATGCCGCCGACGCGGGTCTCCGACCAGGGCTCAGCGAACGGTGCATTGTGCTACCACGCTGCCGAGGATCATATACCCCGTTAGAAGCAAGATCGGTGCCAGAAAAACAGGAGACGGCCCCGAGCGGATTGATCAACCGCAGCAATTAGTTGCTCATCGCTTGCACGCCACCGCCGCAATTGTGAGCAATGACAGGCTCGGCGATGACCTTCGATCCGTATCTCACACCATTCGACCTTGAAAGCCTGCGCGGCGTTTATGACGCCGCCGCGGCCTCGCCCGTCGACGTGATCGAGGCCGCCTTCGAACGCGTCGCTGCGCAGCGCCGCAGCAACGTGTGGATCAGTCTTGTGCCGCGTGCCGAGGCCGTCGACGCGGCACGACGGATCGCGGACCGCGGCAGGGATGGGCAGCCGCTGTTCGGGCTGCCGTTCGCCGTGAAAGACAATATCGACGTCGCAGGACTGCCGACGACCGCGGCTTGCCCGGACTATGCTTACATGCCGACGCACTCGGCGGTCTGTGTCGAACGACTCCAGACGGCCGGCGCGATCTGTATCGGCAAGACCAATCTCGACCAGTTCGCCACCGGGCTCTCAGGCGTGCGTTCGCCCTATGGGGCCTGCGGGTCGGCGTTCGACAAGACCATGATCGCCGGGGGATCGAGCAGCGGCTCGGCTGTGGCGGTTGCCCTGCATCAGGTAGCCTTCGCGCTCGGCACCGACACCGGTGGTTCGGGCCGCGTCCCAGCCGCCTTCAACAACGTCGTCGGTTTGAAGCCGACCATCGGCGTGATTTCGACCCGTGGCCTCGTACCCAATTGCCGCACCCTCGACTGTGTGTCGGTGTTCGGTCTCAAGGTTGTCGATTGCCTCGCCGTCGCCGAGGTGATGCGCGCATTCGACGAGAACAATCCGCAGTCGCGGCGGGCGCCGGCCACTCACGCCTTCGCGTATACGGCTCCGCCCGCCCACTTCCGCATCGGCATACCGTCGCCAAAGGACTTGTCATTTTTCGGGGACGACGAAGCGCGCTTGCTCTTCGAGCGCACTCTTATGCGCATCAACGCGATTGGTGGCAGCATGGTGGCAATCGATTTCGAGCCGTTTTTCGAGGCGGGTCGCATGCTGTTCGAAGGACCATGGATCGCGGAGCGCATGGTAGCGTTCGGCGACTTCCTGTCGCGACACCCGGACTCGGTGCTTCCGGTCACGTTCGGCATCGTCGAAAAGGCGAGTAGCTGGTCGGCGATCGACGCCTTCGTGCAGCTTTATCGCCTGCAAGAGATCAAAGCACTTGCCGCCGCCGTCTTCGCGCAGGTCGATGCGATCGCGGTTCCAACGGTCGCGCGGCGCTTCACGATTGCCGAGATGTCGGCCGACCCTGTCGCACGGAACACCCAGCTCGGGCATTATTCTTATTTCGCGAACCATCTTGACCTCTGCGCCGTTGCGGTTCCATCCGGCTTCTATGCGGACGGATTTCCTTGCGGCGTGACGTTCCTTGCGCCGGCATTTCAGGACAGTGCTGTCGCGACGGTGGCTAACGCGCTCCACGAGAGTTTGGCGCTGCCACCAGGCTGTCTGCCTACGCTCCAGGCGACTTAAGACCGTACACGAACCAGCAAGATTGCGATGATACCCGCAGCAGTACGGAAAGATGATACCCGCAGCAGTACGGGAAGGCGGTGCCGGGTGAGAGATTTGAACTCCCGACCAACGGTTTACAAAACCGCTGCTCTACCACTGAGCTAACCCGGCAAATCAATGACTTACGGGACTCGAGCTGAAGCTTAACCTCGACTCGCGGCCATTCCACGAAATAGCAGAACGGCGCAACTGGAGCTACGTCCGAGGTATCCCAGGAAGTGTCTGACCTTCAAGTAAGATGGTCCGACGGGCAGCAAACTCCACTCCTTCGCGCGTAGACGCGCTCGCGGCGTCTTGAGACCACCGCGGGCCTAGCACGGTTTCGTGCGGTCCCTACCGGGGAGGGCTGCCGCCAAAAAATTTTTTGGAAACCGCGGAACCCCGCGCGAGGTTGCGCATTGCTGTTGGCGGAACGAGCTCTACGACCCTCTGAGTTCGTTCGTCCCAGAACTTGAGCCCCGCCGTCGGCGGGGGTTTTCTTTCGGAAGCCGCAGCCCTGACCGAGTCGGCTCCGTCACCGTCCGGAGCCGGATACCGCGGCCGATGGCGCCTGGCCCGGCCGAGATCAAGATGTGTGGCCGGGATCGAGGTCGGGCGAAGTCTCCTTTTTGCTCTCTTCCGTCATCATCGCGGGGCGCGGGCGGCCCTTTTGACCGCGCCAGCCGAGCCGCTCTTGCGCGACGTCGTCCTCGCTCGGCCGGCCATTTTCCCGAGCTTGACGTATGAGGGCCTTCTCGCGAACG
>WNFM01354254.1_pt2 | contig 15473 bp, 9 predicted proteins | sample 5400271 | NCBI WGS metagenome assembly WNFM01 (sample SAMN13153352, study PRJNA577476) | soil metagenome | isolation source: 60 cm saprolite on Douglas fir-dominated hillslope | place: USA:California | collected 2013-09-17
GGGCCCGCCGGTCTGGGCCTGTGGATTCCAAAGCACGGCCGGACGACCAGCAAAAGTTGAACCCCAGCCCGTGGACCCGGGCAAGTAATAGACGGTGACCTGATTGTCAGAGGCGAAGATACTGTCGCCAACGTTTGGTTCGTTCCCTTGGAAATAAACTGCGAACAGGTTGGTGCATGACTGAGGTGCCAGACCTTGGAAAACCGGCGCGAATGAAAAAAAATCCAAATATTTTTTCCAGTTTGTCCCGATTTCGCGGGTGTTTGTCACCCTTTTACATGGTAGAGGGTGGTGTTGATCCCTCGCGCCTGGCGCCCCTGGGCGTTGGCCAGAAACATGACGAATATGAGCAAGTCAAAAATCCGGGTAAATCCGGCCATCCGCCCCGCCCTGCTGTGCCGGCTTGTCGTGCCGCAGCATGGCCGCAATTGGGGCACAGCAACCACTCCGACTTTTGGCCTTTCGCGTATTTCACCCGTGGCCAGGATCTTCCCCTCCGTGCTCTTTAGTTCCTCAGTGGTAAATTGTCCTCGGCCCCTTCTTTCTGCGTTCTTTGCATTCTATGTGGTTGATCTTCACCTTTTATTGTTCCGTGTTTTCCGTCTTCCGTGGTTCAACTCTCCGGCTCTGTGTTCTACCGCGACTCACGCTCTCACGCTCTCTTCGTCTTCCGCCAGTCGGGAACCATTTCTGCACTTTTTCTGCGCCATTTTGCACCTTTTTCAGCCATTCATTGTTTATGCACCCTTGTAAATCAACGACTTACGAAAAAAACTGCACCATCGCCATTTTGGAGTGAGGCGACGAGTCGCCGCCGTCCGGAGTTCGCGCGGCAGGTTTTGCGGTCTTTCGCGTCTTTCGCGTCTTTTGTGGTTCCAACTGCTCTTTCCAGGGTCAGAGCTGGCATCTCACCTCGAACATCCACCCCGGCGCGACGCCCGAAGAGGCAGGCGAGCCGCCTGCCCCACTACGGCACTACTGCGGATCTAACGGATTTTACTTGGCTTTTTCCACGCCCTGTGTATGCTTTTCCATACTCCGAACAGGCCAGGCCCTTGGTCCATTTGGCACATGGCTGCGTCGGGTCTGAGACCATCGGAGCTTGAAGACCAGAGTTCTTATGAAAAAGCTGCTGTTGTTCGTGCTGCTCCTCACGGTTTGCATCGCCATCCCGCTGCGAGCGGACACCGTGGTCGTCTTTAACGAAATCATGTATCATCCCCCCACCAACGAGGCGGCGTTGGAGTGGGTGGAGTTGAAGAACCAAATGGCGGTGGATGTTGATATCTCAGGCTGGTCGATTGCCGGGGGCATCCAATACACCTTCCCCTCCAACACCATCGTGCGCGGCGGCGGTCTCCTGGTCGTGGCAGCCTCGCCGGACACCCTCGCGGCCGCGACGGGCTTGGCCAATGTGGGCGGCCCGTTTACCGGGCGGCTCTCGAACAACGGCGACTTGATTCAGTTGGTCAACAACAGCGGGCGAGTGGTGGACGAGGTAAACTATGGCGTGGACACGGATTGGCCCGTGGCGCCGGATGGTTCGGGCGTTTCCCTGGCCAAGCTCGACCGGGAAACCGCCAGCGGACCGCCGGAGAACTGGGCCGCCAGCGAGCAGGCCGGAGGCACTCCGGGCGCGGACAATTTTCCGTTCCTCAACAGCGCCCCGTCCGTTACGAAACTGCTGGCCATCGACGCCTCCTGGAAATACCAGGATTCCGGCGCCGACCTGGGCGCGGCGTGGCGCGATCCAATTTACGATGACACGTCCTGGGGCAGCCGCCCGGCGTTGACCAATCGTGTGGTGCCCGGTCTGTTCAACACCGGCATTGGCACCAATGGGAACCTCCTGTCGCCTGGAGCGCGCGATCCCCATTACATCGTGACCGCTGCGGCCCAAGGCCCCATCAACACCAACGCCACCGTCATGGCGGCCAACGCAGCCTGGCTGGCCAACGATCCGAGTTCGAGTTGGATTGGCGTCGTGAACTCTGGCGCGGCAAACGTAAACGTTGGCGGCTACAATTACCAAACCACGTTTACTCTAGCGGGGTTTCTGCCCGCCACCGTCCAACTCAACCTGGTCGTGGCCGCGGACGATGCCGTGACGAACGTCTTCCTCAATGGCCTGCCTACGGGCGTGAACTATGTGGGGTTCACCACGCTGAGCGGGGCTTACGTGCTCAACACAGGGTTTCTGGCGGGCACGAACTCCCTGGAGTTTCGCACCATCAACGGCGGCACTTCTGCCAACCCGCACGGCTTCCGCGCGGTGGTGGGCGGCACGGGACTGACCGCCAACACCAACCAGCCCCTGGCCTCAGGCCCGAGCACCTATTACTTCCGAAAAAGCTTCGTGTTTGCGGGAAACCCTTCCTACGTGACACTGCAACTCCACCCGCTCGTGGTTGACGGCGCGGTTTTTTATTTGAACGGCGTCGAAGTTTATCGTCAGAACATGCCCGACGGGCCGATCGACTATTCCACGCCCGCTGTTTCGGCGGTGACCGCGCCGGCGTTTACCGGCCCGATCCCGATTTCGGCAGGCAGCCTCGTTCCCGGTGCGAACGTGTTGTCGGCTGAGGTTCATCTGGCCAGCGGGAGCGCCGGCCCGGCGTTGATGGGCGCTGAACTTTCCGCGACTCCGCTGCCGACCCCGCCGGTGCTCCTGGCGTTTAACGAGCTTTCCGCTTCAACCAATGCCGAGTTTTGGCTGGAACTGATGAACCACGGCACGAACAGCATTCTGTTGGATGGCTGCGTCCTCTATAATGACGAGGTCACCGATAATCACATTGAATATGTCTTTCCTCCCGACAACCTGTCGTTGCCTCCGGGAGCTTTCCTGGCGCTGACGAACACCACTCTCGGTTTCCAGCCCGTTTCGGGCGACAAGCTTTACCTGTACAACCCCAACCGAAGCAGCGTGTTCGATGCCGTCGTCGTTAAGAAGGCGCCCCGGGGACGCTACCCGGACGGTTCCGGCCCGTGGCTGTTTCCGAATGAGCCGACTCCCGGCTTGTCGAACAGTTTCGTCTTCCACAACGAGATTGTGATCAACGAGATCATGTACAAACACGCCCCTCTGCCAGCAGGAAGCAACCAACCGCCGGCCGCCTCCCCCGAAGCCTGGCTCGAATTGTTCAACCGGAGCGGCAACGCGGTCGATTTGACCGGTTGGGAGTTAAGCGGGGGCCTCAGTTATCGCTTCGCCAATGGCCAGACCATCCTGCCGGGGCATTATTTGGTGGTTGCGAAGGACTCGGCTGCGCTGCGTTTGAGCTATCCAGCCATCGATATCGTGGGCAATTTCGGCGGCAAGATTTCTGGCAATGGCGGCGTGATTCTCCTCAAAGATCCGGCAGGCAATCCAGCCAACCGACTCCGCTACTTTACCGCCGGGCGCTGGGCGGCTTTTGCCAACGGCGGCGGTTCCAGCCTCGAACTGCGTGATCCTAGCGCCGACAATTCCCAGCCGCAGGCCTGGGCCGCCAGCGATGAATCAGGCAAGTCTTCCTGGCAGACCTATTCCTACAACGCAGTGGCAAATGTCCCGGCCGCCAACGGGCAGCCCCCGACGTGGAATGACTTCATCTTCGGCTTGCTCAACGATGGCGAGTGTTTGATCGACGATATTAGCGTGCTGGAATCCCCGAACACGAACAACCCGGTCCAATTCATCGCCAACGGCAATTTTGAAAACGGGCTGACCGGCTGGCGTCTGATTGGGAACCAGGGGCGCAGCCGCCTCGAAACCGATCCGGACAACCCCGCCAACCATGTGCTGCACGTCATCGCCTCCGGCCCCCAGGAGCACATGCACAATCACATCGAAACCACCTTCACGGCCGGACACAAGGTCACGAATTTGCGGGAATATCAGATTTCCTTCCGCGCCAAATGGCTGGCTGGAAACAACCTGCTGAACACGCGGCTCTACTTCAACCGGGTGGGCCACACGACCGCCCTGCCCATCCCCGTCCTCAACGGCACGCCTGGCGCCCGCAACTCCCGTTTCGAGAACAACATTGGCCCGACGTTCAGCGGCCTTCAACACCGCGCGGTCATCCCGCAGCCGGGCGATCCAGTCACGGTCTCCGTGCTCGCCCAAGACCCGCAAGGCGTCGCCTCCGCCCAAGTCTGGTGGTCGCCCAATGGCGGCGCCTGGTCAGGCGCGCCGATGACAAACCAAAGCGGCGGCCTGTATGCGGGGACTATTCCGGGATTCCCCGCTGGAACGACCGTCCAGTTCTACGTTCAGGCGACGGACGGCCTTGGCGCCACCGCCGCCTTTCCGGCCCGTGGTCCTGATGCCGGGGCGCTTTACACCGTGGCGGACGGCCAGGCGAACCTCAACCTGGCCCACAACGTTCGGATTATCCTGACTCCCGCTAACACCGCGCTGCTCCATGCGTTTACGAACGTGATGAGCAACGAGAATCTGCCCTGCACGGTCATCTATGACGAGAAGCGTCCCTACTATGACATGAGCATCCGGCTCAAAGGCAGCGAGCGCGGGCGTTACAGCGATACCCGGGTCAGCTTCCACCTGGAATTCCAGTTGGACGACCTCTTCCGGGGCGTCCACCCCGTGATGCTGATCGACCGTTCCGGCGCTGGGGACTCGACCGCCAATAAACAGGAAGAAATCGTGATCAAACATATCCTGAATCGAGCCGGTGGCATCCCGGAGACCTACTCCGACATCTGCCGCGTCATCGCCCCCATGAGCATTCACACCGGAGCGGCCATCTTTTGTCCGAGGCAGGAGGATGAGTACATAGAAACCGCCTATGCCAATGGCGGGAGCGGCACGATGTGGGAATTGGAATTGATCTATTTTCCCACTACGACCAATACCTTTGGTTACAAAAACCCGCAGCCAGACGATGTCATCGGCACGGACATTACGGATCTGGGCCTCGACAAGGAGTTTTATCGTTACAATTTCATCATCAAGAACCATCGGGACATGGACGATTATCGCCCCTTTATGGGGTTCGCCAGGACGTTGAGCCTGCCCGCTGCCCAACTTGAGGCTCCTGCCCGGCAGGTCATGGACGTGGACGAATGGATGCGAGCTTTCGCCCTGGTCACCTTGTGTGGGGTGGGCGACACTTACACCTACGGCAACAACCACAACCTCCTCATGTACTTGCGCCCTTCCGACCAAAAGATGCTGGCGTTTCCCTGGGACATGGACTTTTCGTTCACCCAAAGCACCAGCGCCTCACTAGTGGGAGACCAGAACGTCGGTAAGCTCATTGGCCTGACTGCCAACCTCCGCATCTTCTACGCGCACATCCTCGACATCATCGGCTCCTCCTACAACGCCAGTTACATGACCTACTGGGCCAATCACTACGCGACTTTCTGTCCTGGGCAGAATTTTTCGAGCAGTATTCCGTATATCGCCGCCCGCGGCGCGTTCGCCAAAGGGGTGATCGCCGGCGCCGGTGGCAACACTCCGTTCGCGGTCAACGGAACCAACTTCCTCGTCACCAGCAGCAACCTGGTCACCTTGAGCGGCGCTGCTCCGGTGCAGGTCAGAACCATCAAGGTCAACGGCGAGGAGTTCCCAATCACCTGGACGAGCCTTTCGGCCTGGACACTCCGATTGCCTGTCAGTTCGCCCACCAACACGCTCCTGATCGAGGCTTTCGACATGGCGGGCCGCGCCCTCACCAATCTAACCCGCACGATCAACTACACGGGCATTCCCGAATCACCCGCGGGCAAAGTTGTCATCAACGAGATTATGTACAATCCGATCATCCCCGAAGCGGGTTTTGTGGAACTCTTCAATGGCTCCTCCGCATTTGCCTTCGATCTGTCCGGTTGGCGCTTCCACGGCCTTGGCTATACTTTCCCGCCCGGTGCCTTTCTCCAGGCGGGGGGCTTTCTGGTGCTGGCCCAGGACAAGACGGCCTTCAACGCCGCCTACGGCCCCGCCCTTCCCTTCTACGATTCCTTCTCCGGCAACCTGCAAACCAACGGCGAGAAACTGACCCTGCTGGCGCCGGGCGTGACGCCCGGCCAGGAGCTGGTCGTCAACAACCTGCGCTACGAATCGGTCCTGCCCTGGCCGTTGGACCAATGGCGTCCCCACCCGCTCCTCCATCCAGGCGATCGACCCGGCCCAGGACAACAGCCGGCCCTGCAACTGGTCCACCCTGTTCGTCCCGCCGGTATTTGTCCCCGCCACTAACATTGTCGGCAGCACCAACGGCGGCTGGCGCTTCGTTTCGGTGACCGGCACCAACAGTGGAAGCAACTCGCTGCTGCTTTTCCTTGACGTGCCGGGCAGCGTTTACATTGACGACCTTTCCCTGGTGGATGGCGCCAGTGCCGGCGTTGGTTTCAACTTCGCCAGCCAGGGCGACTTCGAAGTGGGCGCTTTGGACACCAACTTCTGGCAGTTTGGAACCAATTACACCAACTCGGCCCTGAGTTCGGACTTTGCTCATTCCGGCACGAATAGCCTCCATATCGTTTCGACGGCCTCGGGATCCTCGGTCAGCCCCCTGCGGCTCATCCAAGAGGTTCTCTCGCCGACTCCCAGCAACCAGGAGGTCTGCACGCTCAGTTTCTGGTTTTACGCCACCACCTCCGCCAGCAACCTCACCGTCCGCCTCTCATCCAATGTGAAAACCTCGACCAACGTGCAGCCGGTCGTCGTCCCGGACAGGTTCATCCCTGCCCATGTGATTCCTCCACTCATCAGCGTGACCCCTGGCGCCACTAACACCGGCATGACTGCCATCGTCCCTCCCATTCCCCCGCTCTGGATCAACGAAGTGCAGCCGGACAATCTCGACGGCATCACCGACAGCGCCGGCCAGCACGATCCATGGATCGAACTCTACAACTCCGGCCCCAGCCCGCTGGCCTTGGACGGTTTCTTCCTGGCGGACAACTACACCAACTTGACCCAGTGGGCTTTTCCCTCCGGCACGATCGTCAACCCCGGAGAATTCAAGATCATCTTTGCCGATGCCGAGGTGGAACCAGCCGGCAGTTCCGAGTTGCACGCCGGTTTCCGCCTGGCCAGCGGGACGGGTTCGGTCGCGCTCTCGCGGCTCTACCATGGCCAGCCGCAAGTCCTGGATTACATCAATTACACCGGCATCACACCCGGCCGCTCCTACGGTTCCTTCCCGGATGGGCAGTTGGTCGAACGTCAGGAGTTTTACTACGTGACCGCGGGTGGCACGAACAATGGGGCCTCGGCCCCATTGGTCGTTTTCATCAACGAATGGATGGCCAGCAACACTCGCACCCTAACCAACACCGCGAGCGGCACGCCCAAATACGACGACTGGTTTGAACTCTACAACCCTGGCCCGAAGGAGGCCAGCCTCGGCGGCTATTATTTGACCGATACTTTGACCAACAAATTCCAGTATCAAATCCCCTCTGGCTATTCCATTCCGGCCGGCGGTTATCTGCTGGTCTGGGCGAATAACCAATCGAACCAGAATAGCACCAACAATCCCAGCCTGCACGTCAACTTCCAGTTGAACAAAAGCGGGGAGGCGATTGGCCTCTTCGCCGCCGATGGCACGCGGGTCGATGCAGTGACTTTTGGTCCGCAGATCAGCGACGTCAGCGAGGGCCGCTGTCCGGATGGCGCGCCAACTTTCGCAGTCTTCCCGGCCGCGACTCCGCTCGCGGCCAACAATTGTCCGGGGAGCAACACGCCTCCCGTGCTGGCGCCCATTGGGAACAAGACCATCCACGCCGGCCAGAAATTGTCCTTCACTGCCTTCGCCCTCGACGCGGAAGCGCCGCCGCAGAGGCTTTTCTTCAGTCTGGACGGCGGCGCGCCTGCCGGTGCGGCCATCGATGCCAGCAGCGGCGTGTTTACCTGGCCTACGACGGGGGCGCCGGCGCCCAGCACCAACTATTTCACAGTGCGAGTGCGGGACAATGGCGCGCCCAGCCTGGACGCCTCGGAGACGATTGCGGTGGTAGTGTTGGGGCCGTTGGAATTTGGCAGCTTGAGCCGTAGCGGCACGCAACTCACGCTCACCTGGGAAACCGCGCCCGGCCAAACCTACCGGGTCGAGTTCAAGGACAAACTGGGCGACCCGGTCTGGACTCAATTGGGCGCCGACTTGCCGGCCTCGGGGAGCAGCCTTCACGTGACTAACAACGTGACTAGCCCAACCCAACGCTTCTATCGCATCCGGCTTTTGCCATAGTGGGGCAGCCGTCTCGCCTGCCGGAACGGGGGGCCACCGCCGTTGAGTGAGGAAATGAAGCTGAGGAGAGGAGCGAGATTCCCCAGCTCTCCTCCCTCGGAGGGAGGAGAGGGCTGGGGAGCGGAGGGCCGTCTTGCTTGCGATCGGGATTGCGCGTGAGCATTCGTGCGGAGCTTCATTCTCGACTTCAACCCGCGTGTAGCTGAACCTGCCGCGCATGTTCGAGTTGTTAACAACGGATGGCAGTTCCAAAGCGCGCCTGGGCCGGCTCACCACCTCTCGCGGGGTGATTGACACGCCCGTGTTTATGCCCGTGGGCACTCAAGGCAGCGTCAAAGCCCTGGACCCTCGCGAGCTTCAGGAGATGGGCACTCGCATCATCCTCGGAAATACCTACCATCTGCACATTCGCCCGGGCTTGGACATCCTCCGGCAGGCGGGGGGATTGCATCGCTTCATCAATTGGCCTCTGCCGATTCTGACGGACAGCGGCGGGTTTCAAGTCTTCAGTCTGGCGAGCATCCGCAAAATCAAAGAGCCCGGCGTCGAGTTTCGTTCCCATCTGGACGGCACCCTGCTTTTCCTCGGCCCCAAGGAGGCGATGGAGATTCAGCGGTTGCTTGGTTCGGACATCGCGATGGTGTTCGATGATTGCCCGCCTCACACCGGCACGCCCGCCGAGGTGCGGGCCGCCGTCGAGCGCACCATGCGCTGGGCCGCGGAGTGCCGAGAGCAGCCGCGAGCTGAAGGCCAGGCCGTGTTCGGAATCGTCCAGGGTGGCAGCCATGCCGAACTGCGCGAGGAGTGCGCCAAGGCCATCGTGGCCATGCAATTCGAAGGTTATGCCATCGGCGGCGTGAGCGTCGGCGAGCCGGAAGCGGAGATGATGAAAGCGGTTGAGCACACCGTTCCCTTCTTGCCCGAGAACCAGCCGCGCTACGCCATGGGCCTGGGCACGCCGGCGCAATTGGTGGAATTGGTGGCCCGGGGCGTGGACATGTTCGATTGCGTGTTGCCGACGCGCGTGGCGCGCAACGGCACGGCCTTCACCGCCAAAGGCACCATCAGCATCAAAGCGGGCTTCAACAAAGCCGATCTCGGTCCCATCGAAGAAGGCTGCCAATGCTTTGCCTGCCGGAACTTTTCGCGCGCTTATCTGCGGCACCTGCTCAATGTAGGAGAGATTCTCGGCCTCCGCATGGTCAGCGTCCACAACTCCTATATGTTCATTAAACTGATGGAGGACATTCGCGCGCACATCACTGCCGGGACGTTCGGGGATTTCCGACGCGATTATGCCGCCAATTACGTACCGTCTGAGAAGGTTCTCGCGGCCCGAGGCGAAACGGCAGTTGGAGGTGCAGGTTAAGCGTTCACCCGTGAATCATCTCCTGGTTCTCTCCCTCGCTGCTTCGAGAAAGGTGGACATTGCGGACGGGAACTGCTAGATTCTAATCATGGCGAGTCCATTTGAGAAGGTGGCTGAGCAAGCCCTGTCGTTGAGCGCACGGGATCGTCTTCGTCTCGCAACTGAACTGTTGGTGAGTGTTGAACCACTTGAGAGCGCAGAGATCGAGCGCGCCTGGGAGGAAGAAATTCAACGTCGCATTGCTGAGCTCGACTCGGGCGATGCGAAGGGCCGCGGCTGGGATGAAATAAAGCGGGATTTCCAGACGCGATACGGCTGATGAAGGTCCTTCTCCTGCACGATGCCGAAATCGAGTTTTGGGAATCAGTCGATTTTTACGAGCGCCAAGGTTCCGGGCTGGGCATTCGTTTTAAGGAAGAAGTGGATCACTTTCTCGAAAACATTCAGGCCGACCCGCTTCGTCCCGTCTTGCGGAAGAACGGCTATCGGCGAGTGAACCTTGCGGTTTTCCGGCACTACATCGCGTACGTCATTCGAGAGGACGTCTTGTGGGTAGTGGCCATCTGCCACAGCCACCGAAAGCCCGAGTTCTGGCTCAGCCGGGTCCAGTGAGAACTGGCTGATAGTCAGAAAGTTACATCCTGGAAAAGCGACCCAACGCTTAAACTGTTATCTCATCGCCCGCGCGAGTGCGTTCCACCAGAGGTCGTGCAGTTCTGCCACCTCCCAGGTTAATTCGCCCGCGGGAGTCTTGATTTTCAGGCCGTTTCCGCCGACCACGCCGAGATGAGTGGCAGTGATTCCAAGGATTTTCGCCCGTTCCAGAACTTTAACCGCGTCGATTGCAGCGGTTGAAACCACTACCCGCGCCTGCGCCTCTCCGAAAAGGAGAGCGTCGAGTCGGGTGTTGGCGAAGCTGGATAGATCGATCTCAGCTCCGATCAGCCGGGGCGTTTCGCGGGCGATTTGCTGCGAGATGCAGCCTTCCGCGAGGGCCACGGCCAGACCGCCTTCACTGCAATCGTGCGCGCTCTTGATGCCACCGCCGAAAATCAAACATCGGAGGGCGCAGTGCAGTTCCTTTTCCGCCTCCAGGTCGCACCGGGGCGGGGTGCCCGTTTTCTGTCCACGAATCCTTTGTAAGTACGCGGAGCCGCCCAGGCCGAGGAGAGGGTCCGCCGTGTCCAGCGCGTTGCCCAGCAGAATGATGGCGTCGCCCTCATCCTTGAACCATTGGGTTGTGATGTGTTCCGGCTTTTCGATCAGTCCCACCATGGCGACAGTCGGCGTGGGGTCAATTGGGCCGTTGGGGCTCTGGTTGTAGAGGCTGACGTTGCCGCCGGTGACAGGCGCGTTAAACGCCCGGCAGCCTTCGGCCAAACCGCGCACCGCTTCGCGAAGCTGGAAGAAGATTTCGGGGTTATGCGGGTTGCCAAAATTGAGGTTGTCCGTAGTGCCGAGCGGGAAGGCGCCGGAGCAGGCCAGATTGCGCGCCGCCTCAGCAACGGCGATTTTCCCGCCCTCATAAGGGTCGAGATAGACGTAGGCCGCGTTGCAATCGACGGTCAGAGCGATGAATTTTTCTGGAACGGGGTTAGTGGGGCAGGCGTCCCGCCTGCCTTCCAGCGCATCTCGCCCGTGAAGCTCATTTGGGGAATCGTGGTTCGTCTCGGAAGCCACAGCGAAAGCAGGCGGGACGCCTGCTCCACTAGACGGGCGGGACGCCTGCTCTACTAGCGGAAGCGAGTCTTCTTTGATGCGGAGGACGGCGGCGTCCGAACCCGGGCAGACGACCGAGCCGTCGCGGACCGTATGGTCGTATTGACGATAAACCCAGTTCTTCGAAGCGATGCTGGGCCACGCGAGCAAGTCTTTGAGGTTTCCGACTGGGTCTTTGGTGTCTGGAACACCTGCGAGCGTGAAGGCGCGGACTGCTTGTAAATAAGCCGGCTCACGCGCTTCGCGCTGGTAAATGGGCGCGTCGTTCGCCAGTTTGGCCGCCGGAATGTCGGCCACCATTTTCCCGTGGTTCTTCACCACCATCCTGCCCGTATCGGTGACGAAGCCAATCTCTGCCCAGGGCAAATCCCATTTGTCGAAGATCCGTTGAACTTCTGCTTCGCGCCCCTTTTTGACGATGATGAGCATACGCTCCTGGGATTCGCTGAGCATAATTTCGTAAGGAGTCATTCCGGGAGCGCGTTGCGGAACCTTGCCCAATTCAATCTCGATGCCAGTGCCGGCCCTGGCCGCCGTCTCGCAGGTCGAGCAGGTCAAGCCAGCGGCGCCCATGTCCTGAATTCCCGCCACGGCATCCGTGGCCAGCAATTCGAGGCAGGCTTCGCAGACGAGTTTTTCCATGAACGGATCGCCCACCTGGACTGCGCCTCGCTGGTGGTCCGCGGATTCCTCGGTCAAATCCTGCGAGGCAAATGCCGCCCCGGCCAAACCATCCCGGCCGGTCGCCGGGCCGACATAGAACACCGGGTTGCCGATGCCTTGGGCAGCGCCCCGCGCAATTTGCTCGTGACGGAGCACTCCCAGACAAAAGGCGTTGACCAACGGATTGCCTTCATAGCTCTGGTCGAAATAAACCTCGCCGGCAATCGTCGGAATGCCGAAGCAGTTGCCATAGTGGCCGATCCCGCCCACCACGCCCGCAAACAACCGGCGGTTGTTCTTGATTTGCAATCTCTGATTGGCCATTTGAGCGGGATCCTCCGTAATCGGACCAAACCTGAGTGAGTTGAGCGCGCAGATCGGACGCGCCCCCATGGTGAAAATATCGCGGACAATCCCGCCCACGCCGGTGGCCGCGCCTTGAAACGGCTCCACCGCGCTGGGATGATTATGTGATTCGATTTTAAAAGCGATGGCCAGCCCATCGCCGATATCGACGATCCCCGCATTCTCCTCGCCCGCGCCAACGAGGATTTTGGGCGACTTGGTGGGAAAGCCTTTGAGGAGAGGGCGGGTGTTTTTGTAAGAGCAATGCTCGCTCCACATGACCGAAAATATGCCCAGCTCGGTGTAGCCCGGCTCGCGGCCCAGGATGGATTTAATCTGCTCGTACTCAGACGGGGTCAGGCCGTGCTTCTGGATCAACTCGGGAGTAATGCTTGGCTCGGTCATCAAATCAAAATCTAAAGGTCAGAGTTTCAAAGTCCAGTGGCAACATGCCGCCTTCCTTGGCTGGAAACAAGCAAATCCAAGCGGGAGTGAGTTCGGACAATGTTGCGACCGGGGACGGTCGCACTTCGACCGAGCAGAAATCCGCTAGGCGGCTTTCGCTTCCGGCTTGTTCTTCAGCCAGTGGATCAAGCTCTCGAAAATCAACCGCCCGTCCGCGCTGCCCAACAGGCCCTCGCTGGCGCGTTCGGGATGGGGCATGAGGCCGGCAACGTTGCGCTGCTCGTTGCAGATGCCGGCGATGTTCTCAAGCGAACCATTCGGATTGGCCTGCTCGGTCGGTTCGCCCTGGGCATTGACGTAGCGCCACAGGATTTGGTTCTTCGCTCGCAGACCCGCCAGGGTTGACTCATCGGCGAAGTAGCAGCCCTCGCCGTGGGCAATGGGAATGCGCAGGAGCTTGTCCTGTGGAATCTGGCAGGTGAACGGAGAATCGGTGGTGACCGCTTTCAAAATGACGTGCTCGCAACGGAATTGGAGGGAGCGATTCCGGATCAGCGCGCCGGGAAGCAGGCCGGCTTCGCAGAGGATTTGGACCCCGTTGCAGATGCCCAGCACAATCCCGCCATTCGCCGCGAACCGCTGCACCGCCTGCATGACCGGGCTGAACCGCGCAATGGCGCCGGTGCGCAGGTAATCCCCGTAGCTGAAGCCGCCCGGGATGATCACGGCATCGGCATCACCCAACGAGGTTTCCTTATGCCAGAGCAAACGGGCGGAGTGGCCGAGAACGTTCTTCAGAACATGCACGGCGTCCTGATCGCAGTTGGAGGCGGGGAATTGGAGGACGGACAAGTTCATTTCAAAAATCGTCAGTGGTCAGTAGTCCGTAATCAGTTTTCAGTGGAGGGCAATCCGGAGCAGGCCCTCGCCCGTCGATACTGAATACTGATTACTGACTCAGCGCTCATTCAATCTCCAATCGGTAATCCTCAATCACCGGGTTGCTCAGGAACTTGTGGCAGGCCTCGTCAAGTTGGCGGCGGGCGGCTTCTCTCTCACCACTCAGTTCGATTTCCAGATACTTGCCGACGTGGACGGCGCCAATGCCTTCGTAGCCCATGTGGGCGAGGGCGTTTTGGACCGTTTTGCCTTGCGGGTCGAGCACGGCCTTCTTCGGAGTGATGATAATCTTTGCTTTCATTTCTGGCGGGCTGCCCCGCAATCGTCGTCGGCCATGTTGGGGGAACAACCGCACCGAGGCGAGATTTTTTTGCGAGCGCTTAACCGTCGCCGCGAAATGCCGATGAACCATGCAAGCCTCACCGGCGGAGAGGCAGAGCAGAGATCGGAAGCGGAAGGTGCGCGCTGGCCCGAAACTCGCTTACAAGAGGCCGTTGGGCAGAACAAATGAAAACAAAAATCAGAACGCGCAAGGCAAAGCAAAAGCTGCTCCTCCAGTGGGAGCCGGGACAGGAATTCACGGTTGACGTGACCATCCTGCCGCCTGCCGAGACGCGCTTTCTGAAACGCTCGACGATTGCCATCCTTCTGCGCGAGCCAGGCCGCAGGCCCCTAAACTCTGCCGTTAGGCAATTTTCTTCTTGAACCGCAGGGCGCAGAAGGCAAAGAGCGCCAGCCCCATGCCAGAGAGAATCACCAAGTTCGGCCAGAATTCGGAGAGGCTGGCTCCTCGCAAGATGATGGCGCGCATCAATTCGATGAAATAAGTGGTCGGCAGCAACGCGCCGATGGCGTAGAAAATCCACGGCATCGTTTCCCGGGGAAAAATGAAGCCGGAAAAAAACACGGAGGGCATGATGAAAATCATCGTCATTTGCAGCGCCTGCATCTGGTTCTCCGCCCGCGTGGAAACCAGCAGGCCCAGGCTCAAGAGGGCGAAGACATACACGAAGGTCGCACTCAGCAGCGCTGTCAGGCTGCCGGCGATGGGCACCGCAAAGAGCCAGCGCATGATGGCGAACAGGCCGATGGCCATGGCGCTGGCGATGCACAGGTAGGGCGTCAATTTGCCGAGCATCAACCCCCACCGCGACAGCGGGCTGACCAGCAGTTGTTCGAGGGTGCCCCGCTCGCGCTCGCGCACCAGCGACATGGCGGTGGCAAAAGTCGTGGCGATTTGCAACACGACGCCAATCACCCCGGGCACAAAGAAATTCGGACTGCGCATGTCGGGGTTATAGAGGATTTGCGGGCGGACCTCGACTGGGATGTCGCGGCGGCCAGTTTGCCTGAGCAACGTGAGCATGGATTCCCGGAAGCTGATGCCGATCGAAGTGTTCAGCGCGGAGAGCGCGATGGTCGAACTCGACCCATTGATCAACACCTGGACCCGTGCGCTCACACCGGCGCGAAGGTTGCGGGTGAAGTCAGGCGGGATTTGCAGCCCGACGAACGCTTTGCCTTCGCGGATGGCCCCCGCCAGTTCTCCGACGCTCTGCGCCTCCCCCACCACGCGGAAGGTCTGCGTGTTCACGAATTCGTCCACCAATCGCCGGCTTTCCGTCGTCCGGTCCTGATCCAACACGATTGTGGCCATGTGCTTCACGTCGTTGTCGAGCGCGTAGCCAAAAGCGATCATCTCGATCAAAGGCGGAAAAAACATGAAGAACAGCGTCATCGGGTCGCGCAGCACCACGATGAATTCCTTGTAGAGTATGGCGGTGAAACCGCGGAAGGGTTTCCTCATCATCAGCCTCCATTTCGATCGGCGGTCAGTGTAACAAAGACGTCCTCCAGCGACGGACCGA
>WNFM01265270.1_pt1 | contig 15472 bp, 12 predicted proteins | sample 5400271 | NCBI WGS metagenome assembly WNFM01 (sample SAMN13153352, study PRJNA577476) | soil metagenome | isolation source: 60 cm saprolite on Douglas fir-dominated hillslope | place: USA:California | collected 2013-09-17
GGCGGCGTCGCATTGCTCATGCTAGGATTACTCGCTTTCGGCGAGCACGTCAAGCAGGGCGCCCTTGACCCCGGCTTCAAAGCGCGGGGCTTGCGGGCGTCACTCGGTCAACTTGATGGGTCGCCCACCTAGGTGCCATACTCCGCGTGGTTTCTGATTCCTCTTGCACACTACATATGCAACAACGCATGCCGTGCTGCCTGTACGCCGCCGTCCGTACGGCGCCCTGCGCACAGAGCGGCCATGACGAAGGGGGTGCACATGGCGCCAGGTCAGCACCGTCCATTGGAGTCCACCCCAAAGCCCCGAACAAAATCTGCTCGTGGCGCAGTAGCAGCGGATAGCGCCGTCGGCGTTTCCGACCGACCAGCCCGCCACCTGAGGGGCGCCATCACCCGTTACCGCTCTATCCTGGAGCAGTGCCCCGATGCCACGGTCGTCGCGGACCAGAAGGGGCGCATGCTGTTTATCAACCGCCAAACCGAAGCGCTCTTCGGTTACACCCGTAAGGAGCTGCTCGGGCAGCCGGTGGAACAGCTTATCCCGGCGCGATTCCACGGCGCCCATCGCCAGCACCGGACCGGGTACGCCGCCGAGCCGCGTACCCAGTCGATGGGCGCCAACCTTCAGGTGTTTGGCCGTCACCGTGACGGCTCAGAGTTCCCGGTCGAGGTGAGGCTGAGCGCGCTGGAGGCTGCCGGCGAGCTCCTCGTCATCGCCAGCGTCCGGGACGTCAGCGAGCTGCAGCGCATCACAGCGGCGCATACCGCAACCGATGCGGCCAACGTGGAGCTGCAGCATCTGCAAACCGTCACGGACACCGCCCTCTCGCACCTGGCGCTCGACGACCTACTGCGCGAGCTGCTTGGCCGCGTGACGGGGGCGCTGGGCGTGGACGACGTCGCCATCCTGCTGCTGGAGGCGGATGGCCAGCAGTTGACGATGCGAGCCTCCCGCGGCCTGGAGGACGCCGTGGCCGCCCGGGCCGCGATTCCAGTGGGGCAAGGGTTCGCTGGCCGCATCGCGGCCACCCGAGCGCCACTTATCGCGGACGACCTGTCCGCCTTTGAGGTCTTCTATCCCCAGATGCGGAAGACGCAGCAGTCGGCGATCGGTGTGCCGCTGCTGGTGGAGGACCGACTGCTGGGTGTCGTATACGTAGGCAGCGCTGTCCCGCGCCGCTTCACCGAGCGCGATGTGCAGCTCCTGCAGCGGGTCGCCGACCGCGTGGCCCTGGCGATTGATCGAGCGCGCTTGTTCGAGGCCGAGCAGGCGGCGCGGCGGGAGGCGGAGGCAACCCTCGCCCGTGCCCAGGTGAGCGAGCGCCGCTTCCAGCGGCTGATGGACGCGGGCATTATCGGTATCGTAGTGGGGGACACCGAGCAAGTCATCGAGGCCAACGACGCCTATCTACAGATGCTCGGCTATACACGCGCTGACCTGCTGGCTGGCCGGCTGAGCCGGGTGTCCCTAACACCACCCGAATACTTCTCGGTGGCGGAGCGGGCCATGCAAGAGGCGCTGACGATCGGCGCCAGCGCGCTCTACGAGAAGGAGTATATCCGCCAGGACGGGAGCCGCATGCCGGCGGTGGCGGGCATGGCGCTGCTGGAGCGGGACCCAGTGCGCTTCGTCAGCTTTGTTCTGGACTTGACCGAGCACAAGCGCCTGAAGCGGGAACGCGAGGCAGCCCGTGTGGAGGCCGAGCGGCAGGCCAACCAGCTGGACCACATCTTCGAGGGCATCGCGGATGGGCTGGTCGTCTACGACGCGCAGGGGCGCATCGTGCGGACCAACGCAGCAGCGCGTCGCATCTTGGGCCTGGACGCCGCACCGCTCGATTACTCCCAGATGCCGGCGCTCGACCGTGCGTCCCTCTATGAGGTGCGCGACGAGCAGGACCGCCCGCTCGCGCCCGACGAGTGGCCAATCATGCGCGTCCTGGGCGGGAAGGTGGGGACCCGCCCGGACGCGCGGGACGTCCGGATGCGCACACTGGATGGGCGGGAGATCGAGGTCACCTTCAGCACAGCGCCCCTGCGGGACCGGGAGGGCCACCTCATGGGGGCGGTGAGCGTGCTGCACGATATGACAGAGCGGCGTCGGCTGGAGCGCGAGCGAGAGGACGCCCGCATCCGCGAGGAGGCAGCACGCGACGCGAATCAGCGCATGGAACGGTTTCTGGCCATTGCCAGTCACGACCTGCGCATCCCTGTGACGGCCGCCCTCGGCAGTGTGCAGCTGACCCAGCGGCGCGCCCGACTGCTAGCCACCCCCCCTGCCCCAGCGCCCAAGGGGGCCGCTGCGGGGAACCCGTACGTCGGTCTATTGGGCACCCTGGAGAGTGCGAACCAGGCGTTGCACCGCCTGAGTCGGCTCATTGGGCGCCTGTTTGATCTGGCGAGCGCGCGTACAGATCAGCTGGAGTTGATGCTCGCGCCCCACAATCTGACCGCGCTGGTGCGCGCGTCCGTCGCGGCGCAGCGTGCCGCCAGCTCGGACCGAACAATCCGGCTCCACGCGCCTGCGGACCAGCCGGTGCTGGTGGTCGCTGACGCCGACCGTCTCGACCAAGTGGTGACGAACTACGTGACGAACGCTTTGAAGTACTCGCCCGCCCACCGGCCCGTCGAAGTGCGCCTGGCGGTGGAGGATGGTGTGCTGGCGCGGGTATCGGTGCACGACCAGGGACCTGGGGTTCCGCCAGAGGAACGGGAGCGTGTCTGGCAGCTCTTTCACCGTGTGCCCGGCATGACGGTGCAAAGCGGCAGAGAAGGCAGTCTTGGGCTCGGCTTGTACCTGTGTAAGACGCTTGTTGAGCGGCATGGGGGTCAGGTCGGACTAGACAGCGCGCCCGGCCAGGGGGCGACCTTCTGGTTCACGCTGCCACTGGCGCGCGCATCCGCCAACGCCTAGCGGGCAGGCCGGAACAGGTCCGCGACATCTGTCGGCCATTGGCGGTCTCGACCATGCGTGTTGACGGCCTCGAACGCGTGTGCTATGGTCCGACGCACCACATGCCGGCGCAGCGGCTCGACGAAAGAGACCCCGGTGGGCCAGCAACGTACGCGCGAAAAGCCCCCCAAGGTGCCGGCAGACGCGACCATGTGGCTCGCAGCGCCTGACGCAGCGGAGGTGGGGCCCGCAGCGACCATAGCGAGCGGAGCGCTTTTGCGGCGCGCCCACGCCGCCTTATCCGCGCGCGGCAGCGCCATGCTCGTGAGCGAGCTCGTTGCGCACGTGTTCGGCGTGGCTGCGGGCCTTGGCGTTGGAGTGGGACCGTGGACCAGCATGCTCGAAACGCTGCTGGGGCGTTCCACGCTCTTCGCGTCCGATGCCCAGGGACAATGGCGCCTGGCCGCGTGGGACCTAACCCATGCGCGTCTGGCCGACCTGGAATGGGCTGTGCTGGATATCGAGACGACGGGGCTCGCCGCAGGGCGACATCGCATCATCGAGGTCGGCGCGGTGCTCGTGCGCGGCGGCGAGCTCGGCACGGCATATCAGCGGCTGGTCAATCCGGAGCGGCGCATACCCCAGTTCATTTCCTCATTCACCGGAATCAGACAGCACATGGTGAACCGGGCGCGCCGTGCGAGCGAAGTGCTTCCTGAGTTTCGCGCATTCCTCGGCGAGCGCGTGGTGGTAGGCCACAATGTGGACTTCGACCTTTCCTTTCTGAGCTGCGAGGTCGGGCGCGTTGGGCTGGATCTCGCCTTCCCGGCGGACGGCATCGACACGATCGCGCTTGCTCGTCGCTATGTCATTGGAATGCGGCGCGCCGGTCTGGATCGTGTGGCCACTGCGTTGCATGTGCCCGTACGTGATCGGCATCGTGCGCTGCCGGATGCTCGCATCACCGCGCAGGTGTTCGCGCTGCTGCTGGCGCGCGCGCAGGCGGATGGCTGCGAGACCCTGCAGGACTTGCGCGACTCCCTGGCCCAGACGGCGGCGCCGCGCCTCAGCCTGCCTCCCGCTCGGCCCACAGGGGGGCTCTATCTCAATCCAGCCTGGCGTCGCGACTTTCCCGCCCGCCCCGGTGTGTATCTGATGAAGGACGCCACGGGTGCGACGATCTACGTGGGCAAGGCGAAGAGCCTCAAGGATCGCCTGGCGTCCTATTATAACCAGCCGCTCGGCTATGTCCGCAAGCTGGATGGGCTACTGCAGAGTGTGCGGGAGATCGAGGTGCGCGTGCTCGGGTCGGAGCTGGAGGCACTTTTGGTGGAATCGCGGCTGATCAAAGAGCTGCAGCCACGCTACAATGTGCAGCTACGCAACTACGAGCACTACCCCTTCATCAAAGTGGACGTGCAGCATGCGTTTCCGCGCGTCTACGCGACCCACGAGGTCGCGCCCGATGGCGCGCGTTACTTCGGCCCGTTTCGCAGCGGGCGTATCGTAGATGCCACCATCGAGCTGATCCATCGAGTCTTTCCCCTGCGGACCTGTACCCGCTCGCTTCCTCCGACGGCGCCCGCCAGCGAGCCCTGCTTGCGCTACCACTTGAAGCGATGCCCCGCCCCGTGTCGTGGCACGCTCGACGCCGCCGCCGCCGTCCCGTATCGCGCAGCCGTCGACGAGGTGTGCGCGTTTCTCGGCGGCGAGCGCGCCGATCTCATCGACCGCTTGCGCCAGGAGATGCTGGCGGCGGCGGCGAGCCAGGACTTCGAGCGAGCAGCCCGCCTGCGCGACGCCCTTAAAGATGCCGACCAGGTCCTGTTGGGCCAGCGCCTGGTGTCTGGTGCGGTGGATGCGAACAACCTCTTGATTGTGTATCCATCGAGCGAGCCGGCGCACATGGAGTGCTTTCTCGTGCGGCACGGGCGCTTGGTGGACCAGCGTCGAACGCCGCTCGCCGACCACGAGCTGCGGGTGACATTGCGTGACCTCCTCGAGGAAGCGCACCGACTGGGCCGCCCACCCGACCGGGTAGGCAAAGCGGAGGTCGACCAGATCAATATCATCGCGCGCTGGATTCATCGGCATAGTGACGAAGATGCACGCAGCATCTTTCGCCTCCCTGCCGGCCTCGACGACGCCTGGTCGGTAGACCAGTTTGTGGATCGCGTGGCTACGCAGCTGGCCGCGTCGAGTGACGCCGCGGTCACAGACCCCGCGGCCACAGATGCCGGCGAAGATGATGTGACGTAGCGGGCCACGGCCGCGCGATGGCGAGCGTCCGCGGGCGCTGACAGGGTATTCGAGCTCGCTTTGCTGGCAGGCAGCTACTCACGGGCCAGGGAGCGTAACGCTTGCAGGATGAGGTCTTCAAGGCTGCCAGTGGCGCCGTCCGGGAGCGCACGCGCGGCCGCGGTGGCCTCGGCTGGGGGGTAGCCAAGGGCGGTGAGCGCTCCGATCACGGCAGAGCGGGTGGCCGTCCCCGAATCCATCGCCAGAGCCTGAGCGTCCGAGGGAGCTAGCTTTTCGAAGCGCGGGCGCAGCTCGAGGACTAGGCGAGCCGCCAGTTTTTTGCCCACGCCAGGCGCCAACGCGAGACGCGTCAGGTCCTCCGTCAGCACAGCTTCGCGGAAGGCTGCCGCCGACATCGTGGAGAGCAGCGCCACGGCGATCCGCGGACCGACGCCGCCGACCGCCAACAACTGCTCAAAGAGCTCGCGCTCGCTCACATCCGCGAATCCGTAGAGCGCGAGCATGTCTTCCCGCACGAGCAGGTACGTATGAAGGTGCACGTCCTGGCCGACGTGGAGCGTGGAAAGTGTGCTCAAGGGCGCAAAGACCCGCAATGTGATGCCGTGCACGCCGATGAGGGCGCTATCAAGCGTCTTTCCTTCGAGGATGCCTCGCACCGCGGCAATCATGCCTGCTCCTTTGATTGAGGAGGCGCGCCGACCTCATCACCACCAATCGCGCTGGAAGGGAAGGGCGCATGCGTTTCACGCTGGCAGGTTGCTACTTCAGCATGAGCTGGTGCGTCGTGTGAAGATGGCAGATGGCGATCGCGGCGGCGTCAGCGGCATCGTCGGGACGGAGCAATGCCGGGAGCTTGAGCAGGACGCGCACCATGTCGCCTACCTGGGCCTTGGTCGCCAGCCCATAGCCGTGGATCGCCTGTTTCACCTGCATCGGCTTGTATTCGCTCACCGTGAGCCCGGCTTCAGCTGCCGCCAGCAACGCCACACCCCGCGCTTGCCCTACGCCGATGGCCGTCGTGGCGTTCTTCGCGAAGAACAGCTCCTCTATCGCCATCTCTTGCGGCGCGGTCTCCGCGATGACCTCGAGCAGCCCACGGTAGACTTGCTGCAAGCGGACGTGAGGCGCGTCGACAGCGTGCGTCGAAATGACGTCCGCTCGCAGCAGCGTCAGCGCGTTCCCCTCGGAACGGACGATCGCAAAGCCAAGGCGCGCCGTGCCAGGATCGATCCCCAGCACGACACGGGATGACCTGGGATCGTTCGCGCGGCCTGCGAGGCCCTTGTCATCCGGCGTCATCCTGCGTACTGCTCGGCAACAGCGTCGGGTATCTCGGCATTGGTGTAGACGTTCTGCACGTCGTCCAGGTCCTCGAGCCGGTCGATCAACCGCAACGCTTGGAGCGCCTCTTTCTCACTCAGCTCTACCTTGGTCTTGGGGAGCATGGAGATCTCGGCCTTGGCGATCTTGAGCTTCTTGGCCTCGAGCGCCGCGCGCACGGCCTCCATCTGCGCAGGGTCGGTGTAGATCGTGAGGTAGGTGTCCTCAGGGCCGACCGGATCCACGTCTTCAGCGCCGGCATCCGCCGCCTCCAGCGTCAGCTCGTCAGGGTCTTGTCCGTCGAGCGCAACCTCGACAACGCCCTTTTGCTCGAAGATCCAGTCTACGCATCCATTCTCGCCGAGATTGCCACCGTTGCGACTGAACACGTTGCGGATTTCGGAAGCGGAGCGGTTGCGGTTGTCGGTAACGACTTGAACGAGCACAGCGGCGCCGCCGGGCGCATAGCCTTCGTAGGTCAATTCATCAAGCTGCGCGCCTTCGCCACTGCCGAGCGCCCGCTTGATAGACCGTTCGATGTTCTCCGTGGGCATGTTCGCTTCGCGAGCGCCGGGTCACCGCCGCCTCCTTCGCGCACAGCGACGATGATCTCTCGACCTAGCCGCGTAAACAACTGCCCACGTCGGGCGTCGTTCACACCCTTCTGGCGCTTGATCTGCGCCCACTTTGAATGACCTGACATAGCAATCTTTCCCTCTTGTGCTGCTGGAGTCTCACGCGGGGCCAGGTCCACAGCGCTCAGGATCCGCCAGCACGAGCAATGCACGCCAGGCCCTGTCTTGGCCAGGGATGAGGCACGGACATCGCGTGGTCTCGCTCCCCATGGATGCAGCTCGGCCACCTCAAGCGACAGCAACGACCGCGTCACGTCGCCGCAAAGACTCCTCGTGCGGTTGCACGGTCATTATGACACAACGAGCGTTGAGCGAGGTGTGGTCGACGGATGATCGAGCTGATGGCGATCCAGCTCGGCGAAGCCCGCCTCGATCGCCGACTCCGCGCCGCAGTTGCGCGAGACCTGTGTACCGGTGAGGCCGTCGAAACAGCGGCCTGACGCTGGGTCGTACATGACTGCCCCAGCGTCGTTGGTCCCATAGAACCACTCCGACGCGTCGAGCGCCAGGAGCCGGTAGTCATTATCTCCAGTCGCTCGATAGAGCTGCGCCAATCCCTGGACCAGCGGCGACACGCAGTATGCGCACTGGTTCGCCTTGTCTCCCGGATACGCATAATAGAAGTTGCCTGACAGCACTGGGCGCACCAAGCCGACGACGGTGGCGGCCGCTGTCGGCAGATACGCCGTGGTTCCCAAGTATGTCGTAGCCGAGGCGAGGGCATGCAGCTGGTGATACCCCCAGAGCGCAACAACCGAGCTGCCCAGCGTGTCAGGCACCGAGGGCCGGTTGGCGGCGGCCGCCGCCATGGAGTCGCACCAGCGCACGATGTGGTCCTCCCACTGCGTGCGGACATTGGCCGGGGCATCGGAACGCAGAACCTCGATGCCGGCCAGGGTGAGCACGGCGGAGATTTTGAGGTCACCGAGGCCTGCGGGGTCTGGCAAGGGACAGCGGCTCAGCGCCTCGAGTGCCGTGGTATCGCCGAGCACGCGGTAGGCAGTGGCGAGCGCCCAGAGCGCGCGCGCTGTCCACCAGGCGCCGCCAGGGTGCGACGTGGCGCCGGTCAGGTTACGCTGCCCTCCCCCGTCCAAGACGAAGTTGACGAATCGGCCATCTGCAAGCTGCATGTACCGCACGAAGGAGAGCCACTGGCGAGCGAGGTCTGCGAGAGGGGGTTCTCGATACTCATCATAGGCACGCAGGGCCAGCACGGCGGCCCTGGCGACATCATCCACGCATGCGAGGCCCTCAACACCACTCTCGGCAGCTGCACGTGGGACATAGATCGTGCCCTCGTCGGTGTCACACGGCTCGCTATACACGTAAATGGCGTGAATGAGTTGGCCGTCCACCACAAATGACCATGTCATGTCCTGAAGGTGGCGAAACACTTTGCTCCCTGCTCTCGTGAACACCTAGTCTGAACGCGTGGCTCTTTTTGACGGCCGTGTGAGAGATCGCCACACCGTCAGAGTCAACAAGGCAGCGCGGGTAATTGGGTGGGCAAGTTCTGTGCCGGATTGCGGCACAAGCGCTCCGCGCAGCGGCACGAGCGGGCAGCCGATCACACGACGACGCCTTCCTAGGCTCAGTGCGCAGCGAGAAGCGGCGAGAGGTAGGCGTCGAGGGCGGCGCTGTCTGTGATGGCGCCGGGCAGCACCGCGCGTATCACGCCCTGGCGGTCGATCACGAACGACGTGGGTGTCTTGGTAATCTGATAGGCGAGCACGGCACGCTGGCCTCGGTCGCGGAGAATCGGATAGTCAATGCCCAGCTGTGCGACAAATGAAGAGGCCGTCTGCGCGTCATCGACGATGTTGACGCCAACAATCACGACGCCACGGCCACTATCCGCGTGATAGAGTCGCTCGAAGATTGGCATTTCGTAGCGGCACGGCTCACACGCGGCATACCAAAAATTGAGCACGACGATCTTCCCTCGCAGGCTGGACAGGCGCACCTGGTTGTTCGAGAGGTCTAAGAGTGTCACGTCTGGCGCTGGGCGCCCCACGATCGGCGCCGGCGTCAAGTCGGGAGTCTGGCGCGCGCGTGGCAGCGTGGATGATGCTGGCGCCGGGGACAACAAGGCCCAGGCCAGGGTGACGGCCGTGACAAGCGCCAGTGATATTCCAACCAGGCGCCACTTGGTGAGGCCCACGCGCACAAGCCACGCGCGCGCCCGCGGTCGCGCTGACCGCATCGCTGCCAGAGGCTCATCTGGGGGTGTGGGAGGGATCACCGGTTCGCTCTTCCGCTCGACGCGCTGACTCCTGGACCGCCTGGCGCGCGACGTGACGACCAAGGCGCTGGCTATGTACAGGCAACTCCGTTGGCTACATGGTGCCGAGCCCCATGATATGAAAGCCCGCGTCAACGAAGAAGATATCTCCCGTCAAATTGGAAGCCGACGGGCTGCACAACATGGTGGCCAGGTTTCCGACGTCGCTCTGGTAGATATTGCGCCGCAAGGGGGCGACCTGGTCGACCAGCGTGAACATATCGTTGATATTGCCGACCCCGCGCGCCGAGAGCGTTCGCATGGGGCCAGCCGAAATGCCGTTCACGCGAATATTCTGCGGGCCGAGGTCCCAGGCTAAGTAGCGGATGCTGGCTTCGAGCGCGGCCTTCGCAATGCCCATGAGGTTATAGCCCTGGACGACGCGCTCGCTCCCCAGGTAGGTCATCGCCACGATGCTGCCGCCTCCCTGGCGAGCCATGAGCGGTTCGGCGCGCTTGGCCATCGCGACGAGTGAATAGGCGCTGACGTCCAGAGCGGTGAGGAAGCCCGCTCGCGAGACGTGGGACACACGCCCGCGGAGATCCTCCGTCGGAGCAAACGCCACGGAATGGATCAAGATGTCCAGCCCACCGAATGCGCGCTCGACTTCGCCGAAGGCGGCATCGAGCTCCTCATCATTTTGGACGTCGCACGGGACGACCAGCGCGCCCTCCAGCTCTGCGGTGAGCTTCCGAACATTGTGTTCCATGCGCTGCTGGTAGGTAAAGGCGCAGGTCGCGCCCGCCTCGGCCAGCTTTTGCGCGATGGCCCAAGCCACACTGTTGTGGTTGGCGACCCCCACGATGAGGGCCTTCTTTCCCTCGAGCACGCCCATCTGACTCCTCCGCATCTCCGGCAGCGCATCGCGCGTATGGTCGCACCTCAGCAGCAGGGCGGCGCGCGGGGGCGATCCACCTGCCCTGGCATTCTAGCATCTGGCGGAAGACGCGACAACAACGCCTGAGGTCGCCCGGTGTGGCCGGACTTCGCCACTCACCCACCAATTTGAAAGCCCGCAGAGTAGCTTTGGGTGGAGGCATCGGAGGCGTCAGCTTTGGTGCCATACGTCAGCGCGATGCGGTAGACGCCTGGCTGCCAGGCGTTGACGTCGCCGAGCGCATTCCCAGGCGCGAGCGTGAGGGGAAAGCTCGCATGGGGAGCTATTTGGAGCACACGCGGCGGTGGGCCATTGACGCAGGGGAGCACGTCCTGCCATGCGCCATGGAGGCGTTCCTGCAATTGAATGATCGTGCAGACGGAGTGATTATCGAATGCGTAATAGCCCGCCGCGCTCGAGTTCTGAATCGTGACCCCGATGGGCTCTGAGGACCGATAAGACGGCCGATCAGTCGTGATGATCACGGATTGCGCAGTGCCAGTTGGCAGCGGGATCTCGGGCCGTTGCGTGGACGGCGCGCACGCGGACATACCGACGAGCACACCAGCTCCGATGAGCATGAGACCTGTCGTGCGAATCAGAGAGTCGCGAGCAACCATCATCTATCATGCTCCTCGGCGCTACAGTCTCCGGACTCTGAATAAGACGAGTTGAGCACGTGGGTAGTAGCGCGGTGCCGCGGGCCTCACAGTCGCTCCTCGTCACGAACTGTTGGTGTTCGGAGGCACGGTGGCCCGCACTGTGCCAACACGAGCCAGCCGGCAACTGCACGTCGGGTGTGACCACGCGCGCCGCGTTCCTCACCTGCGCAGCCGCGGCGGTGCGAATCCCTCGCGCTGCCTCACAACTGACGAAGAATGTAGGCTTGCGTGCAAGTAGACGACACCACGGCACTCTCTCTCATCGTGCTGTCAAACGGCGTACCAGTGCCCGCGGACGTGCTGGCCAGGGTGTCGCGCACACTGCACGAGATCACCCATGAGATCATCGTGGTCAACGACTGCGAGGGCGCCCAAGAGCAGCAGGAGAGCAGGGTACCGCCACGATCGGTCCGGCACATCCATGATTGCTCGGCAAGGGGCGGCGTCGGCGCGTTTTTGGCGGGCGTCCAGCAAGCACGAGGCGCGCATATCGGTTTGGTGAGCACTTGCGCGGAGGCGGTGGTGGCCTACATTCCCCAGCTGCTCGCGGCCTGCGCGGAGGCCGATCTCGCCGTGGCCACGCATGCCCCGCAGCGCTTCCATGTCGCCGATGCGCTTGTCCATGGTCTCTTCTTGCGCACGCGTGTGTGTGATGATCCGCTTGGCGGCATACTTGGCGGCATATTTGTTTGTCGTCGCGAGGTCGTGACAGACGCGTCGCTCGTTGCGACGGGTGATCACGTCCTGCTCGACGTCCTGGTGCGCGGGGCGTGGACCGCAATCGCTCAGGTCCCTGTTGAGGAGTGCGCGGCTACGGCGCGCGGAGTTCGCAGGCGCGCGCGCGACCTCGCGGCGTTCACAGCCGAGCTGCGGCGGCTGGCGCTCGCCCCGGCGAGGCCGCAAAGACGCATACGGCGTGTCGGTTCCGACGCGGCCGCAGGCGCTGCGGAGCGGCCGGAACCCCTGGACGCTGCTCTGCCAGACGCCACGTCGATCGGGCGGAGACGGTGGCAGTTTTTGCTGCAGCTGACGGTGATCGCGCTGGTGTGGCGGCTGGCCCTGGTACCGGTCGGTCATCCGTGGGATACCGTCACCTTTTACAACATGTTCATCGAGCTTGGGCACGGTCACTCGCCGTATGCCTCCATGCGCTACCTCAGCGATATAGCGCAGGCGTCAGGCTGGGGCTCGGCGTACGAGGGATTCGCCTATCCACCAGGGATCATGTATCTCTACTATCCGCTGGCCAAGCTGTTCGTTTGGCTCCATCCTACGCTCACGGCGCATTATCCCGTAGAAGGGCGGCTCGCGCTCCCGACCATGCCGCTTGACTTCTACTTCTGGTTGAAGCTGCCGTTCTGGCTCGGGGACCTTGGTATCGCCGTGCTGCTCTGGCGCATGACGCAGTCCACCAGGAGCTTTCGCAACTTCCTGCTGAACCCCTACGTGTTGCTGGTCAGCGCGTGCTGGACGTTTGACTCGCTCATGGTGTTCGCTCTGGCGCTCGGCGTGTACTGGCTGCAGCGCGGGCGGGTCGCCTGGAGCGGCCTTGCGCTGGCAGCTGGCACGATGATGAAATTCGTGCCGATCTTCGCGGTGCCGGCCTGCGCGCTTTTTCTCATCCAGCGCAAGCGTCCGCTTCACGAGGTGGCCTGGTTCGTCGGCGCGTTCGCGGTTGGCTGTTGCGTGCTGGTGGGGCCATACCTGCAGGGCCTGCTGTATGTGCTCGGTTTCCAGGGCGAGCGCACGGGCGGCGGGATGCACTGGGAGATGATCTTCGTCGTGTCGCAGGTCCTGCCTGTGACCGTTGACTGGCATGCGGTGAACCTCACCGTGGGGGCGTTCTCGCTGGCAGTGCTCGCCATCGCCATGCTGCTGACGTATCGCTATGTGTTTGTCCACTCGATGTCTCTCAACCGCATGGTGCTGATAACGTTGCTCGTATACTTGCTCGCGACCAAGCTGGTGAATGAGCAGTATGTGCTCGTCGCGCTCCCCTTCAGCTTTATTGAGCTACATGCCTGGCGCGGCCGACGACCTGCCTGGCGCTACTACAACGCGTTGCTGTGGATTGCGCCACTGACGTTCGCCATCATGAACGTGCCGATTGATCGCTTCCTGCTGCCGTTCTATCATACGGTGTTCGGCGCGCGGGCGGGACTCGTGACCGCCAGCGGCGCCACCGGCGTGCAGTCCCTCCTGCTGCCCTGGAACAGAGAGCCACTGCGTTGGTACACGTTGGACGTGCTGGCGCTGGGATTCATGGCGCTGGTAGCGGCCGCGCTGGTCTGGTTGGTGCGTCACCCAGAGCCAGCGTCGCCTACCAGCAGAGCGGCGTCCCGAGAGCCCGCCGTCGCCACGACGAAATCGCCCGTGCTCTCGGCGCGCACGCGAGTACGCCTGGAGGTAGCGGGCGCAAGTCGGTCCAGCGCGCCAGCCGCGCTGCCGGCCTCGACCGCTGGAGGTGCGCCCCAGATTCGCCCAGCGCTTCCTGAGGTGCGCGGCTCAGCGTATCGCGCGCCGCCGCTCGCATCGCCTGAGGTAGAGGTCTAGGACGACGCGCGTCTGTGTCGATGACGCGCGCCGCGCGACAATGAGGAGAAGCCTACTCCCATGCGGACGAAACAATTCGTCGCCGTAGCTATCACGCCGGCGGTCCTCATTCTCGGCCTCCTGGTCGTCGCCGTGACGCACTTTCAGTCCGTGCTGTCGAGCGCTGAGGCACGCGACCTCACGTTCCGGGGCCAGGTCGTGTACAACTCGGGACCGTTGCAGATGATCTTCCGCCGTGACGGCGGCGCGCAACGCCCAAGCATTACGTATATTCAGCAAGAGATCGTGCAATATACGGAATGGTCCTCATCGCTCGTCGTGGATGGAACGGTGTACTCCCTCTGGGACCAGAATCATGGATACTACTTCGACAATGCGCAAAAGCAAGCCATCAGCACAATTACAGGTCCCAGTTGGCAGCTCATCCAGTCAATGGTGGTCTACAATGGAGCGCTGCAGATGGCGTTTACCTTTGTGCCCGAGGACACTGGCCTCGGACGGTCGCCGCACGAAGTCACGCTCGTTCTGGTGCATGACCATTCGTACTGGCTAGACCCTTCCTTGAGAGGCGCCACCTTGCGCGCCGGCATCACGACACGTCCACTGAGTCTGCTGCGTACTGGGGTTACGCTGCGACCATGCTGGACCATGACCTTAGCCGCCGTGGGCGCTCAAGGGGTCCAGGCGGCGCTGCAGCTCATCAATCAGCGGGCCGCCGGCAACGCGCGCACTGGAACGGCTCAGACGTGGGCGGACGAGTTCGTGAGCACGTACAGCTTCAGCCATCCCCAGGTCAACATGCTGACCCCTGTCGCGACCGAGACGGTGAAGGTAGAACCGGTCCAGGGAGTGGGTACGACGACGGGCGAATGCCGGCGGTGAGGCGCGGCCCTCCTATAGCTCATGGCTAGCGGGATCTGGCCGCATTTTTGCGGCATTGACCAGTGAGCGCCCGCACATATGGCTGCCCGAGATGACTTTTGGCTGCGGTTGACAGTTGTTTTGAATTGGCCTATGCTCTCTACTGGCAGCCAGCAGACGTGTACCATCCTCTTCAGGTCTGGAGGTGCATTATGGTGCACAGCGGCGGACCACCCCGGCAGATCAGCGCTGCGAGGACTGCAGTGCGACGCGCTCGGCCACGGCCCTGGCTCCTCCTTCGCCTGTTCCTGATTTTCGCTGCTCCATTGCTTGTATCTGCCGTGATGACGCCAACGGCGCGAGCGGATGCGCCGCATGTTGATACCGTGCTGTTCGCGTCCGACGTCGATCCCGGGGCGGTGCAGCGCATCGGCGGGGCGATTGATCGCTCGCAGTCGGACGGCGCGAGCGCGCTCGTCATCGAGATCGATACGTTCGGCGGCGATCTCGCCTCCATGCAGACGATCCGCGAGAAGGAACTCGGCAGCAAGATCCCGATCATTGTCTATGTGTCGCCAAGCGGCGCGCACGCTGATTCGGCAGGGGCATTGCTGGCGATTGCGGCGCCCATTGTCGCGATGGCTCCTGGGACGCGGATCGGCTCAGCCAGTCCGGTTTCGGCAAGCGGCCAGGATCTCTCGTCGACTGAACGCGAGAAGGTCACCAATGCTCTGACGGCGCAGGTGCGCTCCGACCAAATCACGTTCGATCGCAATGTGGACCAGTCGCTCGCGATGGTCACCGATGCCAGCGCGTACGATGCGAGCGAGGCGGTGGCCGACCATATCGTCAATCTGCAAGCCGACACGCTGACATCGCTGCTCGATCAGATCAATGGCGAGTCGGTGCGGCTCGCCGACGGCTCGTCCGTGGTCCTCACGGTGACGGGTCTGCCGGTGCAGTCGCTGGATCCGACCCTGCGCGAGCAGGTGCTCGCGTTGCTTGTCGACCCGACCGTGCTCTTTGTGCTCTTCATCATCGCCGCGGTGTGCATTTACCTGGAGCTTTCGCATCCAGGGGCCATCGTCCCAGGCACAGTAGGGGGCATCGCGCTCATCCTCTTCTTGCT
>WNFM01258249.1_pt1 | contig 15469 bp, 14 predicted proteins | sample 5400271 | NCBI WGS metagenome assembly WNFM01 (sample SAMN13153352, study PRJNA577476) | soil metagenome | isolation source: 60 cm saprolite on Douglas fir-dominated hillslope | place: USA:California | collected 2013-09-17
TCTCATCCAGCGGAAATCCCCCGCTTAAGACCTCCGCGGCGGCATCATCCACCCTGGCGTCCAACGCCAGAATCTCCAAGTTCAGTTCCCGCAGCAGAGTCTGGAATTCATCGACGCGCAACCGGTTGTGAAACATGTAGCGATTGGCGGCCAGGCGATTCCACTCGCGTTCCGAGAACCGGAGAAAATTGACGGACGAGACGGTCTCATCTGAATGGGCGAAGTGATCGGAGAAATCTATGAAATGGATGAACAAACCGTCTGGTTTGAGCAGCCGGCGGCCCTCTCGGAAGATTTGCTTCAAGACCTCGGCGGGAACATGTTCCAGGACGGTGAATGAAATATGATAGTCAATGCTATCAGCATCCAAAGCCAGGCAGGTTGCGTCCGCTGGAGCGCAGTAACGAATGTTAGCCAGGGCCAGCAGCTCGCGCAGGCTGGTGACGCCGGCCTTGAGCCGTTCAAACCGCTCCTCGAATACTCTGCGTTCGGGCATTTCCGCAAACAAAGCCCTCACTTCCTCCTCGTGGCGGCGCAAGTAGGCGATGTCATCAATCACCAGACGCTCCTTCAGATAACGGTTCAGATCCACCGTCACGATTTGGCAAGCGCCACACAACCAAAGGCTCAGGGGAAGATTCAGTTGATGGCCCGTGCCTATTTCAAGAAACACCGCGGATTCCGCTGAATGCTTGAACTGGCGAAGTCGCTGAATCATCTCAATCCCGCCTCGGAGCCGGCTGAGGGGAGTTGGGTGGCGCAGGCCGCCAAAGCTGCTCTGAAGGCGGTAGTAAATGGGATTGGCCAGCCTGGGCGGCAGTCTTCCCATCACGTTCTGAATCGCCGCTTTGAATTTCCAATGCACGGGGACCTTCGGGCTAGGTTTCGACGGCGCAAAGGCCCAGACCTGAGCCAACCGCGCACGAGCGCACAATGATCTCCCTCAATTTCCGGCACACATAATCCACATCCTCCTCCGTCATGTCCGGATAAAGCGGGAGGCTGATCAACTCGGGATAAATGGAGGCCGCACAGGGATAATCGGAGGGTTTGCAACCGAGTTGCTGGCGGTAATAGGGATGCATGTGCAGGGGCATCCAATGCACGCTGGCGCCGATGCCGGCCTTTTTCATTTCGGAGATTACTTCCGCCCGATCGATCTGGCAGCGGTCCAGCTTCAAACGGATGGGAAAAAGATGCCAGGAATGGATACGGTTCGCCATGACCGTGGGAAGTACCAGTTCCTCTGCGTCGCCGAGCAATTCGGAGTAAAGACGAGCTCGCTGGCAGCGGCGCTCGTGCAATCGGTCGGCCTTGCGAAGCTGGTGCAGGCCGATGGCGGCCGCGAGGTCGGTGAGGTTGTATTTGTAGCCGGGCGCCACGACCTCGTAATACCAGGCGCCCTCGGACGTGTAGCGTTTCCAGGCATCGCGCGAAATGCCGTGCAACGACATGATCCGCATCCGGTCGGCCATTTCCGCGGAATCGGTGCAGGCCATGCCGCCTTCACCGGTGGTAATTGTTTTATTGGCGTAAAAGGAGAAACAAGTGATCTCCGCCTCGGTTCCCACCGTTTTCCAGGGCGTCGCGTCATCGTCGCGGTAGTAGGCGGGGCAACAGTGGGCGGCATCCTCAACGACCCGGAGATGATACTTGGCGGCCAAAGCCTTGATGCCGGCGACATCCCCAATCTGGCCCCCGTAATGCACCGGGATGATCGCCACGACCTCTTCGCCATTCGCCTTGGCGCTTTCAATCCGCCGAGCGGCATCCGCAACGTCGAGGTTGAGATCTTCCGGGCGGCAATCGGCAAACAAGGGAGTGGCGTTGAAATAGCGCACCACCTCGGCCGTGGCGGCGAAGGTCATGGTCGGCACCACGACCCGCTGCCCGGCTTTCAGGCCGATCGCTTCCAATGCCAAATGGAGCGCCGCCGTGCAGGAATTGACCGCCACGGCGTGGAGGCGCTGCATGTAGCCGGCGAACTCCCGCTCGAATTGCTTCGTCTTCGGGCCGGTCGTCAGCCATCCCGACCGCAGACAATCAACCACCTCTTCGATTTCAGGCTTGCCGATGCTCGGCTTGTAAAAAGGAATTGAGTGCATACAAAAGTTTGTGGATGCCATGGGCTGAATGGCGGGCTGGTCACGGCTTCGTCAGCACACCCAAATAATGGCTGCGGAGGAATGGAAAAGAACTCAACGGCGCGTAGAGCAGATGCGTCAGGCGGCCCAGGCGCCGCGCCAGCGGCGGCAGCAATGAGATCGTCTCCAGGCGCAGCTTAAAGCCGGGAAACATCTCCTGAATCCGGTCGCGGGAGATGCCGCGGACATGCCGGTTGAGGGGGTTATGCATCCTGAAATCATACCAGAGGACACCGCCACCACGGACCAGGACACGATTGATTTCGCGGCAGACGTTTGCCGTCATCTGGCGACTCAGAATCGAAGTGAACACGGTAAACACCATCGCCAGATCAAACGCGCCGTCCGCAAAGGGAATCGCTTCCGCGTTCGCCAATTGAAAAGTGAGCCGCGGATGCTTCTGCCGCGCCGCGCTGACGCGATCGGGAATCAAATCAACTCCATAGAGCTGCTCCGGCCTGGCTCCCCAATCCGCAAACGCCGCCAGGCGTTCCCCCGTGCCGCAACCCACATCAAGGATTCGCCTGTTTTCCAATGGAAAGAAGCCGGCTTGCTGGAGAGCCTCACGGCTCTTGAAGTGGCATTCGTCCCGGACGGCCTGGTTGCCCCGGTTCGCCAGAGACCATCTGGATTCCCCAAATCCGCGAACCGCGTATTCCCGGTAAACTCTCCGCAGGCGATTAACTTCGACGCTGGTTTCCATGTTGATTTTTGATTTAGGACGGCACACCGCCCGGCTTCGAAGCGCGTTCCCTGGTCAATTGGACAAACTTTGCCTCGGGCGCGTTTTTCAAAACCACGAAATCCAGAATTCCGCGAAGGAATCCGTATCCATAGCCAACATGGAAGCACGCCACGACCACGGGCAGGATCGGGAGCAGCGCCCATTCCGTGCGGGCTGCGATGCTAATGGCCGCCATCAGCACTGTGGCGGCGTAGAGGACGGCCAGCCCGACGGCGCCCCACAATACCGGCGGCCAGAATAAACTCAAGACCGCCAGCAAGCAGAGAGAGGCGACAAAGGCCCCAGGCACAAGATGGCGCCAGGAGGCGGCCATCTGGTGCTTTCGAACGACCAGCACCTTCCAGTATCCATACTGCATATATTGACGGAACAGAGCCTTGAGCGAGCCGCGCACATGATACCAACTGTGAATGCGCGTGGACTGATAAATCCTGCCTCCGGCGCGCACGAGGCGGAGATTGTGCTCGTCGTCCTGGTTGCGGACCAGTTCTTCGTCGAAATAGCCGACGCGCTCAAAGACCTCCTTCTTCCAGCAACCGTAAATCACTGTGTCCACGCAGCCTTCATAGCCGGCCTGATGTGAGCGAGCCCCACCCACCGCGAAGGTGGAATGAAAGGCGGCGCGAATCGCCCTTTCCATGAATTTCTCGGCCGTGGTTTGCATCGGACCACCGACGTTGTCGGCGCCCGTTTCGCCCATGACCGCCAGACACTGCCGAATATAGTCCGGCGCATAGATGGTGTGAGCGTCCATGCGCACAATGATTTCACCGCGAGCGGCCCGGATGGCGGCATTGAGCCCGGTGGAGACAATGCGGCCAGGATTGTCCAGGATACGGATTTGAGGCTGCTCCTTGGCCATCTGCTGCAAGTATTCGCGCGTGCCATCGGTTGACATTCCGTCCGCGATCAGGATTTCAAAGCCGCCGGCGGGCGGTTCCTGATGGAGGACGGATTCCAGGCAGGCCTGGATATAACCCTGCTCATTCCGGCAGGGAAGCACGATCGAAACCAGCGGGTTGAACTGGGATGTTGTCATAGTTTTGTTTGAGAGAAATCCTGGTCCGGTGGGAGAAAGTATCCTCGGCGTCCCTGGCCTCATAGTAATTGAGATACCAGTCAGCAAACCGGCGAACGCCATCCTCAATGGGAGTCGATGGCTTGAAGCCGGCGTCCCGGGCCAGGTCGCTCACATCCGCGAAGGTGGCAGGCACATCGCCGGGTTGCATCGGTCGGAGGCGCTTAATCGCCTTCCGGCCCAGGCAGTCCTCCAGCACCTCGATCAGGTAAAGCAGCTCGACCGGGTTGTTGTTGCCGATATTGTAGAGCTTGTAGGGGGCTCTGCTGCTTCCTGGGTCAGGCGTGTCGCCGGTCCAGGCTCTGTTCCCTGCGGCGACCCGGTCGGCCACCCGGATGATGCCTTCGACAATATCATCAATATAAGTGAAATCCCTTTGCATATTGCCTTCGTTAAACACCTCGATTGGTTCGCCGCTCAGAATCGCCTTGGTAAAAATAAACAAGGCCATGTCCGGCCGGCCCCAGGGGCCATAGACGGTGAAAAACCGCAAGCCGGTGGTGGGCAAACCGAAAAGGTGGCTATAGGCATGCGCCATCAGTTCGTTTGCCTTCTTGGTGGCGGCGTAGAGGCTGAATGGATGGTCCACATTGTCATGCACGGAGAAGGGCATGCGCGTGTTTCCTCCATAAACCGAACTGGACGAAGCGTAGATCAGGTGTGCCACCGTCTGCTGGCGACATCCTTCCAGGACGTTCGCGAACGCGACCAAATTGCTGTCGATGTAGGCATGGGGGTTCGTCAATGAATAACGCACCCCCGCTTGTGCGGCAAGATGGATGACTCTTTGAGGCCGAACATTCCGGAACAGTTCGCCCACGCGGTGCCGGTCCGCCAGATCCAGCTTCAGGAAGCGGAACCGCGGCCGATCGAGCAGCAGCGCCAACCGGCCATACTTCAGTTTTGGGTCGTAATAATCGTTCACGTTGTCCACCCCGACGACTTCGTGGCCTTGCTCCAGAAGACGCTGGGTGACGTGGAATCCGATGAAACCGGCCGAACCAGTGACTAATATGCTCATAAAAAAGTTAAGGGAGTATGTGTTTGGTTCAAGATGCCCGGGGGAATGGGCGGGCACGCGCCCACCCCCGACCGCTTCCCTGGCTGGAATGACCAGCCAGGGATTTTCCGCCTGTGCGTTTGATTACGGGCAGCCGAGGGCGACCCGCAGATTACCGGCTGCGTCGATCAAAGACTGCCCTTCGGTTTGGGTCAACGCGCCGCGTTTGATGTCCGCCTGCACCTCGGTGATGAACGCGCCCATTTCGTTGCAGGCGGTCGCCGCGCGGCTGCCGTTAACGCTGTCCTCCGCGGAGGCACAAAACCGCTCGTGCCTCTCGTGCGCGGACCCGTCCATGACAATGCGGATTGTTTCACGTATTCACCGGGTTGTCTCTGGGGTGAATCCTCCCAGTTTCAGGAGGGGACACCCCAGACAAGCCGCGGGCGGCTGTTGGAGGATTCAGGAAGTTTTTGGAATTACCCCGTGAATGGCGGTGAGCGGTTGTGTGCCGGAACCCGCCATTTACGCGCGAAGCGGCGTCTCCATCGGTACGGGGGATTCAAGACCAGTCCGCGCGGACGGAATCCTGCCCGACGGCCAGCGGTTAAGCATCAACTTCAGTTCCCGTTTGAGGAGCTTGCCCGAGTTGCTGTGCGGCAGGTTGCGAACAAAAATCACTTCCTCGGGGGTTTTGGAAGCAGGCAACCGTTTGCGACAATGCACCACCACATCCTGCGGCGTGAGGCTGGCGTCGTGAATTGGCGCCACAAAAGCCTTGATGGCTTCGCCTAACAGTTCATGCGGCGCGCCCACGACGGCCACTTCGATGATTTCCGGAATCTCGGCGATGACCTCTTCCACCTCTTTGGCGCTGACTCGCTTGCCGCCGGATTTAATCATGTCCCGTTCCCGCTCCACGATGTAAATGAAGCCATCCGCGTCCACGCGCGCGAGATCGCCGGTGCGCAGCCGGCCGTTTCGGAAAAATTTCGCCGTTTCCACCGGATCGTTCCAGTAGCCCAAAGCGATATTGTCGCCGGAGGCCACGATTTCGCCGATGTCATCCGACCCCGGAGCGACCGGGGCGCCGTCAGCACCGAGCACTTCCAGTTTGCAGGAGGGCAAACCCATGCCGATGGAACCCAGTTTGTCGCCAAGCCGGTCGGGCGGCAAACAGCTCAACCGCGCCGTGGCTTCGGTCTGGCCATACATCAGGAAGAAACGGACCGTCGGAAAAGAATCCAGAATTTCGCGGATGCAGGGATTGGGCAGCTTGCCTCCGGCTTGCTGGAACCACCGCAGTCCGGGAAAAGCCATCTGCCGGAAACGCGAGTTGCGCAACAGGATTTGGTAGGTGGAGGGAACGCCGGCAAAACCCGTGCATTCTTTCCGTTGCATTTCCACCAGCACGGATTCCGGGAACAATTTGAATTCGTTGTTCAGCACGACGGATCCACCGGCCATCAAATGCGTGTGCAACAGCGAAAGCCCGAAGCAGTAGTCAAACGGCAGCGCCACCATCACCCGGTCACCGGCATGCAGACCCAGGCAAGCGATGATGTCGCGCGAATTGCACTCAATGTTGCGATGGGTGATCATGACGCCTTTAGGCGAACCGGTGGAGCCGGAAGTAAACATGAGGGACGCCAGATCGCGGGCGTCATCGACTGCCGGCAGCGGCAAAAGCGGCCCGCCCATGAATCGCGCTTCCTGATTTTCCGGAAGGAGGGTCAATCCGGGCTTGCCGGTGCAGAGCCGCGCGCGGTTCAGAAGGCGATTCGAGACGAACACTTCGTTGATGCCCGCCTCGGCAATTATTCTGGCAAAGGCTTCCGGCGTCAAGTCGATGGGCAACGGAACGGCAATCAAACCGGCGCGGATGATACCCAAATAGGCTTTGACGAAGAACGGGCTGTTCTCCGCGAAAATCGCGATCCGATCCCCTTTAAGATGACCGCGAGCCAGCAGGCTGCCGGCGAACCGGGCGGCGGCGTCTCGGAGTTCCGCGTAGGTCAATGCGGCGCCCCGGTGCAGCACCGCCACCGCTGAATCTTGGCCGCGGGAGAGAATGAGTTCGGCAACATTCATACGTTGAAACCGTCAGTGCTCCGCGAGAGGGGAAGGCTCCGGCGCCAAGGGCGCTTCTACAACCGAGGCATTCGGCTCCGGCCTTGAAAGCTTGCGGCTGACGAAACAGGCCACTTTGCGAATCGAATCAAAGTTTTCCACCACGATCTCCTGCGGCTCGACCGTGACGCCAAACTCCGCCTGGACGAACGCCACCAGTTCCATGACCCCCGTGGAATCCACAACGCCGGTTTCCAGGAAGGAGGCATCGTCATCGAGGGTGTTGTCCTCCGCGAAGTAGAGGTTTTTTAGAATGAATTGTTTGATTTGCGTTTCGATTTGCATGGTGTGATTTCGATTGATGTGGTTGTCGCCGCGAAAGCCGGGCTCAGGCCAGCGCCGCAACGCGGCGCTCGTTGATTTCCAGAGGCGGCAACCGAAGATAGTTGGTCGTGCGCGCCTTGCTGTCAAAATCGTGGTAGGCGCGCTGGACTTGCGCTTCCGTCAATCCCATCACCCGCGCCGCCTCCGCCTCCGGCACTGCGTGCTCCTGCGCAAACCAGAGCAAATCCATGATCTCGAACGGGAGCCGGAAAAAGAATTCCTGTTGCGTGCAGTGCGCGCTGTAAGTATCGGAAGTCGGCGGCCGCTGGCGGATCGGCGCGGGAACGTCCAGATGCGCTGCCAGTTGATAGACTTGCGTCTTGTAAAGGTGGCCGATGGGCTTGATGTCCACCGCGGCGTCGCCGTATTTGACGATGAATCCCTGGTCATGCTCGTTCTTGTTCGCGGTGCCGACCACTGCGAAATTATGCAGCTCGGCGTGGTAGTAAAGCGTCGCCATCCGGGTCCGTTGTTTCAGGTTGGATGCGGCCACAATTTGCAAAAACTCCTTCGCGGGCAGCGTGGACGTCCGTTCCTGGCCGCCGGGCGTCACGATGGTCAAGGAAAAGCAGTTGAGCGCGCCGTTGTCGAGCAGATTTTGCGGCAAAACGATTTTCGCCTTGTAGCCGCGGGCGGGATCGTATTCCGGGAAGATTCGCCGGATGGCTGCATCGCGCCGGAGGTAGCAGCCAAACGCCTGGAGGGCCGGGGTCACCTCTTCCAGGATCGGCTCGACTTCAAATTGCCGGGCCAGGCGCCGGGCCAGTTGCTCGCTTTCGGGATCGGAATCCTTGTCCGGCATCATGACGGCGACGACTTTTTTGGGACCAAACGCCTGGACGCAAAGGGCGAGCACGACGGAAGAGTCCACGCCGCCGCTGATTCCCACCACGGCCCCGCGGCGGCGCAGGACGTTCAGCACGTTGCGTCGCAACGATTGGACAATGCGTCCGGTCTCCTCGGCCGGATCAAGCGCTAGCACATTCTTGGTGAATTGCATAATGATTTTCTGGTGTTGGCATTTTGGGATCGAAACAAACTCTGACGGGATCGGTTTCGGCCAGGGGGCGAGGCATCTCGAACCCCGCCACGAAGCGATGATGCAGCAGTTGGGTGGAGATGATTCCAACCAGGGCCATCTCGTCCGTCTCGCTGACCGGCCCTCCTTGCGCCATTTTTACGGCAAGCTGGCTGACCGCCGCCGGTTGGAACAATCCAATCCGGCCGCATTCAGCTTCTTCGGGGACAACAATTCCCTCACATACTCCTGGGCCGGCTGGCCGAAAAAGCAGCGCTGAATCGGCGCGCGGTAGGGGCGTTTCGGGCGGCGCCAGATTTCCGGCGGCAGCCAGCGTGAGGCGAGTTTTTTCAACAGATATTTCTCCGTCAAACCCCGCAACTTCAGTTTGTCCGGCAGCCGGTTGCAGAACGACGTGACGCGATGGTCGAGAAACGGAAAGCGGCCTTCGATGGAATGGGCCATCGCCACGCGGTCGCCCTGCGATGACAGGAGGTAAGGTGAGAGAAAAGTGGTGATCTCCAGAAACTGGGCGCGGGCCAGCGGCGTCCATTCCTTGCCATGACTGCGGAGTCGTTGTTCGATCCGACTCGCGGATGTTTGGTCCGCCTTCACGCGCACCTCGTCGCTGAAGAACCGGCAGGTGCGATGGTTGTTGTGCCATCGGATCGCGTGCGAATAGGCCGGCGAATCCACCGTGGTCAAATTTTGTCTGAAAAATGCGGTCCGAAACGAATCCCCATTCCGGGAGAAACTCGGAACGTCCGCATAAAGTTTCTGCAGGAGCCGGGGCCGGAGGTCCGAGTTGGGTTGCCGCGCCCAAAACTGCCGCACCTTGGCCTCTTTGAAAATGTCATAGCCCGCCAGGAATTCGTCCGCTCCTTCACCCGTTAAAACGACTTTGAAACCGGAATCCCGGACCAATTTGGAGAGCATGAACATCGGCGCGGGCGCCGTGCGCATCACCGGGACTTCCGTATGCCAGACCACCTCCGGGAAGACGCGGCCAATGTCCGCGTGACTCACCCGCGCCACCTGATGCTGGGTGCCTAGAAAGCCGGCCATCCGGGCCTGGTGGGGACTCTCGTCGTAATCCGCGTCGCTGAACGCAATCGAAAACGTGTTCAAGCGGTTGGTGGTGAAATTGCGGACGATGGCAGCCAAGGTTGAGGAGTCCAGTCCGCCGCTCAAGTAGGCGCCCACCGGAACATCCGCCCGCAGCCGAATCTTCGCGGCGTCAATCAAAAGTGAGGAGAATTGCTCCAGAGAATCCTCCAGCCCGACGGGAGATGAAACCGAATCCGGCCGCGAATCTGGAAAGGCGATTTGCCAATAACCTTTCACGATGATTTTTCCTTGGTCGGCGAGCAAATAGTGGCCCGGCGGAATTTCAGAAATGCCGTGAAAGATTGTCCGGGGAGACAGCGGCGCCCAATAAGTGAAGACCTCACTCAGCACCGCGGGATCGATCTCGGCGCGGACCTGTCGCTGGGTCAGTATCGCCTTGATCTCCGACGCAAAAATGAGCCTGCTGCCGCTCACGGTGTAAAAAAGGGGGCGGACCCCCAACCGGTCACGCGCCAGAAACAGCGTTTGTTTGCGCGCGTTCCAGACCGCGAACGCGAATTGCCCGTTGAGCCGCTCCAAGCATGGGGGACCGAATTCTTCATACGCATGGAGCAAGACCTCCGTGTCCGATTGGGTGCGGAATCGGTGGCCCAGCTTCTCCAGCTCTTCGCGCAATTCCAGGTAGTTGAAAATCTCCCCGTTGAAGACGATCCACAGGCTGCCGTCTTCGGTCGAGATGGGTTGCTGGCCGGTGCTCAAATCGATGATGCTCAAGCGCGCGCTGCCCAGTCCGACGCGCGGATCCAGATACAGACCAAACTCATCCGGCCCGCGATGACGGATCGCGGCCAGCATCTGGCGCAGCTCTTTCTGGCCGATGGGTTCCCGGCTGCTTTGCTCAAGGATGCCGACGATGCCGCACATAGTGAGTCACTGGTGTTGGATTTTGTGAACGCGACCTTGCGTTTCATCTCCCGGTCGCTTGGATTTGCATCCCGAAATGCTTCAGGTGGATTGAAGGCCGGCCTTCCCGCGAAACGTTCCATTCCGTTTGTCTGGCCGCCGATATTTCCTGCCGGAACCGTCGGGATTGGCCAGCACCCCGCGCAACGCCGCCAACGCGATCTTCAGTTCGATTCGCTCTCGATTGAATTCTCCAAAGAGTTGAATGCGGGGCAGCCGCCAGAATGGCGAATGGCCGTTCACCCACGTCGGCTCGGTGGTCATGACAGTGGAGGCGCCGCAGCGCAACGCCCACTGCGCCAATTCCGGGGTGTAATTGCCGTTGGGGAATGCGAACGTCGTGCAGGGCGCGCCCAGTTCAGCGCTGACTGAGACGAGGCTGCTTTCAATTTCCGCGAAGGCCCTTTCTTTTGTCTCGTGGGTCAGGATCGCGTGGGTCAGCCCGTGAGCGCCGATCGTAAAACCGCGCCGGGCCAGACTCCGCGCCTCGTCCCACGACATGGGCCGAAGATCGTCCGGTTCGTTGCCCGGTGTGACGCCAGAGTGGGCGCAGGCCCGATCCAATCGTTCCTTCAGCGCGGAAAAGGGGAGCTTTTTCAGGGTCTGGAGTTCGAGTCCGGCTGGGCAATGCCCCCGTTTTCTGACCAATTGCTCGCGCTGATCGAACCACAGCCAGGACCCGGTCGAGAGCGGCTCGGTGGTCACGTAAAAGACGGCTGGCGCCCGCCGTCGTTCCAACTCCGGGGCTATCTCCGTAAAGTGGCTTCGTTTTCCATCATCGAAAGTGAGCAGGCAAAAGGGCCGGCGCGCCGGCTGGAGCAGCCGGTGCGGGAGTTCTTCAAGGCGGATAAAGTCGAACCATCGGCCCAGTGTCTCCAGTTGCAGGCGCGTCTGACTGCGCGTGAGGGTATGTCCGTTGACTATGACGCCCCCTCGCCTGGCCTTACTGGCGAGCAACAGAAAAAATGAAGTAACAAAGCGAAACATTTGGGTCGTGTGGAGAAACCACCGCCATACTCGGGCCGTGGCTGGTTTCAGATCGGGGCTCTGCGGACAGTGCTCGTCGCCGGACGGCTCGCGGTCGCGCGGGCCATTTGGTAAAGCCCCGCCAAGTATGCAGGAAGGCGGTGGAGCGAATGATTTTCTTCAACGAACGCCCGCGCACGGCGCCCCATTTCGGTCCTGAGTTCGGGACTCCTCGCCAATCTGGCCAACGCCGCCACGAAGCCATCGATGTCCCAGGATTCGAGTAAAAAACCCGTCTGCCCGTCTTGGACAATTTGCGGCACACCTCCCACGTTGGCCGCCACGACGGGCAAGCCAGAGGCCATCGCCTCCAGCAAAACATTCGGCGTGCCTTCGTACTCCGAGGTGAGAACGCAAACTGCAGCCTCACGGTAAAGACTGCGCGTGTCCGAAACGCCGCCCCGGAACTCGACAATCCCCGGAAACAAACCGAGACGCCTGGCCTGATTTTCCAGTTCCGGACGCAGGTCCTCGTTCTGGCAGCCTGGCCCGACAATCAATCCTCTCACCTTCAGGCCGTAATCCATGCGCAGACGGCCGAGGATTGTGACAAAACGGTCCAGCCGCTTCTGTTTCACCAAACGCCCCACCGCGATTAACGTAAATGGGTTCTGTGAAAGCGCACTTGGCGGCTGGAACCGCTCCGTATCCACGACGTTCGGCAGGAAGTAGAGGCGCGACGCCGGGACACCGCGAGCGGCGGCGTATTTGATGGCAATCTGCGAGTTTGCCGCTATTGTTCCAGGGCAGTGCAGATTAAGCCACCCGCCCAGGAACCCGCTTTCAATCACCTCAGTGAGTCCGTTGTTGCGCATTGCGCCAATCCCGCTGGCGTGAAACAACCGGGCCGCCACGCCAGCATAGGCATTCGCAAAAAAATGCTGGCTTTGGAGCACGTCGGGAGGGTCTTTCCGCACTTCCTTGAACACGCGCAGCAGCCGCTTCAAGCGCGAGGGCTGATCCCCCACCCAAGTGATGGAAACGCCCAGGTCCTTTATCATTTTCTCCCAGAATTCGCCCCGATCCAGCGACAGCAACCGCGGGGTGTTTCCCGCCTGGCAGAGCGCCTGAAGAATATAAAAAAGCTGCCGTTCCGCGCCGCCATGCTCCAGCGTCCCGGCCAAAAAACACAGTTTTAGATTGGAAATGCTGCGCATTTGATCTGCGTGAAGATTTCGCGGACCGGAGCTGGCTCCGGCCTGATCTCAAGCTGCTGGTCGTCCAACCATGAAGGCGCCGGGACCCGCTTCGGGCTTTATGGCAGGGACGCCCCGCTCCAGCAATTCGCACAACGCGGGTCTGCGCTGCCGGCTGGCAAATCTTTGAAATACAGCCACCAGCCGGTCCGCCAGCAAATCGTAGTTATATTCCTGTTCAACGCGCTGGCGGCCTGCTTCCCCAAATTTCCTTCTCGTCGCCGGTGACTGCGCCAGTTGAACCATGAAGGCGGCCATGCTTGGGATATCCTCCGCTTCCACAACATAGCCGGTTTCGTTGTGTTGAATAATCACGCTGGCGTCCCCTGCTGGAACCGAGATCACCGGCAACCGGGCCGACATCGCCTCGAGAATGACATTCGGGAATCCCTCGTAGTCCGAGGTCAGAACCAGCATGGCGGCCCGGGCAAGCAAGGCTGGAACCTGGTCAACCTCGCCCAAAAAGACAAGCTCGTGCGGCGCCAAGCCCAAAGCGTTCGCTCTGGCTTGCAGCGCCGTTTTGGCGCCGCAATCCGCCCCGGCGATGACACCGGTCAGCGCCGGCTCGCTGCGCCGCGCCACGGCCAGCGCCTCCAGGAAACGATCGAACCGCTTGCACGGATGCAGGCTGCCGACGGCGGCCACGATCACACGGTCCACGGGGATTGAAACACCGGCCGGCGCCTCGCTTCGCTCATCGAACTCCCGCAGATCGATGACGTTCGGCAGGACCTCGATCTTTTGGGGCCTGATTCCTTTGTTGATCAGATTTTGCCGGGCGCGGTTGGAATTGGCGACCAGCCCATGCGCGAGCCGAACCATCCAGCGGCTGAGGCGGCCGTGCGCGTTGAGTTCGTAAACGCCATCGCTCCTGATGCCGCCTAAGACGAGCGCGCCGCAACATCTGCCGGCTGGAGCCCCGTAAAGGAGGTCCCCGAATTGGGCCGCCAGGACGATGTGAGGCCCCAACCGGCATAAAGTTCCGATCAAGCCGGCGAGCATGAACCACGGTTGATTCGCCGCGTAAATCTGCCAGATGGGCACGCCGGATTGTCGCAAGACCGTCTCGTAATGGCCGCCGCCGCCCAGGTAAAAAAATTGCACATCGATCCCGGCCTGGATTAAAGCGCGCGCCATGTACACGGTCTGTTTTTCGGCCCCAGCCAGCTTCAGGCTGGAGGCGACCACAGCCACTCGCAGAGGCCGGGACGGATCACTCCTGATCAGCGGTTTGCCGTTAAGCGAATGAGCAGACATGGCCACGAGATTTCAGGCCACTCCAGCCAGCGCGTAGGCGACGGCAACCCAAAAGGCCAGATGATGACTGGGATCACCCACCGTGGCGCCGCCAATTACGAACGGGAGCAGAAGGGCCAGCGGCAGCGATCCGCAGGGCTTGAGCCTTGCCCGCCAAGCCGCCGCCAAGGCCATCCCGACCCCAGCCGAAAAAAGCGCCAAGCCAACGATTCCCGTCTCGACCAACAGCAATAGCAGGAGATTATGAGAGACGATCAGCCTCTCTTGTTTGATCAGATAGGGCATGGCCCGGCGGGTCAATTCGAATTCGTAATTATCCGGACCCAAACCGTGGATTGGACTTCTCAGGAATATTTCCCACAGCACCGGCGCCATCCTGGCCCGCGGGTTATGGAGGCCGACATTGTGCGGGTTGATCTCGTCAAACCGTTCCAGGACCGTCGGGATCTTCCACAACGTCAACCCCACCAGCGCGCCCAGCGTTGCCAGTGCAGCAGCCCGGCTCAGCTTGGAGCCCAACGCTTTGCCCAACAAGAGCAGCACCAAAACCCCCATCGCGAGCGTAAGGATGGCCGAGCGGGAACCCGTTTTGGCCAATCCAATGCCGATGAGCGCGATCAATGGAAACGGCAGCACCCGCTGGCTCAAGGTCCGGGGCCGGAGCATCCACAATCCGAGCAGGGCGATCATCGCCGTGGCGTAGGCGCCGGCCAGTCCGTTGGCGTTCAGCCCGAAGATAGTGGAACGATTGCCAAGTCCGTCATCGACCTCGGTCACGCCGATCCCGGCCACGTGGAAGAAAGCGCACAGCGAGCAGCTCAAACCCAAGGCCCACAAGCCGCCCCGGCGGGCGTCAGGAAACTGGAGCACGTTGAACATCACCCACAGCCAGGCGAGGAATTCCAGGAATTCACAACTGTTCGGCCACCACGAGGCCGCCATCTCCGGAGTCAACCACAAGCCCAGGAGAATCCGCAGCGCGCAAAAGGCCACAAACCACAATAGAGCGGTTGGCGCCAGCCGGAGACAGACTCGAGGTTGCGAAATGATGCCGCTCAACATCAGCATCTGGACCAGCCGGAGCACGCCGATTCGCCCACCGGTGCCCGGCAGATAGATCTGGTTGAAGGGGATTGCGAAGATCGACAGATAGAAGGCCCATCGCACCAGGGCATTTGGGCGCAATGCCTCCCTCGGCCGCGCTTCCGGTTTGAGCAGGGCCGTTTCCGCCGTCGCGCCAGCCAACGGCGCTCCGTTCCTAGAACTGAAAGTATATGAATGGGTTGTCATCCAACGGCGCGAAAAACAAAATCACCAACATCACCAGTGCGCCCACGAAAGCGCCGGCCACACTCGCTTTCCCCGGCGCCAGCCAAGCGCCCGAGAGCTGATGCGCTTCGATTTCAATTCCCAACCGCCCAAGCAGCCAGCCGAGTGGCGCTGGCATGGACCAGCGGTGGCCGAAGTATTTGCGCCACAACCGATGCGATGCCAGCGCCACGCCATGCATCCCTCCCCAG